>Ga0315546_1000722_pt1 | contig 22767 bp, 17 predicted proteins | sample SalMarSW160170MG_FD_203833 | JGI IMG/M metagenome (GOLD analysis project Ga0315546, IMG submission 203833) | Salt marsh sediment microbial communities from the Plum Island Ecosystem LTER, Massachusetts, United States - Salt Marsh Sediment SW1601-170 ...
CGCTATTGTATCGTACCACGAGGCACGCTTTCATATAATCATTGCGAGCGAAGCAAAGCAATCTCAAACCTGAGCAAAAAGATTGCCACGTCGCTGCGCTCCTCGCAATGACACTACGTGTCACTTTAGCTCACTTTAGTCATTTAGTACACGTTACCTTGCAAGAATTCGGTTCTATTGTCCCGCTTTTGTTTCTACCGGCAATTCCGTCCCCACATACATTTCCAGCTCAGCCAACCTCTGCTGATTATTTGCTACAGCACGTTCATATTGCAACCGGAACTCAAGCAGCTTTTGCTGAGCATTTATCAAACTCAGGAAGTCTATCGTGCCGGCTTTATAGGCCGTCTCGGATGCCCCCAGCAGCTCCTCCGCTTTTGGCTCCAGGACATCGCCATAGAGCGTGATTTTCCTGTTACTATCCTCAAAATCGTATAGAGCACGTTCCGCCTGGACTATTATGTTATTTTCCATCTCGGTTTTATGCTGCAATGTCCTGTTCACTTCTGCCATGGCCTGCAGCTCGGCCGCTTTATAGCTATCCCGCCAAATAGGTATATCCAAAGTGAACATAAGAATCAGTGGATCATTGCCGCTGTCTCTCATACCTGAAGTCAGTGCCCGACCGGTCTGAATCCAGTCCAAACCAACACCTATATCAGGCCAGAATTTCTTTTGGGCCAGTTTAATTCTGTGCCTTGCCGCTTCTGTATCTAATTCCAGCGCCTGCAGCTCAGGGTTTTGCATTCTGAGGATTTCTATAAGCTGCTGGCGGTCTATTTGCACCACTCGAAAGCCCTCCCTCTGCGGCCAGGGCAGTATATCAAAACTTCGGCGGTTTAGAATCGCATTAAGCCGGGCCACTATCGGCTTTCTGAGCTCTTCGAGGGTTTTGAGATGGTCTTGTAGTTTCGCCAGCTCCACCTGTGCCCGTATCACGTCCGGATGAGTGGCAGCAGCAGCCGTATATTTGGTTCGCGCAACCTCTTCAAAGTACTTGATAAGCTCAAGATTTTCATCCGCTATTTCGACGGCCCTTGCCAGATAGGTGTATTCGTAAAATGCGTCCCTTACTTCATAAAACAGCTTTAATTTTCTCGCATCGTACCTTTTCCTGGCAGCCCTCGAAGCGGCAGCAGCGGCGTCCGTTCTGGCCTCGATTTTCCCAAGCCATGGAAACACCTGCATTATGCCGAATCTCTGTTTCTGCGGCCCGACCCTGGTCTCTACCTCCTGGATAAAATATCCATACGTGAATTTAGGGTCAGGCAATGCTTTTGCTTGAGGAACCTGCTCCACCGCTACCTTCCACTGCTCAAACGCAGCCCTAAGACCTGCATTATTCAAAGCAGCATACGAGAGGTAATCCCGCAGCGTCTCAGGAATCCCTTCGACTTCGCTCACCACAGGTTGCTCAAAGCCTGCCCTGAGCTTGTCGAAGGGGCGGGCAGCAAAACAATTACAGGCGGTTAACACTATCACATAAAAAAGAAATGCTGTTGACCGATTCATTCGTCACCTCCCTGTGAATCATCTTCGTTTTTTCATATCCGATTACACCATAGACAACCATTCAGAGTATATATTACAAAACATTCTTTACTTTGCATAGTCCGGCACACTTGCCTGTTTCCATTTTATATTACAGCCCATGCTGGGTTTTTGCTCTTTGTTAACGTCCCCGCCTGCAAGAACAGCGTCAAGCGCAGCTCGCAGATCTGCTCCGGTGACCGGCACATTGTTTCCAGGCCGACTGTCATCCATCTGGCCTCGATAAACAAGCCTTCTTTCCTTATCAAATAAGAAGAAATCCGGCGTACAGGCGGCACGATAGGCCTGTGCAGCTTCCTGGGTTTCATCGTAAAGATAAGGGAATGTAAAGCCTGCCTCTTTTGCAATCCTGGCCATCATTTCAGGCCTATCGTCAGGGAAGCTCGCTACATCATTTGAGTTAATCCCAACGACTGCGACCCCCTTTTGCTGATACTCTTTAACAAGCTCGACCAATACCTTCAAAACGTGTTTGACAAAGGGACAATGGTTGCACATAAAAACAACCAAAAGAGCCGGTGCATCTTTGAAATCATTCAAGGAAACGATATTGCCTTCGGTATCAGGCAGGCTGAAACCCGGCGCGGTTGTCCCCAATGGTAGCATTGTGGAAGCTGTCATAACCATAATAAATCCCTTTCCTTCCTCAACGATTATTTAGTCTGTTCGACAACCAGCTTCTTTCCATTGTAACGAACCGTCTGGCCAGGGGCGGCTTCAAAATCCTTGTGGTGAGCCTGTCGAATCCAAAGGCCGACCGGCCTGTCTTTGCCGACCCAAACAATTTCAAACTTTCGTTTCTTTAACATCCCCGGAAATTTTCCCTTGCGAGCACCGATTGTCAAGGACTTAACCTTTTCGTTGTATATAAACGAAACCTCGCTAAATGCGCCTTTTTCATAATTGTAATTGACGTTTTCATCCTCATATAACGTGAACGCACCGTCGGTGCCGGTATAGACAAACAGGCGAATCGGGTTGGCGCTGCTTTCAGTGGTGTATTGAATAGCTGGTCCGAACGGGATGATTGAGCCTTCTTTCACGAAAATAGGTATATCCGAATACGGTGCGTCAGCCTGAATGGTTTGGCCGCCCTCGAAGAACCGGCCTGATTTAAGGTCATACCAGCCGGTCCCGGCAGGCAGATATACCTGGCGAGACCTGGATTTATATTCTGTTATCGGATTAATCAGCAGAGCCGGCCCGAACATAAACTGGTCGCCGATATTGCGGACTTTTTTATCCTGGCCGAAATCCATAACCAGCGCACGCATAATCGTATAGTCGTTTTGTGTCACCATGCCGGTCAGCGAATAAATATAAGGCATCAGCCGGTAGCGAAGTTTGTCGTATGCTAACATCGTTTGATAAGCCGGATGGTCGTCCGGTGCGATATTGAACATCTCGCGGTATGGAAATTGTCCGTGCACACGGAACAAGGGGCAGAACGTCCCGAACTGGAACCACCTTGTGTTCAGCTCGCGCCATTCATCCAGATCAGCTTCTTTCGCATTACGCTCATAGCGAGGCTCGACCGCAAAGCCGCCGATATCCATTGTCCAGTAAGGAATGCCGGAGAGGCAAAAATTCAAGCCTGCTGAAATCTGCGCCTTTAAATCATACCATCGCGTTGCAGTATCACCGCTCCAGGTCGCGGCAGAGTATCGCTGCTGCCCGGCATACGCAGAGCGGGTAAGAATAAACACACGCTGATTCGGGCTGCTTCGGCGCTGTCCCTCATATACACCTTTGGCATTGGCCAAAGAATATGTATTACGATAACGCGCTGAGGTACCTAATGCGGTTGGGCCGATACGCAGACGAAGCTCTGTTTCTGATAGATTTGAATGAATATCCGGCTCTGTAGCATCGAGCCACCAGGCGTCAAAGCCCTTACTGAACAGCCTCTCATCTATCAGCTTCCAGAATAAGTCACTGGCTTGCCTACTATATGGGTCGTAGAATGTAGAGACGTAACCGGGTCCCACCCAATCTCTTTGTCCCTTCTCGACGTTGCGCAGATACAGCCAGCCCTTATTCCTGAACCGTTCGTAATTCTCGGTGCCGACATAAAACTTGGGCCAGACGGAGATCATAATGTGGGTATGAAGGTCCTTGTGAAGCTCTTTTACCATGCCGGCTGGGTCGGGGAAGCGGTTCGGATCAAAGTTGTGGTCGCCCCATTTATCTTCCGGCCAGTAGAACCAGTCCTGTACGATATTGTCCAGCGGGATTTGGCGCTTGCGAAATTCTTTGACGACCGAGAGCAGCTCTTCCTGTGTTTTGTAGCGTTCTCGGCATTGCCAGAAGCCCATCGCCCACTTCGGCATCATCGGGGCTTTGCCCGTAATTTTGCGATACCCACCGATGACCTGGTCTAAACTGTCTCCGTAAATAAAGTAATAATCTATCTGGTCAGCCACCTCGGAATAAAGTGACATGGTATATCTGTCCTCTTTCTTGGCAGGGCTGAGATACCTTAATCCGATGTAGCCGCCGTTCGGTATCCACTCGATTTTAATTGGATAGCGTTTGCCGGCCTCCATTGACAGGCTCAATATGTGCGTCCAGGGACACCAGTTCTGACGCCACGAATCCACTACTAGCTCGCCGTTCAGCCACACCTTTGCATAGTTGGAGCTGTAAAACCTGAATGTATGAACGCCCGATTGATCAGACTGGATTTCGCCGCTCCAGCGCACGCTTCCTCGATTGTAATTAAATCCTTCAGGAAAACCGCTAAGCTCATCCAGATTTTCATGGGCAATCACCGATTCCACGCGAGATGTGACGAGCGCCTGAAAACCTGCCGAGCTATAATACTCTGCGGTTAATCCGCCTTCGCTGCCATTACTACCATATAATTTCAAAAACGAGATGGGTTGATATTCCCGGATGTCTCCAAACTTGGTGCGTGAGTTGTTGTCCCAGAGGATTCCGTAGTTCCTGCCGGAAACCAGAAACGGCACAACGGCTACCATATTGTGCTGCCAGAGGTCAACGTTATGACCTTTGTAATTCATAATATTATTTTGATGCTGGCCCAGCCCGTAATATGCTTCATCCTCCGGAGAGTTAAAAACCTGTTGAACATGAAAAGTCTGCTCTCCCGAGACCATCGCCGGCTGGATAACCTTGCCGCCCCCCGCTTTTTCTGAAAGTATCAGTCGGCCTGCTTTATCATAAAAAGCAATTTCTCCGGTTTGCACTGAAACTTTAGCTGTTATCTTAGCCGTAGAAATCTGTACGGTGTCATCAGCTTCTGTAATCGCAAAAGGCACAGCTGGCCAATTGCTTTTTTCAACAATCAAGCTCAGCTTAGAGGAAAAAGTATCCTGCGGCGCAGCGATGACATGGAGGATATTCTCCCCACACACCTGGATTTTCACAATTTTGGGGTCTGTTGGCCTTTTCTTTTCAAGCTCGATAATAATACCATCGACTTGTTTTTTAAAAGCATAGCTGGTGCTGCCATTCAGCAGAACAGATATTAAGATAAATACGCTTAGGATGGGCCAATGTTTAACAGTTATACTTTTCTCTTTCATATATATTCGACTCAAAAACAAATAATGTTCTATAGAATAAATTGTCTTCGTCACTTTGGCTGAGGCGTTTCCGCCGGACTACAAACCCGAATATAATACCAAATTTGCATAAATAATGTTATACTAACTTTTTCTATAGATATTCGGCACCTGTAACTTAGCATGATTAGCAAACTAAAAAAGCAGTTTATAAAGCAAATTATATTGACGCTGTTAATTGTTTTTCTGCCGGCAGTTTCTCGCGGATACGGTGAAACTTTTTCATTTGCAATCATAGCTGACCCACATGTGGACGGAAATGCAGCTCGCAGAGCCAAATTTGAGACTGCTGTTGATTGGATAATCGACAATAAGGACAGCAACGACATAGAATTAGTGTTTATTTTAGGAGACATCGCGTGGGGTGGCCGACGAGGTAGTAGAAATCTGGCCATTGCACGTCACATACTTAACCGTTTGAATGACGCTGGGATCCTTTACATCCCCATAATAGGTGACAACGAAATTAATACCAGATGCGAAAAGGAGTTTAATGATGTGTTTGAATCCCAGTATAAATATCTTTCCGGGCGCGTTGTAAACTGGCGAAAGGCCACCGTTCCTGTAAAAGGTCTGGTTGAGTCTGCCGAAGTCGATATGTATCTTCAGAATTTCTCCTTCGATTATAAAGGTTGTCATTTTGTATGCCCGGATTTTAATTCCAGAGAAAAGGGAAATGAGAGAGGAGAGCTCCACGACTTTCCAGACGGCACCTGGAGGTGGTTTCAAAACGATATTGAAAAATGCTCAAAACAAAAGAAGGAAAACATTGTAATTATGTCGCATATAGGCATGTTTCACACAGGATTTGAGAAAGCCGACAAATATCTTTTTCCAAGAGATGAAATGACCAAAATCAAGCGCTTTATCTATAATTACAGAGGATACGTCGATTCGAATTATGCCGGGCATATTCATCAAAACTGGAACATGATAGTATGGTACGGCTTATTTACGCCGCTTTACAATGTGAGGATAACAGATGAAACATGGTACGACACGGTATGGCCGGAGAGCAACGATCGAGAGGCCACCATCAGGTTGGTTCAGGTAAACAGCAACGGACCAAGAGTTACTTATGCTCAGCATATACAAAATGTTGAGAGGTGAAATCTAAGTCCCGATGCATCGGGATTTAGCCCCACGTTAAACGTGGGGTTTACTTTATCAACTTAATTATCTCATCGAAGTCGTTAGGTGCCTCAATGGGGGGATTACTGAATTTGCCCTTTTTACCTTTGTGATAGTTGATAGTCAGATTCGGGTCCTTTAATGGATGTCCCGTCAGCACACAGGCAACGCGGTCATCAGCTTCGACGATGCCTTCAGCCCTTAGATGTTTTAGGCCTGCTATTGTCGCCGCTGAAGCCGGCTCACAGCCTAAGCCGAATTTACCGATAATCGCCTTCGCATCGCAAATCTCTTCGTCAGTAACAGCACGGACAACGCCGTTGCAAATATGAATCGCCCGCAGGCATTTCTTCAAATTGACCGGTCGTGAGATTTCTATAGCTGATGCGCAGGTGTGCGGCGAAAAGTTGCGAGCCGTCAAATCAGCATAATAATTGTCAATGATTGCCTGCTCAACTTTGCCGGCATTCCACGTTAGCTTTTTGTTGTTAACAAGCTCGGTTAAGGTGTCGGCACCGGTAGCATTAATAATCGCCATTCGCGGTATTTGCTTGATGAGTCCAAGCTGCTTTAACTCAGAAAATGCCTTGCCGAAGGCACTGGAATTGCCGAGATTGCCGCCGGGGACGATTATCCAGTCCGGCACCTGCCAGCCTAAGCCTTCGATGATGCGATACATTATCGTTTTTTGGCCTTCCAGCCGGAATGGGTTTAGCGAATTGAGAAGATACAGCCCAAGCTCAGCGCAGACATCCTGAACCTGACGCATACAGTCATCGAAGTCGCCGCGTATTTGGATCGTTTGTGCACCATAATCCATTCCCTGGCTCAATTTGCCGAAGGCAACTCGGCCTGAGCCGATAAAGACAGTACACTTTAAGTTACAGTGGTGCGCATAAAGTGCGACTGATGCTGAGGTATTGCCGGTCGATGCGCAGGCGCTGGAAGTCGCACCGACTATCTTTGCGTGACTAAATGCTGCTGCCATGCCATTATCTTTGAACGAGCCGGAGGGATTCAGCCCTTCATATTGCAGATATAGACAACCGGGGTGCATATCGGCGTACCCCGCTACGGCGTCATTTTGCTGCAGGATAGTTTGGCCTTCGCCAATCGTTACTTTGTATTTGTCCTCGCAGAAGTTCAGCAGCTCTCTGAAACGCCAGACGCCGGAGAAATCCAGCGGATTATCTCTGCTTGCCCAGCGTTTGGCAAATTCACTTAGCTTATTGGGCAATCTGACCTTGTCCCAGTTATATTGTACATCCAACAGCTCACCACAGGCCGGACACTTAAATAGCGTCTGGCCGTAGTCAAACTCGGCCCCGCAGGCAGGGTTTATACACTTTTGATAAGCTGAATCGGTCATATTCTCGTATCTTTTTTCTGATATCTCATCGTTAAATTCATAAGCGACAAATTAAATATCGGCCTTTCTTGCACGATCCTGCAATTATAAAAGATGGACGAAGCTAATGATACAGAAATTGGGTTTGTTTTGGGTTTGTTTTCACCAAGTGTCCATTTCGATTTTTTCTCATAATCCCTTGATATATTTAATTTTACATCCATTTGACTTTTTTTGAAATTGGCTTTGTTTTGCATAAAAAGGGTGCGATTTGTAGAATGTTCTCGACAATTGTAGAACAAGCTGTGTGTGGATTTTGCTCTGATTTACCCCGTGAGATAGGCGCAGCCGCCATCTCATGGGGTGAACTTCGATATACACTAACTGCGACATGTTATCCGCTAACTATGATATGTTATACACTATACTATATACGCGATGCGCGATACGCGTTACGAGGCCATATTATACCCAAAAACGGCAAAAAATCAAGCAAAATTTACCCCATGAGATAGGCTGTAAATAATAGAAATGACTTTATCTCATGGGGTGAATCCCGTGAGATAGGCGTAGCCGCCATCTAACGGGGTGGATGCGCGATTATCTTCGGTAGGGTGGGGCTTGCCCCACCATTTTTATTCTTTTATTTCGTTATAAAGGAAGGATTTATAAAAACAATACCTAAGATACTTAGGTATTCTCACCTATCGGTGAATCCTTATTTCGTACCGTTTCTATTAAAAAAGATATTTTTAGACAGATTATCCACTCAGGATTTATTCTCCAGCTCCGGCACTTTATAAGTATATGCGTATATACTTATGGACTACTTTAAGGATCAAGGATTTTACCTGTGGCAGTCCTAGGGACTCCTTAGCTCTGCCACAGGTACGGAGAGATAGAGAAACGCAGGTGCGATGAAATCGCACCGACCCAGCTGCCATGTAGTCTTAAGACTACATAGCTTGTAAGTATTGATGGGGTTTAAAGTATTGTTTGAATCCAGAAAACGCTTGTTTTTCAAAACAGTCGCTGCGCCGTTCATACGTAAAGTGCGTACGCGCTTTACGTATGAGCATTTCTTTGTTGTTGGTTGTTAATACGCCGCAGGCGTATTAAGGCCGAGCAAAAGGTGGATTTGTTTTGGTAGGGTGGGGCTTTCATCGCTCCGTCGCCAAAGCTATGGAGCGTCGGCTACCTTCGCACCCCTTAGGGGAGAGAATGGATGCCCCACCATCTTCATTCTTGATACCAAGTGTTCGAGTCTCAATACCTAAGATACTTAGGTATTATGCAAACACCAATCACTCAAAAAAATCAGCGTGTCTAATTTCTATGTTCTATAGAATACCTAAGATACTTAGGTATTCTCTGAAAATCAATCAGCAAATCTTAAAAGTACTCAGTCCCGTAGGATGGGCTTTAGCCCATGCGGTTTTTGGTTTTTAATGCATATATCATTCACCAACAAACATTTTCTTTCATGGTGAATAAGTAGTAACCACACTCAAATGCTGTAATCCCGTGAGGGATCCTTGTCGGGAGCCATACTGGCGATTTTGACAGTGGGGCAAGTACTGTACCTGTGGCAGCTCTATAAGTATATACGTATATACTTATAGAGTATAACAGGACTGGAATTCATAGGACTATTATCCGCCTCCAGCGGATCCGTCTTCCGTCATCTTTAATCTGCTTACGTGCCTAACGGTATCTCTTTCATTATTCTCTCGTACCTCTGCTCAGTTTCTCCCGCGTGTGCAAAATAAAATTTACACACTCTACCCGGCTTGGTGGATATACCTTTCAGTACGATGGCATACTCGCGAGTTCTGACTGGAAGACCGGTGCCTCGACACCATATGCCTTGCTTGTTTCCTCAACCTTTTCCTTCACATTCGATGAAGTCGTCGGAGAGACGTAGACTGCTTCGATCAGAGCAACTATGTCAACTGGAGCAAGAATACTCCCATCGTCAAGTACAGGCATGTCCTCTGTTTCCCATATTACGGCTCTTAGTTCACGTTCGTAAGCGAAACCTCTGTGCTTGTGCAACCAAGGTACGAACACTGTTTCCGGCCCTTCGGTTTTGAAAGATTCCCTGCCGGGCACAATGTATGAGACTTCGCCAATGCGAACAGCGCACGGGCACTTTTTGAGAGCTTTGACGAGACGCCTGTAAGTTGACTGCAAAGCCACTGCTTTTCCGTATATTTTCCACATCGCTACAGATTCGAACTCATTCAGATGCCAACAATTAATCCTTATAGGGGGACCGCATGACTTCATCTTATTCGCGAACTCAACCGCATCCTCTTCCGAGACCTTCTTTAGAAGCTCGAATGAAAGATAAGAACCCTCATATGGGTCATTTTGCTTAAGCTTATTCCCCTCACAGAAATACAAACAACTGCTGCTGATCATGTCTTTGTACCTGTCAAAGCTCATGTACCGCCATATCTTCGCGTTTTCATCATCGGGTGGTTTGAATTGAGGATTTTCCTTATACATCCTATTTTCTCTCGCATGTGCAAAATTTATTTTGCATACCCTATCCGGCTATTTCTAACTCTTTATTTCTCCCAATTTCTCGGATTTCACAGAATCAATTTTTTGAGGATGGAAACCCGCTCGTATTTCTCTTTCATTAAGGGAATATTCATTAAAAATCGGGAATTTACACCGTTCCGGCCAAACCACCAAGTTTTTTCCTGCAAAGGAAGTGGTACATATTCGGAATTCTCTCGGTCTCCCATTCATGGCCGTTATTCTTAGAAGCGCAACAGCTTCAGAATAGTCTTTATTAACTTGTGAAACTGCTATTTTGTAATCCATTGGTAATAATAATTGAATCATTATCCGTGTCGTCCCATGTGGGGGTACAATTATCGAAACAATTTTATCGTCGGTTCCAAAAAATCCATCAGCAGTCTGAATTAAGACGCGTGGGGATTTGTGAATCATTCGCAGACCTTCAATTCCCCATATTTCAACAATCGGATTTTTGTAAATGATTTGAACATCCGAGTCGTTTAAAAGTTCACCCTCAAACTCTAACCGAAAATGCTTAGTCTTCATTTTATCTAAACGTAGATTTGGGTATTTCGGGTGATATTCGAGGCAAGCAAACTGACCATTTTCCATTAGTGCATCTAAAAAAACGCCGGATCGAATTATGAGGAACTCATGTTTTCCGGAACGTACAACTGCTCGTTTTAGAAGTAAAGAGATAATCTCTTTTGAAATCCAAGCTGCCCATCCGGAGATAGCCAGAATTACAGATAGAGAACTAGCCAACACTGTTCTCCTTAGAAGCGGCAATCCAACATAATAATATACAACACGATACCTATGTTACCTGTACCTATGGCACAAGTTTCCACTCATTTTATGCTACCGTTCATCCTCAAGATAAGAGTTAAGCCACTGGATGTGAGTGCAAAGACCATCGACGTCGGGAAACAGGGTCGCCGCATTGACATTGAACCTGTCCAGCTCGAAGCGCATTTCCCAGAAGCGTTTTGGGGGTATCCGAAGCTTCGTGAGTTTCGAGCTGTATGCTTTATTACTTTCTAGCGGGATGAATCTGTCCTGCGTTTTCATAAACTTGTGGACTGTGAACCATCCAGCCTGAGTAACAAGACGTGCGGCAACATGCTTTGGACGGAAAATCTTGGTGCGATTGACTTTGAAAGGACTCTCTCTCATGGATGCAACAGCGTAGTCGCTGGGCTTCGGCACAAGGACCCAGACAACGCCGGGATGCACTTTCCCCTTTTCCTTTGTTGGAGGCTTATTCACTGCGAACCAAAGTGCGGCCAACGGATTCAGGGTCCAATCCAAAAGGCGTGTTGCCATGCCATGATGCTGGGCGATTGCCAGCCAATCCCAGCTCGATTTCGGTTGCGCGCTCAGGAGCGGGACGACCCGGCGCTTAAACTCCCTCATCATCTTCTGTTCTGCATCAAGAGTAAGTTCCTTGAGATCAAGGCGGGCTAGTTTTGGGAGAAGAGGCTTATCCACAGGCTGGCCGCGAAACAGAACGTCGTCAGGTTTGCAGTTCTCGCAGATGAATTCCACGTACTCCGTCGTTGTCTTTACCGTGTAGGTCTTGTAGCTAGGCATTTGTTTTTATTCATCCAACATAATAATACCTGTGGGCTTGGCCCCAGGGGCAGAGCTATACACCACATACTAATAGTCCCGCCTACGTTTTGTGGAGCGGACTACGGCGGTATATGATTTTGGTGGGCACAAGCCCACCCTACATTCTGTTCAAGGTGTGATCCCGATGAGTACAAGAGGAACAGCAGGGACACCTCGTCCTTGTCTGACAACGTTGTAGAACTCGCCTTCATAATAACCGACACCTGAACTCATCTGTGTTTGGAGGCTTTTCATAGGGAGGATTTCAATACCAACATCTATCTGATCTCCCACGTAGAATGCAAGATGTTTGACAAACAAATCATAGGCAACGAAAGAATATTTCCCGAACTGAACCTCAATCGCCACACGCTCTTTAACAAAGTCGGTTTGGTTGTAGCTGTAAATTGGAGTCTCTCCAGCTTCTTCTATCTGCCGCTTCTGCTCATCAGGTTGCATGGTTAGTGTTTTTCGGATGAGTTTCTCGCTCTTAGTTACCCAATAGCTTACACGGCTTTCTTCCCATTTCTTCTTCTTGAGGAGTTTCTTGAACATCTTGTTCATTTCGATAGGGCTATACAATAGCTTGCCCTTCATATTCTTTTCCTTGGAAACTTTCGTTTTGCATTGCTGGGCGTTTACAGCTTGGATGACAGCCCGAATCTCGGCCCAGAGCTTTGGCTTGTGAACGAGCAAAAACTCAAGCCCATTCAGGTGGGAATATGTCTCGCATATTTTCATCTGGTAATGTAATGACCCTTCTTTCGTTTTCTTCTACAGGAACGACATCTGTCGCGCATGTCGTTTTTTGGACCAGGGCGCCACGGTTAGTTTGTTTCCAGACTCCTCCGGATCATATACCGGCTTGTGCATTGGCCGAGTACGCAGAATACCAGCCATTTCCTGTTGAATTCTGTCACAGGCGACGTCCACATATTTATCAACCGTTTCCGCACCGGCACCTCGCCTGTTGTGTCGTATGGCAGCAACGATAGTCGTGCCGGTTCCGAGGAATGGGTCTAAAACCCAATCGTCTTCGTTCGTCATTGATAGAACAAGCCGTTCGATAAGCTCTACAGGGAACTGACATGGATGCTCGGTCTTTTCGACGTGATTGCTTTTGACGTTTGGAATCACCCACAAATCGCCCGGATTCTTTCCCAAAGGGTTGCAGGAGTATTTTCCCGCCTTTGGCCCTTTGAAATATTTCTTGCCTGGATACTTCTGTGGGACCCTTATTGGGTCAAGATTGAATACGTAATCGTTTGTTTTTGTAAACCATATTATAGTCTCGTAACGCCCAGAGAAACGTTTACTGCAATGAAGGCCGTGTTCAAAATGCCAGATGATACGATTTCGCATAGTCAGGCCGAGTTCTGTGAAGATCGGATAGAGAGCCGCGTCCAGTGGAATTATTGATCCGTTATTAACATAATTTCCCACCTGCCAACAAATACTTCCATGGGTAGAGAGAACCCTGACACATTCCCGAATAACTACTGCCTGCTGATCAAGATAGGTTTTCAACTTGAGTTTCTTCTCGTACTCTTTTCCGATATTGTAAGGAGGTGAAGTAACGATGAGTTGCATCGATTCATCCGGAATGCGGCGCAGCAAATGGAGGCAGTCGCACGGATACACGACAATGTGTCGTAAGAGCGAAAACTGGTCAAATATTTTATATTTCTCAAACATGAGATTAAATTATCGTATTTCAGCTTTCCAGTCAATGGTAGGTTTAATCATCTCGGGAATCTAATACAGTAATATACAACACTTTTTATTGGCAATGTAGAAACAGCGTACAGTGTATAACGCTTGGATTTACAATCCTTCGATTTTACTCAACAATGGTTTCGGGTTGTCGAGTTTCGTATCTCGCATAGGGATCTCCAAATCCGTTCCGTCAATTCTGCCGGACCGGACGTATCCTACCAGCCTGTTCAGTATCCGCAGAGTTGAGTCTAACAACCATTAGTCTGTTTGTCACAAAATTTTCTGTGTTCTTTTGCAACCTCGTTATCAGTCAGTGTGATATTCCTGCATTGATTTTTTCTATCAGGCTCGGCAGCTCTGCAAGCTGTTTTATTTTATGAATTCCTTTCGGAACTTTTTTGCCGGCATTCGTGTAGGCTTCCTTCAAAACGGCGTGCATCCCGAGCTTCACGGCAGGCTTGATATCTTTGTTAATGCGGTCACCCACGTACAAAATATTTTCAAAAGTTTCGCCGATTCTTTTTGCGGCGACCCTGAACATTTCAAGATTGGGCTTTCGATAGCGAAATTCGTAAGAATAAAGTCTGACTGTAAAATAATCTAATATATCAAGCTGTTCTAAATGTTTCTCCAAAGAGCTGCCGTTGACAAAAGTATTGGAGATTATGCCAAGCTTAAGACCCGAATCTTTAAGAACAGCCAACGTCTCTTTTATGTCAGGCTCAGACTTTGCAGTTTTACTCAAAGGCTCATACCAAAGCCATGCTAAGTGTTGCCATTGTTTTGGGGTAAGTTTTATGCCTCTTTTGGTTCCGGCCTTTTTCAGTAACGCGAGGGTATCAAAGTCACGACCGGTAAAATTAGAAAGCCAATATCGAACACGAACGCATATCAGTTTAGACCAGAAATAAAAGGTGAAGTTTCCTGTTGGTTGGCCCTGTGTTTTAAGAAAATCGTAGGATAATCTGGCACCTTCCAGGAAAAGCTGCTTGGTATCGATTTTGCCAAAGCTCAGCAAAGTCTCACCAAGGTCAAACAATACTGCCTTGATTTTTTTTACCGGCAATTCCATTTACCCCGTTACCTTTGGCCTTTAGCCAAAGGAAATTCGAAATCCTAAACACTAAATCCTAAAAAATTAGAAATTAGGATTTAGATATTAGAATTTAGGGTTTACCTCAATGGCGGCAGATTATCCTCAAATGCCTGGCGAACCCACTCGAACATTTCTTCATTCGATATTGCTGATACCCTGTCGGCCAAATACTCGGCGTCGATTTTGTCTTTTATCCTGGTTATACGCCGGTCATGCTTGGGGATATCAATCTGGTATCTGGCCTCTATCCAGTGTTTGATGCCCGCTGCGCCGCTTTTATCCGTAATGGCTACGCCAAAAGCACGATTGAGCAGCTTCTGGGTATCGAAGCAATTGTAAATTTCCTCATCCTTTAACAGACCGTCCGCATGAATGCCGGCCCGAGTGACATTGAAGTCCTTTCCAACCAGCGGATAGTTATGCGGAATTGGAACACCCAATTCCTTGCCGGCGTACTCAGCCAATTCGGTAATCGCGGCGTAGTTGACTCCAGGAGTATGGCCTTTCAATTGCGCGTGCTCAACAACCATGGCCTCCAGCGGCGGATTGCCTGTTCTCTCGCCGGTGCCGAATATCGCCGTGTTGGCAACGCTGCAGCCGTACATCCACGCGGTAACAGCGTTTACCTGAACCTTGTGGAAATCGTTATGGCCGTGCCACTCCAGCCATTCAGACGGCACTCCTATCTGCCTAAGCCCATATATCAATTTAGGAATGCTCCTCGGCAAAGCAACGCTGGACCAGGGCAGGCCAAAACCCAGCGTATCGCAAAGACGAATCTTGACCGCCCTTTTATATTCTTCGGCGAGCTTCATTAACTGAGCGGCAAAAGGCAGCACGAAACCATCATAATCAGCCCTGGTTATGTCTTCAAAGTGACATCGCGGAGTAACACCGCTGTCCAAAGCAGCTTTGGCGATATCAAGATAGGCATCCATCGTCTGTGCCCGCGTCTTCCGCAGTTTGAGAAAGATATGATAGTCACTGGCTGAGGTCAGAATGCCGGTCTCAGTCAGGCCCATTTGCGTAACCAACTTAAAATCATCCGGCACCGCCCTTATCCAGCCTGTTATCTCCGGAAATTCGTAGCCTCGTTCTTTGCAAAGCTGGACCGCTTCTCTATCACGTTTGGAATACAGAAAAAATTCGCATTGACGGATAAGGCCGGTGCCGCCGTCTATTTTATGCAGTAAATCATATATCCGCAGTATTTGCTCCGGCGTATAAGGCGGCCTGGCTTGCTGACCATCACGGAAAGTCGTGTCGGTTATCCAGATTTTGTCCGGCAGATTATATTCAACCACCTTGTTGTCAAATATAACCTTTGGAAATTCGGTATATGGAAACGTCTCCCGATATAGATTGGGTTTTTCTATATCAACAAGCTCAGGGATTCTATTCATTATTATCTATCTCCAATTCTACTCTGCGAAGAACGAGCACTTTGCCTGCGTTTTTCGACCGGACATCTCACATTCGGGACAGCAGCTTATTTGCCTACTCCACGATACGCATAGTTTCAAGACGCAATGGCCGAGATGGGATTCGAACCCATACGTCCGATTTGGACAGGGGATTTTAAGTCCCCAGCGTCTGCCATTCCGCCACTCGGCCGGAACTTTCGTATTGCGTATCGCGTTGTGCGTATTGCGTATTATAACGCACGACGCATCACGCAGGACGCACGACGGAATATGCTAACGTATACGGTGGAATTTTGCAAATTGTTTCGCAAAAAGACGCTGCCAGAATACAAATAAAATCCAGCATAAAAAGTGGGATATATGTCAACCGGCTACATAGGTAACACCTTAAACCGCAGAATTGTACAGATGGAACACTATTAAACCTGCTGCGAGAGATAATGTTCCAACCGCATGCAGCAGAACCGTAATCCGGTTGGCACGGTATTGACCAGGCTTTGCTAAATCCTCTTTATTGGCAAATTTTATCGCCAGGACCGCCATCGGCAGTGTAAATAAATAAAACACTCCCGCAAAAAATGCGACCTGATAAAACAACATAGCTATTGCTAAAACAAAGCTCATAATCAGCGCCGTTCTATAAATCCAAACGCAAGCCGGCACGCCGAACAGTACCACAAGCGTCCGTTTATTCACAGCGGCATCGGCGGCAACATCAGGAAACTCGTTCACTAAAATGACCAAAAAAATCAAGATACTAACAATCAAAGCAGGTAAAAGAACAACCGCATCAAGAGCTCGCGTCTGCAAGTAATATGAGCCAAACACAGGAAGCAGGCCGAACAACAGCGCAATAACCAGCTCACCGATGCAGCGGTAGCCTAACTGTATAGGTCGAGCCGTATAAAAAAAGCCACCTAATAAGCCGACAAGGCCGAGAACCAAAATGAAAACGCTCCGCGTCAGATATAAAATTACAAGTCCAATAGCCGAGCCGGCAGCAAGGCAGAATAACGCCGCAAGCAACGTTGCTTTAGCTGAAAGGATACCTTCCTGGATGAAACGTCGGCCTCCGGAAAAAGGCGTCGGGTTCTTATTAATCCAATCGTTGCCGGAAAGATGGTCGTAGTAATCGTTGGTTATGTTGGCGCCTGAGTGCAGGGCCATTATTGCCAATAGTGCCAGGATGAAAAGAACCGGCTGGAAAGCACCGGTAACAGCGTAGCCTGCGGCTGAGCCGACTAAAACCGGAGCGGCGCTTGCGACCAAAAACTTCGGTCGTGAGGCAAGAAAAAGAACAACCAATCTTGAATTCACAGCAACTTTCATAAGCTTAATTTTAACCGTGGATTACACAAGTTGCACGGATTTTAGAAATTGGCTTTGATAAAGCAGGAAAATTTGGCTATAGTAAATAAAAATCGTTTCATTGTACGTTTATCGGTTGCGCAACTGGTTTCGGTTAACGTTATACGTTTAACGTTACGAGCTGCGCAAACGTTCTCCGTTAGGAGTCCCAAGGACAACGATTTACGTTGAAGAGGTGTTGCTATGAGTAGAGAATGGATAAAGATGACGGTAGTAGCGCTTTGTGCTGGTTTGGCACTAAGCCTTGTAGTTGCCAACAGTCAAACCATGGATGAAAAACAAGATTATCCCTTTCAGCCTGTACCTTTTACTGATGTAAAGGCTGAGGACGAATTCTGGGCGCCGCGGATTGAGACGAATCGCAGCGTTACTATTCCATACGCCTTTGGCAAGTGTGAGGAAACCGGGCGCTTTGGCAACTTTGAGCGTGCGGCCAGGGTTTTGCAGAATGACCCAAACCTTCAGGACCGCAAGGTGCGTGGTTATTCTTTTGACGATACGGACATTTACAAAGTGCTCGAAGGAGCCTCTTTCGGATTATCTGTTAAGGCGAATCCGGCGATGGACAAATACTTAGACGAAGTGATTGCCAAAATCGCCGCGGCCCAGGAGCCGGACGGATACCTTTACACGGCTCGGACTATCAATCCTCAAAAACCCCACAACTGGGCTGGACCACATCGCTGGGTCAATGTCAAAAGGCTCAGTCACGAGCTGTACAACATGGGGCATCTGTATGAAGCCGCTGTCGCGCACTACCAGGCTACCGGCAAACGCACCCTCCTCGATATAGCCGTGAAAAACGCGGACCTTTTGTGTGAGGTCTTTGGTCCGGGCAAAAATGAAGATGCACCCGGCCATCAAATCATTGAGATGGGCCTGGTAAAACTCTATCGAGCGACCGGCCAAAAGAAGTATCTGGAACTGGCCAAGTTTTTCTTAGATACGCGAGGCCCCGGTGACGGTGAATACAGCCAGGCACACAAGAAGGTCGTTGAGCAGACCGAAGCAGTAGGCCATGCGGTGCGTGCAACCTATATGTACTCAGGTATGGCTGATGTCGCGGCACTGACAGGTGACCACCGGTATCTGGAAGCCATCGACAGGATATGGCAGGACGTCGTTACAAAGAAACTTTATTTGACCGGCGGCATTGGGGCCACAGGTGGACATGAAGGCTTTGGCCCAGCATACGAGCTGCCAAACCTCGCGGCTTACTGCGAGACCTGCGCGGCTATCGGCAATGCGTACTGGAATCATCGGCTGTTCCTGCTCCATGGACATGCCAAATATATCGATGTGATGGAGCGTACTTTGTATAACGGCCTGATTTCCGGGGTGTCCCTTGACGGTAAATTGTTCTTCTATCCCAATCCTCTCGAATCCGATGGCAGCCACAGTCGCAGTCCCTGGTTTGGCTGTGCGTGTTGTCCGGGTAATATCACACGCTTTGTGGCATCTGTGCCGGGCTATGTGTACGCCAAGCAGGATAATGCGTTATATGTGAATCTGTTTGTCGCTGGGCAGACGGATGTCACGGTAGGCGAGCAGAAGGTCCATCTCCGGCAGCAGACACGCTATCCCTGGGACGGACAGGTCAAAATCACAGTTGACCCGGAGCAGGCCGGTGAATTTACAGTGAATGTGCGCATCCCCGGCTGGAGTCGCAATGAGCCGATTCCCAGTGATCTCTACCGGTTTGTTGACACATCCGATGATAAGCCCAGTCTCAAGGTCAATGGTCAAACAGTCCCACTGAATCTGAAGGATGGTTACGTGGCCATTGACCGCAAATGGTCTAAGGGCGATACCATCGATTTGTCTTTGCCCATGCCGGTCCGCCGCGTGATGAGCCACGAAAAAGTCATGGACGACGTAGGCAAAGTTGCCCTGCAGCGCGGGCCGATTGTCTATTGCATCGAGTGGCCGGACGTGAAGGATGGGCATGTAGTCAACTTACTTCTGCCGGATGAGGCCGTCATTTCAACTGAGTTCAAGCCTGAGCTGCTCGGTGGTGTACAGGTGCTGCGGGGCGAAACCATCAGTTTAGCCCGGGTTGAGGGCCATCAAGAGCTCAAACGAGAGAATGTAGGATTTACAGCCATTCCGTACTATGCGTGGGCCCATCGTGGCCGAGGTGAAATGGCTGTCTGGATAGCGCGTACCGAATCTGCGGCACGTCCCCTGCCTGCGCCGACAATTACCTCTGCCAGCAAGGCCAGCGCATCCGGTGGCGACGCAAGGGCGCTAAATGACCAGCGTGAGCCGAAAAGCTCCGGCGACCATTCCAACCGCTTCCTACACTGGTGGCCGCGCAAAGGCACCAAGGAATGGGTGCAATATGACTTTGCCAAGCCAACGCGTGTCGCGGCTGTTGAAGTCTACTGGTTTGACGACACAGGCCGCGGCGAGTGCCGTTTGCCCAAGTCGTGGCAATTATTCTACCGCGAAGGCAGCGATTGGAAGCCGGTGCAAAACCCAAGCGGCTACGGCTGCGAAGGCGATCGTTACAACCGGACCAGCTTCGAACCGGTCGATACAGATGCTTTGCGTCTGGAAGTCCAGCTCCCGGAGAAATTCTCAGCCGGCATTCACGAATGGCGGGTGGAGTCAGCAGAAAGCCAACCTTAGAAAAATTGGCGTGCAGGGCACGCCCTACAATATTTTGAAAAAGGCTCTGCTTGTAGCCGTTACCGCCTCGGTGAAATCGGTCAAATCCATTCCTTTTAGCTCAGCTAAAAACTTGGCGGTGTGAATCATAAGGGCAGGCTCATTTACCCTCTGCCTTCGCATCGGCTCCGGTGACATATACGGACAATCCGTCTCGAGCATCAACCTATCCAAAGGTACAAAACTTGCTGCCAGACGTGTCTTTTCAGCATTTTTGAAAGTGACCACGCCTGTAAAAGAGATATAAAAATCCTTGTCCAGCACTATCTTTGCCTGCTCAGCAGAGCCGCTGAAACAATGAAAAACAATATTTTTAATACCCGAACGGTATTCTTCTAAAATTTGCATTGTTTCATCGAAGGCCTCACGGCAATGAATAATAACGGGTAGGTTCATTTCGGCGGCGATTTTCAGGTGCTGGGCGAATGCGTTTCTTTGGTCTTCGTGCAGTGAGAAATTATAATGATAATCCAGGCCTGTTTCACCGATAGCAACGACTTTTTTGTGTTGCGCAAGTTGTTTCAATTCCTGGATGGTGCCGGCAGTTACGGTTTTGGCATCGTGCGGATGAATTGCTACAGCAGCGTATATATTTTCGAATCGCTCGGAAAGCTGTATAGCTTTTCGGCTTTCCTGCAAGTCGGTGCCGACGGTTACCCACTCGGTGACACCCGTGGCTCGGCTACGGGCTAAAATGGCATCAATGTCACGGGCTAAGTCATCAAAAGTCAAATGACAATGTGTATCAATTAGTTCCATCTGTTTTCACCCATAGGAGATTTCTCTCGAAATCAAGAACCATTATTGTATCTCGGAAGCATTGCATTCCGATCAATGTTTCTCGATTGACCGGATTTTCATCGGGGAGTACCGTAATCCTTACATTTTTAAATGTTCTGCCTCCCACATCGAGCTCTCTAACGACACCTTTTCTGCAGGCTTGGCTCTCCAAAAAAGCGTAACTGCAAGTGCCGTTTCTAAGTTTAATGCCTGGAATTTTTGTGCGAAGTTTTTCCCACATTTGCTCGCTGAATTCCAGCCAGCCGCCGGAACCGGTATCGAGCATTAACTCTACCTCTTCTCCTGCAACCGTCATAGTGACAAAAAGAGCATCGTTGTACCTCGAATTTTCCTTGATTAAAAAAGGATACGATTTCCATAGCTGCGGATGTGCAGGTTTAAATATCTCTCTTGGGGAAAACTCGACTTCTCTATTGACGTTGTCAAACATAACATACTTAAATGCTTGAAGAATCTGTAATCCAATGAGAATAGATTCGTCATAGTCTATCGTCACTCCGAATATTTGTATAGCTTCGCGCTTCTCAATATATAAGCATGGCAGGTCAATCATCACCATCTTGCCAATCTGCAATTCAGGAAGCTTGCATAAGCCCATATCAGCCGAGTAAACCGGATTGGTTCCAAGATGGTAAATCGGCAGCTTGTTCTTTATTACGTGCTCATCTGTCACTATACAGGTAATCGAACAGCCGGTGTCGAGAACAATCGGATACTTTTTGCCATTACTTCCCAACCTGCCCTCGACCACCATTCTGCCGGTAGTGAGGTGATGTGACCAATGGTATTTGATCCTGCAGGTGTTATCAAGCTCTATGCGTGCTTTCATTGTGATATTGCCCAAATCCCCGTTCTCGCTTTTATTCTCTATTACAAACGGTCCATTTGGGTCATTTGGATCTAACAATGGTATTTCAGATCGACCTGTAAGATTTTCACCTTTTACCGATACCCAGTCCACCGGCTGGATCGAGCATCCTACAAGCAAGCACGAAAACAGCATTAGCAGATTACTTAGAATCGCTTTGTACATGTAAGATTTCCTAACAGCGTATATATTGTCGAATCTTTCTGTAAGTCGATAGCTTTTCGGCACTCCTTTAGGTCGGCGCCGACGGTTGCCAATTCAGTGACACCCGCAGCAATGCTGCGGGCTAAAATGGTATCGATGTCATGGTCTAAGCCGTCAAAGTTCAGATAACTATGCGCATCGATTAGTTCTATTGTTGGAGGATTGCAGGTCATATTTTCCTTTTTAACAGGAACGATATTTCCTTCATATCATCGCCGCGTTTGACTGTCATTGTTATCTTTTTCCTGTCCCCAGCTCTTTTGAGCTGCCCCAGCCCCCACATTTGGTACTCACTTGCATTTTTGCCGTTGACCCTGAGGATGATGTCCCCTTCTCGAATTCCTGCCTTTTCTGCGGGGCTGTTCTTATCAACCGAATGAACAACGATTTGATTTGAAATGAGAAGGAGGTGCAGGCCGGTCATGTCTATCTCATCTTTCTTGTTGAACCGCTTGCCTTTTTTCAGATAGATTTTACTATTTGGAAAATCGATGGTAACTAAATGGCGAGATAAGAATGACAGTCCCAGGCGAGAGAAATTACCTTCCCCGAAAATAAGGTTTTTATAGTTGAATGTTCCAATAGAACAGCTTGCGATGCGTGCTACCCGCGAGCGTGTCATACCAATAGCGGTTTGGGCCACAACCTGCGATGTCCTAACTTGTTTCTCCGTGATAATTTTCTTAAATATCAGGCGGTGTAAACTTCCTGTACCGCTGTCACCGGTATCGATTACAAAATCCACTTTAATACCATCGAGTGTAAAGCCGGGAATAAAAGGAACACCGCTTGGATGGTATTCGATTTTTAATTCTTCCTCCCAATCAGGACTGATTTTTGATGCCGACTTAAGAAAC
>Ga0315546_1000728_pt1 | contig 22670 bp, 20 predicted proteins | sample SalMarSW160170MG_FD_203833 | JGI IMG/M metagenome (GOLD analysis project Ga0315546, IMG submission 203833) | Salt marsh sediment microbial communities from the Plum Island Ecosystem LTER, Massachusetts, United States - Salt Marsh Sediment SW1601-170 ...
GTTCATAGCGATGGATTAGATGAGATAAGCACAACCGGTGTTACTAAAATAGCAGAACTGAAGGAGGGCCAAATCACAAACAAAGAATTGAATCCGCAAGAGTTGGGCATTGAGCTGGCCGATTTAGAACAGTTAAAAGTAACTGATGCCAAGACCAGTGCCAAGGTCCTAAGGGACATTCTTAGTACCAAAGAAGCTGGGCCGCGCAAAGATATTGTTCTTCTAAATGCTGCTGCTGCAATAATTGCAGGCAACTTAGCTAATGATTTCACCTCGGCACTAAACAAGGCAGAAGACTCGATCAAGAGGGGCAACGCTTTGAGACGTCTGGAAAAGTTAATTGAAGTTTCGAATGCGTGAAACAACTCATGAGCAGCGGGTGACGAATTTATGTTGATAGTGAAGGTTAAAATTTGTGGTATTACCAATTACGATGACGCTGCGGCGGCTTTGGATATGGGTGCGGATTTATTAGGCTTTAATTTCTATCCTGAGAGCCCGAGATTTATACCGCCAGAAAAAGCTATTGAGATAATAAATAAACTACCTGCTTTTATTGATCTTGCGGGCATTTTTGTCAATGCTTCGATTGACCAAATCCATGAGACGAAAAACTTGTGCCAGTTGGATTGGGTTCAACTGCATGGTGACGAAAATCCGCAGTTTTGTAGGGAGCTGCTCTCTCATAATGTCAAAGTAATGAAGGCGCTGCGGGTAAAAGATAGCAGTGACATCAAGAAAGCGGATGAATATTTCACAGACGCAATTTTGCTTGATGCTTTTAATCCTGAGAAATATGGCGGCACTGGTCTTACGTTTGACTGGAATATCATCGGGCATATCGGCAAACGTGTTTTTCTTGCTGGTGGGATAAATCCGGACAACGCAGCCGATGCAGTCAAATTAGGAGTTTATGGAATCGATGTTTGCAGCGGTATTGAATCTGAACCAGGCAAAAAAGACCACAAAAAAATGAAAAAGCTGTTCGACAATATAAAGCATTTAAGGGCGTGACTCGTGACCTGTAACCTATTGTCCGGTGATATAAAAAATGAGGAAGGCAAAATATGAAATATAAAGGCAGATTCGGAGACTATGGCGGCTTCTATGTGCCGGAAGTTTTAATACCGGTACTGGAGGAGTTAGAGGAGGCCTTTTATCGCTTTTATCAGGATGAGCGTTTTGTAACTGAATTGGCGCAGCTTTCGAAAGACTACAATGGCAGGCCAACTCCGCTCTATTATGCGAGAAGATTCAGCGAATATGCCGGTTGTAAAGTGTACCTAAAACGCGAAGACCTTCTGCACGGCGGTGCTCACAAAGGTAACAATACACTCGGTCAGGGCCTTTTGGCCAAATATATGGGTAAAACCAAGCTCATTGCTGAAACAGGCGCGGGTCAGCATGGATTGGCTACCGCGATGATTGGCGCTTTTTTGGGTATGGAAACGAAAATCTTTATGGGAGTGACCGATATTGAGCGACAAAGTGTCAACGTGCACAAGATGAAACTATGCGGTGCGGAGGTTATACCAATCGAAGGCGGGACAGGGACATTAAAAGATGCCATCAACGATGCCCTTCGCTACTGGACGGCTCACGTTATGGATACTTTTTATCTTTTCGGTTCAGCCTGTGGACCCCATCCGTATCCTACAATCGTAAAGCATTTCCAAAGCTGTATCGGTAAAGAGGCAAGACAGCAGTGTCTTGAGCAAATAGGTAGATTGCCCGATATGGTTGTTGCCTGTGTTGGTGGAGGCAGTAACGCGATAGGTATCTTTTCAGGCTTTTTAGATGACAAGGACGTTAAGTTAATTGGCGTTGAAGCCGGCGGCAGGAGCTTAAGTAGTGGAAAGCATGCTGCATCGCTGGTAGCCGGCAGACTCGGCATCCTGCATGGCGCAAAAGCCTATTTGCTACAGGATATAGAAGGTCAGGTCTACGAAACAGAATCAGTAAGTGCAGGCCTGGATTACCCTGCTGTGGGGCCTGAACATTGTCTGCTAAAGGATACCGGTAGAGCAGAATATGTTGCCGCGGAAGACGAGCAGGTGCTCGATGCCTTCGAGTTGCTGTGCAAAAACGAAGGAATATTGCCAGCCCTGGAAAGCGCACACGCTTTGGCATATCTTGTCAGCCAAAAAGGTAAACTGGACCCCGAGACAATAGCGGTGGTAAATCTTTCTGGTCGAGGTGATAAAGACGTTTCAATTGTGGAGAGGTACAGACCCTTGAAATAATGATTATTTGGTAACAAAGGCAATAAACAATGAAAACATATAAACAAGTTTTTTCAGAACTGGACAGGACAGCATTGATACCGTTTTTCGTAGTCGGCGACCCGGATTTTGATACAAGTCTTTCAATTATAAAAACAGCTATTGATGCAGGGGCGGACATTCTGGAGCTGGGTATACCATTTTCTGACCCAATAGCGGACGGGCCGACTATCCAGAAAGCTGATATACGGGCGATGAGAAGCGGGATGACTGTCCAAAAGGCTCTGGAGCTCATCCGGAAGGTAAAAGATTACAAGGATGTCCCAATCGGATTATTAATGTACTACAATCTGATATATCAGTATGGAGTAGAAAAATTCTTTGTGGATTGTCACCAAGCTGGAGTTAACAGCGTCCTTGTTGCAGATATGAGTATTGATGATGCGGACGAAACTGTTCCTGTCGCCGGTTCTGCAGGGCTCGATACAGTTTTTATAGTAACGCCAAACACAGCGCCTGAAAGAATGAAATTGATTGCCTCCAAGACAACCGGTTTTATTTATGCTGTCTCGCTCTTAGGTGTTACCGGCAGCAGAAATGAGCTATCCGGAATGGTTGAAGAGCTAATTAGCAGATTAAAAAAGCTGACCGATGTGCCTGTTTGTGTGGGTTTTGGAATCAGCAAAGCCGAACATGCAGCAGCAATCGCACAGGCAGGCGCTGATGGAGTAATAATCGGCTCAAAAATTGTGGAATTGATCGAGCATAATTTGGCTAACCGAGAAAAAATGCTTGCTGAAATTTCAACTTTTTTAACCGAGGTCAAAAGTGCTCTCTAATCTCCCAGTAATAAGCAGGGGTATTAAAAATATTTTAAACTGATAATCGCCCGTTCGGCATTGGGTATAAATACCACATCAATCACATCAATTCGATTTTAGGACTTGGAAAATTATGCGCCTCGTTTTATTGTTGTTTTAAATGATTATTCAGACCACCGCAATAAAAGACGGTACGCTTGCGTCCTTACATAATAGATTCAAAAAGTATAAAGAAACACTAATTGCTACTGTGGGAATTAGTTGACTTTTAATTTTAATCTATTTTGGGAGGTTACTACCATGAGAAGGTACCTAATTGTATCCGTCGTTATCTTGATGGCTCTGGTGGTTGTTTGGTCAGCATTTGGCCAAGGACAAGGCCAAGGGAGTGGGCAGGGCCAGCAAGGTCAAGGAGGTCAGAGGAGGGGACAGGCACTCTCTGAAGAGGAAAGAGCCAAGATGCGGGAAAGAATGCAGAACATGTCTGAGGAGGAAAGGCAGCAGCTCAGAGCCCAAATGCGCGAAAGATTCGGCGCTCGCAGGCCGCGCATGAGTAGCGAAGAGCAGCTAAAAGCCATCCAAACTATCGAAGAGCAACTGGCGAAACTCAAAGCAGGCATCAAAGCCCAAACAAGACCTGAGGGATTTCAAGACCTCTCTGATGAAGAAAGAACCAAGTTCAGAGAACAGATGAGAACAGCCCGTCAACAACAGCAGGCAGCGCTGCGAACGATTATAGCACAGATTGCGATGCTGCAAGGCCAAAGGCAGCCGACTACAGAAGGCGAAGAATTCATCATAATAAATACCGGTCAACTGAAAGCAATTCAGGAACTGGCTGTGAAAGAAAAAGCCAAGGAAACATCCGACCGTCTCGCATCGCTAATTGAACCGCCCCAGAGAGGTGGCAGAAGCCGCCAAGGTCAAATGAGACAACCGGGCCAGCAAGACCAGCCAAGCGAAAGAGGAAACAGACAAAGACAGCAACAAGGTGCTGAAGCTCAAGGTGGAGATGTCTGATAGATAATGAGATGTTAAAGATTTGGCTGGTCCACTACGTCGTGACAGAATTATGGTGAAGGTTTTTAAGCGGCACGATAAATCATAGTAGCTAACGTAGGGCTTAGTGAGGTAAGCTGCTTTCGGTCCGCCTCAACGGATCGGAGCAGACTTGCTTTATCACCAGAGAAGTAGAATATCAGGGGATACTTGTCTGATTACATTCAATATTAGACAATTTACCGAGTATATGTCATTTGCATCGTAGAGTCATCTGCAAGGTTTTTTGCTTGCTTCTTAGCGAGAAAGATGTTAGCTAATACAGCATTATGAGCGTAATTTTACGGTATCGTGACTATTGAATTTTTGGAGGATAATATCATGAAGAGGTACCTAATTACAACCTTTGTTATCTTGATGGCTCTGGCAGTAGCTTGGCCCGTTCTTGGCCAACGCGAAGGCGGAAAAGATGGGCAGGTTCTCTCCGAAGGGGAAATGCAACAGTTCAGGGCCCGCGTGCCTGGACGAGCTGCCGGCAGAGGTATAGTGTTTGGCCGTGAAGAACAACTGAAAACGATTGAAGCCATTGAAGAGCAACTTGTAAAGCTCAAAGAGGCTATAAAACAAGCCCCCGACCGCGAAGATTTTAGAAAATTACCGGAGGCTTCGCCTGAGGCGCAGGCTAAATTAAGAAAAGAATGGCAGAAGACACGTCAAGAACAACAACAGATGGTTAGCGTTATTCAACAGCAGCTCACAAAACTGGCAGGACCCAGACCGCCAGCAAGAATAGAAAGGCCGGGCCTATTCCTTAACGAACTTAAAGCGATCCATGAGACAGCGGTAAAGGAAAATGCCGAAAAGACAGCTGAGCATATTGAAAGGCTAATTACCAGGTACCAGAGAGGACAAGAAGAGCGGTTGATCATATCTGAAAGACCCGACAGACTCGGAGAGCAGCTGATCAGACTCAAAAAAGCACCGGAGTTTACGCTAACCAGCTTCGACGGCAAAACCGTAAGTCTTTCCGATTATAAAGGTAAAATTGTGGTGCTGGAGTGGTTTAATCTCGAGTGTCCATTTGTTCAATATCATTACAACACAGCCACTACGATGGTTGCTCTGGCTAACAAGTACAAGGGCAAGATTGTCTGGCTTGCAGTAAACAGCACAAGCCATACCACTCCGGAAGCAAATAAAACCTTTGCCGAGAAACATAAACTGCCGTATCTGATACTTGATGACAGGACCGGCAAAATAGGCCGGGCTTATAAAGCAACGAACACGCCACATATATTTATCATAGATACCAAAGGCTATATCGCGTACGATGGAGCTATTGATAATTCACCAATGGGCAATACACCACAAGGTCAAGAACTGATTAACTATGCTGATAAGGTCTTGACAGAATTGACCGCGGGTAAAACAGTTAGCCTAAAAGAGACAAAACCTTATGGCTGCACCGTAAAGTATGCTAACTAAAATAAGGCTGGCCAAAACCTCAATTTATGGACGCAGAGCCGAGCAGATCTCTTTGTCGGTATAAAAATCTGCTTGTTTACGTCTTTTCTGGGTGACATTAATTGACATATAATTTGACGCTAATTCCTATAGTTGGAATTTGGTTAAATGTTACTTTTAACATGTTTTGGAGGTAAGTATTTATGAAAAAGTACCTAATTTCAAGCGTTGTGGTTCTGACGGTTTTGGCCGTGGCATTGATCGCATTTGGCCAGCCGCAAGGTGACTTCAGGGAACGTATGGCCCGAATGCGTGAGGCGCAATCGAAAGCAATCGAAGCGATTCAACAGCAGGTTGCGGAACTGAAAAAAGGTATGGAGCAACCACCTGCTTTTGACCCAAACCGTTTTCGGGAAATGTCCGACGAAGAAAGAGAAAAATTTAGAGAAGAGCGTATGAAAGCTCGCGAGGCATGGCAGACATCGATAAACACGATTATAGCACAAGTTGCGATTCTACAACGTCAACCGCAGCCGGCAGAAGGTGAACGATATGTCTTAGTAAATACTGCTGACCTGAAGGCTGTTCAGGAGCTGGCAACGAAAGAGAAAGCCACGGAAACAACCGAGCGCATTAAAGGGCTGCTCGAACCGCCCCGGAGAGGATTCGGCGGCAGGCGGGGTCAGCCGGGCGAAGGGCCAAGGCCGCAACGAGGAGGAGCAGGAGGCTAAGAGACAAACAGAACATAAAGATTCAGGACCAACACTTAAAAACAGAGGTAGCGCTGATGAGGCAGAACCAACGAAGGTGTTGGTAAGACTTTAAATCGTTTGGAAAAACAGGTTCATGGAAGTAAGCTCCTCAGTACCAATGTGGTTTATTTTTTATCTTACACATTGGCTACGAGGAGCTTTTTTTATTAACATACAGTTTTGAATAGTCTGTTATAATAAGATATCTTTCTATGAGAACTTTACATTTATCATAGGACACAGGGACAATGTTAAGGGAATTGATAATAAAGAACAGGACGTATCGTCGTTTCTATCAGGAATTTGCAATAGAACACCAGGCTCTTAGAGAGCTTGTTGACCTCGCCAGGCTTTCAGCTTCAGCGGCCAACTTGCAGCCGCTAAAATATATGCTCTGCTGTGAGCCTGAAAGGAATGCTCTCGTCTTTCCACATCTTGGCTGGGCCGGTTACCTTAAAAACTGGGCAGGACCTGCTGAAGGAGAAAGACCATCGGCATATATAATTATACTTGGGGACACTGAGATAAGCCGGTCTTTCGGCTGTGATCACGGAATAGTGGCTCAGAGCATTCTCTTAGGTGCGACAGAAAAGGGATTGGGAGGGTGCATGATCGGAACCGTTCAAAGACAAGAGCTTCGTAAGGCTTTAGATATACCTGCCCATTATGAGATACTGCTTGTGCTGGCACTTGGCAAACCCAAAGAAAAAGTTGTGATAGAACATGTTGGGCCGAAAGATAAAATCGAATACTGGCGAGATGCTGAAGGTGTCCATCATGTGCCAAAGCGTTCTTTAGATGAGATTATTATCGGTTAAATAAAGATGCAGGTCTTTTTTTTCACCAACAATGGGGATGGTCCGTGCAGAAGTATAATCAGAGCAGCGTATGGCCCTGATACAGATAGATGTGATGTCTGGCAGCCGGTACATCTGCCGACCTCAGAAAATCACGACATTACCACTGGCCGACGCCTGGCACGTACTCGACATAGACTCGGCTGTCCCGCACCAATTGAACCCTTACGGGTAGACCAGATTACAAGAAAGACTGGATATATCAAGACAGTACAATTGGTGCGGGATTTCTTGACGGGCATGCTGAGTATGTGGCCGCAGAGAATACTACCGTCAATATGTGGAGATTCGAGAAGTAATTTCGCTCAGTTTGTGTCAAATTGTAGAGTAAAACACAGAAAAAGTTACCAATCAGCAGAATAATCGCAAATTTTTATAGAAAAACAGAAAATTGTGTATGAACTTCGCTTGCGGAGAATCTAAATATTAAGAAGAGGTGATATGACAGGGAAAGAAGAGCAAAACGAATCGGCACTGGTTCGTGATGCCCAAAAGGGCGAAAAAGAGGCCTTTCGTTTGCTTCTGACACGAAACTGGACCTGGCTTAGAGCCTTAGTTTACAGCGTTGTAGCTAACGCCGATAGTGTGGATGATATTATGCAGGATATTTGTGTTCAGGTCATTAGAAAAGTCAATACGTTACGTGAGCCGGCGCGTTTTCGGCCATGGATGGCGGTTTTAGCTCGACGTCAGGCTCTGAGGTATAGCCAGCGAAAAAGACAAAGGAAGGTCATTTCGCTAAATAATGAGGAAGTAGCTGGCCAGCAGTGCGACTATAAAGCTGGCCAGCTACTTGAGAATTTGGAGCTAAGGGAACAGTACCAGCAAATACTGCAAGCGGTTAAATCACTGCCTGAAATATACCGCCAGGTATTTGTGCTGGCACACTTAGAAGATTTAACATACGCGAAAACCGCCGAGATATTGGATATACCCATCACAACCGTGCAGATTCGACTTGTGAGGGCTCGGCGGATGATTTTTAACCGGATTAAAAGCAAAAAGACAAACAGGGTGCAAGGGGAGTCAATATGAAAGAAGATATGCTGGAAATAATGATTGGAAAATACCTCGATGGCCAGATAACACACAGCGAACAGCAAGTATTGGAAGCTGAGCTGGATAACAATTTCCGGGCAAAAAAGTTTCTCCAGCAATTGCAGGATTTGCACCAGTGCAGCCGGGAAGTTATTGCTTCTGAAGTTCTCGACCGCGGCAAAAATGCTGAAGAAATCTTTGAACGAGCGTGGCAGCAGCATAGAAAGTATCCTTTAATTGGAATTATAAAAATAAGCGGTGGTCTGCGTCTCGCAGCAGGAATAGCTGCCGGCTTAGTGATAGGACTGGCTTTACATTTTACTGTCCTTACGCGTACAACGACGCCAAATATTCAACATGAATCCACTGTTGCTGCGATAAGCCCGGATAATGCACCAGATAAAAACGGACAAAATTTGCCGTCTCCACAAAATACAATCCGTAACGTTGACTGGTATACTTTTACCGACGAAAATGGAGACCAATGGCTCATCGAAGGATTGCGAGAAAATACGGTAAGAACCGCTGCTTTTCAAGAAGCCATATAAGTACGTATAATCGACTTGATTCAAGAAAGGTAAATGGTTATGCGAATAAAAAGAATTATTTCGATATGTTTTGTGACTTTGTTTGCGTGCAGTACAGGTTTATCTGCTCAACTCCTCTTGGCGACTCGTTTTCGCGAAGAGCCAAACCGTAGCCAGAAGGCCGAAGTCGGAGCGGCATCGGAACAAGAAAAAGGCGAACGTTCTTATATGGGTATAGTATTAGACCGAACACCATTGCCTGATTTATTAAGAAAGCATCTCGGCCTTTCGCCCAATCAAGGTATAAGGATAATGAATGTGAATCGTGAGGCTCCTGGGGATAAAGCCGGCCTTGAAAAAGATGATATTATAATCGGTTTTCAGGGCAAATATGTAACAGACGCTAATGAGTTTACCAGTGCAGTGCATAAAGCCGGCGTTGGCACAGAAATCTCTCTTGAAATTATCCATTTAGGTAAGCACAAAACCGTCGTAGTAAAGCTCGGCATTTTTGACGGCAAGGTCGACTTGAAATATCCACCTGAGCCGGAAATGGTTAACATTTGGCGTCCCGGAAAATTATATAAGCTCCAGCCAGACAAAGGTAACTGGGTAGAAATCCCCTTTGAAGAGCTGCCAGGCAGGTTAGAATTTAACATAACAATGCCCTTTGGAGATGGCACGTCGGAATTACTTAAGGAGGTGTACGTTTATCACTTTACCGAAGGCGGTGAAACTTACACCATCACCATTGAAGGCAGTCCAAACAAGGATGATACCGAGATCGCTGTTCGCGTCGGCGAAACCGAGTACAAGACAGAAGTTGGAGCAATAGATAAACTGCCCGAGAAATATCGTGCCAGTGTGGAGGAATCTCTGGAGAAGGCACGAAAAACCTCACGAGAAAGAACAACAGAGCAAAAAGGTAATATAGATAAAAAACCGAATTTCCCCTTCGATCGTCCAGTACCGTCATTCGGACCAGACGACAAGATATCTGACAGGATAGAAAAGCAGATGAGCGAGTTTCAGAATCGTTTAAAAAAACTTGAAGAGCAACAGGAGGATTTCTTCGAACGGTTGTCGACTGAACTTGAAAAACAGAGATCTCGATAACCAGAAAAAACCGGGTAAGATAAAATTTGACTTCCTTCCCCCGCATGCTTTTTGCATTGCGAAGGGACAAACCGGCAATTTGCCGGTTTGTCCCTTGTTTTTATTGACAGCCCCGTTGATGGTGGTACAATTTCCATTATTGATGAATTATACCAATTGCATTAAATTACTGCGCTTCGTGCGTTTAGAACAGATGTGTGGCAGCCTCAAGCGCAGCTTGGGGATGGCTTTCTGGTCGTTTATGCAAAGCGCAACATTTAATTACAATTGGTATTAGAACAAAATCACTCCAAAGCTTATAATTATGAATATAGCCAAAAGCCGAATTTTAAGAGCAATAACGCTGATTATCTGTTTGCTCCCCTTGTGGACGGATGATGCTTTGGCTGCTGAGAAAAGAGGCTATCGGAAAAGACCGGTAAAAGTTGCTCGCAACAGCCAAACGAGGGCAACTCCGAACAGACTAAATGCTGCAATCGTTTACAGACAATTGGCTAAGACTGTTGACCTCTCCGCTCTTAAGTTTCATACTCCTTTTAGCCAGGCAATCGATATCTTGCGTAATTCTACGGTCCCTGCATTGAATATAATAGTGCTTTGGAGGGATTTGAGCGAAAATGCCACGGTGGAGCGGGATACGCCGATCTACATGGATGGTCTTTCGGGGATTCCACTTCGTACCGGCCTGGAGCTTTTATTGAGGGCGGCCGTGAGCGGTCCAGAAGAATTGGGCTATGTGATTGAGGGCAGAGCAATCATTATTGCTACAAAAAGCTTTCTGCCTGTTAAGATGGTGACGCGAGTTTACGATATCCGCGACTTGGTTGCTGAACCAGCCAATTATCGCTTTGGTATGCCTGTTGGTCCCTTTGGATTCGGAACTGCCGGATTCGGCGGAGGTGGGATGGGGCAGATGCCTGTCAGCGGTTTTGGTGGTGGCTTTGGAGCTTACGGCGGCGCCTCTCGTGAATACACAAGCGGACCAGCTATGCAATACAACCAAGGAAGGAGAGATCAAAGAGCAAACGGAGTAGCTGACCTTATAACCGGCTCAATAGCACCGGGCAAATGGCGTTAGTGTTCTGATCCCGATAAATCTGGACTATTGGCTGTGGAGCAAATGGATGCATAAATATGGATATTAAAATTACAAGTCCGGCTTTTGAGAACGAAGGTATGATTCCGGCCAAATATACCTGTGATGGTGAGGACATTTCACCGCCATTACAATGGGACGCGGTTCCCGAAGGCACCAAGAGCATCGCTCTTATATCCGATGACCCGGATGCACCGATGGGTACATGGGTACATTGGGTTTTGTTTAATTTGCCTGCGGATACGAGGCAGTTACCGGAGGATATTCCACCTGATAAAACTTTACCCAATGGAGCAAAGCAAGGTACCAGTGACTTTGGCAGAATCGGCTACGGCGGTCCATGTCCCCCAGGGGGCATGCACCGATACTTTTTTAAGATTTATGCGCTCGATACAGAGCTTAGCCTTCAGGCCGACGCAATAAAACAAGATTTGCTCAAGGCGATGGAAGGGCATATTCTCGGCCAGGGACAACTAATGGGCAAATATAAAAGACGTTGAAAAAACCCCGAATAAATTTGGGGACTAAATATTTAGCCCCGCAATTTATTGCGGGGTTTTTAGGTTTAATTAAAGGAGAACCGAGAAATGTTTAACTTAAAATATGTAAGAAGCGCAATTATTGTATCCTCATTGATTCTGCTTAACTTTACTGCGATAGCAGCAGAAAAAGCAGCAGAGCCGAAAGGCGATAAGCTGCTTGCGATGACTCCGGCGGAAAGTCTATTTTGTATTCGAGTAAATAATCTTGATTATACTCTCGGTCAGATAGACCAGTTTTTGACGGGTGTTTCGCCTGTGCCGCTTGCAACATCAGCCATGGTACGTATGAAGCTCGCAGAATTTTTGGGTAGTCCGGATGTAAATGGCGTAAATATGAGCGGTAGTTTCACCATATCCGGGACTATCGACCCCGATGGATCACTCGGAGACGACTTCGTTTCGCTGCTTGTTCCGGTTACAGATTACCAAAAATTGGTCAGCGAAAATCCTAATGTAACCCAGCCGGATGCGAACGGCGTTTCTAAAATCACCGGTGACATAGAGGGACTGATTATACGGGTTGGCGATTTCGCCTTGGTAAAATCACCGGATAGTTATGACACAATAATCGAAGCTGCAAAATCACTCTCTTCCGGTAAATCAAAAGGATTAGCCGACCTTCTCGATCCCGATGAAGCCAAAAAGGCTGTCACAGAGCCTGTCTGGGCATACGGAAACGTCCAATTGGCCTCCAAGACCTTTGGGCCTATGCTGCTCGGTAAGATTGAAGAGATGAAAAAAATGATGGAAAGCATGAAGGCAGGGGGGCAGGGGCCGATGGCAAATCCGGCAGTGATAATGGATATGTATGCCGAAATTCTTAAGACACTGATGAAGGAAACAAAGTCGTTAAGTTTAACTATTGGACCGAAGCCGAGTGTATGCAATTTGAATATCGGCATTTCAGCGGTACCTGATTCTAATATGGCGAAAATGTTTGTTGCAGATTCTTCAGCAGAGCAGGAAAATAAACTTTTGGGCTATCTGAAAGATGGGGCGGTGATGAATTTTGGGTACAAAATGAATACACCTTTCTTCAGACAGTTCAATGTCAAGAGGATGGATTTAATTGCAGCTATGGCTGGTGAAAGTGTAACCGCTGAAGATATAACGGAAATGAAAAAACTGGCGACAGATGCGCTTGACTCTCTTGGCGGCTTAGCAGCGTTCTCATTTTCGGTCGATGCGACAAATAAGCCGCCCTTTGCGTTTAGAATTGTTGCTGAGATTAAGGACGCAGATAAGTTTAACAAGGTCATCGAAGAAGCTGTGAAGATGATGAATACTGGCAGTATTGCCGCTTTTTATAAGAGCTTTGGTATGGAGATGCGTTTTGAATTCAAACGGGACATTGACACTTATAAAGAGCTTTCAATAGATTCGGCAAAATTAGTGATGAAATTTGCTGATTCTAATTCGCCGCAGGGACAGATGTTGAATATGATGTTTGGTGATGGCTTCAATTACCGATGGGCGGTAGCTGATGGATTGTGGGTATGCGCTGTCTCAGGTGATCCGGATTCTGCGATACGCCAGCTTATCGATGAGGTCAAAGCAGGCGGTCCACAGGCTTCGAGTGAAATGAAGGCAGTGTTAGAGCTTCTACCACAGGCAAGTAAAGCAGACTGCGTTGGGACATTTAACTTTTTGCGGTACTTTGGAATAATCACAGCTTTTATGCCTATCCCGTTGCCAAAAATGGATATTTCTACTAAAAGCAACATTGTGTTTGCCGGCAGGACCGGCGATGGCAAAATGGCCGTTGATGTTGCCCTTCCGAAAGAGCATTTGATGGAAATATCAGGCTTCTTCCAAAAGATGCAACAGCAACAGAGACAAAAGATGCAACAGCAACAAAGACCAACAATAGAAGCTGATCAGGCCTCTGCTATGAAGTTGAGGGGGATAGGCAAGACCTGCTTGATATACGCAAATGACTACGGCGACAAGTTCCCGCCGAATTTGCAGGAGCTTGTTGAGAAAGAGGAGTTGTCGCTCAAGACTCTTGAATCGCCGCGTAAGCCGAAGGGTTTTGATGGCCCCAGCTACATATATATTTCGGGCCAGAATGTAACGATGGACCCAGGCAATATTCTCGTTTACGAGAATCCTGCATTTTGCAGTGATAATATTAATGTTTTGTTTGTAGATTCTCACGTTGAGGCAATGAAACCGGACGCATTTTTAAAGGAACTCGAAGCAACCTACAAACGGCTCGGCAGAGAAATGCCCGATATTAAATTTAAGGATTCCTCATTACCAACGAAGTAGAAGTGCAATATGCCTTCTTTATTGTAGATCGGTCAAGGTTATTGTTTTTCCTACACCGATGTTGATATAGTTTTTGCCGAAGTGTTTTTCGAATAAGCTGCGAGCCTTTTCGCCGGTACAGTGGCATGGCCCTACATATCGCACGCCGTGCTGTTTGAAAGCCGAAATTATTTTCTCGATTTTACCTCTGGTTGCCCATTCTAAATGAAAGCCACCCATTACTAAAAGAACATCGTCTTTCATTAAATCTTTCGCCGCAGTTAGTATCTTTACGATGCCTGGATGTGCACAGCCGGTTATTAATATCAGGCCTGCTTTTGTTCGTATAATCAACGACTGCTCTTTTATCAACATTCCAAGCTGGCCGGTCGAATAAACATTTTCACAAATATCCAAAGGCTGATTAACATCAACTACTTGTGCCCCGTATTTTTTTACGTTTTCTTTAAATTTTTTGGGAAATGATTCCGGTAAATAAACAGAAACGCTCGGATTTTTTTCAAGGAAACTGTTCAATCCGCCTGTATGGTCACCATGAATGTGAGAGAGAACCACCACATCTATGCCGTTAGGCTCTATCGCTAATTTGTTCATATTACTGAGCAGTAGCGAGCCGTTTCCACCTGTATCGAAGAGAATTGTTTTTTCGGTGCCGGTTATAAGTGCTGAAAATCCCCAAGCAGTTCCCAATCCCTCCATGTATGGGTTATTATCGAAAACCACTTTAATGGTAAGGTCGTTAACGCCGGGCGTCGAAATTGCTTCGGTACCTTGGTTCATAATCTGTTCCTTTGCAGACTCCTGAGAATGTAGACAAACAGCACTTGACCATACGATAGCAATCGTTGTTAACAGCAAAGCATTTGTAGCTGATATTCTCTGCATCCGTTTCACCTTGGTAATTTACTGTTCTAAGCCATAGGAACAATCAAGTCTCAAGTTGTTTTTTTGATCTCTATGCTACAAACGGATAGTAGATACTATTATATATGACGCAAAAACATTTTTTCAATGGATTAGTATTATTATTACACATTATATCTTCTTGGTATAATATTACAGCGGTTTAAGAGCATAGTTACCCATGTTTATTAGTCTTGCATTTTTTACACAGCGTAAAGCGCACAAATGGTAACTTAGGATTTAATGTGGCTCAACTAAAGAAACAACTTGGATTGCTTGACGTATTTTCTGTGGCGTCCGGCGCGATGATAAGCTCGGGTCTGTTTGTCTTGCCCTACATCGCTTTCGCAAAAGCAGGACCCGCGGTGGTTCTGTCTTATCTTTTTGCATCATTTCTGATACTGCCCAGCGTGTTCAGCAAAGCCGAACTGGCGACGGCGATGCCGCGAGCTGGAGGAACATATTTCTATGTCGAACGCAGTTTAGGCTCGTTTTGTGGAGTTTTTACAGGTTTTGCAAATTGGTTTGGTTTGGCGCTGAAAAGCGCCTTTGCTGTCGTTGGTATGGCGGTTCTTATCGAGGTATTGGTGCACAGCCTTTTTGGAATGAAAATGACCGAGGCGCATCTGAAGCAGATTTCCGTGCTCTGCTGCATAGGATTTACCGTCCTTAATATTGTAAGTGTAAAGCACACAAGCAGATTTCAGGTTTTGCTCGTGGTTGCCTTGCTCTGCATACTTGCCGTTTTTGTATTTTTGGGAGCCGGAGCAGCCCAGGCTACCAGATATGCAGGCTTTCTTGATAAGGGTTGGCCGGCTGTGTTTGCTACTGCAGGACTTGTATTTATCAGCTATGGCGGCTTGACTAAGGTTACCAGCGTCGCGGAAGAAATTAAGGATGCCAGACGAAATCTTCCGCTGGGAATGCTGCTGGCCTGGTTCACGGTCAGTGTGCTATACGTAGCTGTAATTGTAATTACTGTAGGTGTCGTCGACGGCCGAGAGCTTGTTGGAAGTCTCACGCCTATCTCGCTTGCGGCATCTAAATTTATGCCGACGGTGGGCTTTCCGCTGCTGGGTATCGCTGCGATAGCCGCCTTTGTAACCACGGCAAATGGCGGCATACTCGCTGCATCACGCTACCCTATGGCTATGAGCAGGGACCGATTGCTGCCACCGCTTCTGGCTCAGGTAAACCAGCGATTCAAAACACCTCATATGAGCATACTTCTGACCGGCGGATTTGTGATTGTGGCAATTGTCTTTCTCGACATTGAGCAATTAGTAAAAACCGCTTCGACCCTGATGATAATCCTTTTTATTCTTGTCAACGCCAGCGTAATTATTATGCGGGAGAGCAAGATACAGAGCTATCGCCCGAGCTTCAAATCACCGTTGTATCCTTACATTCATATAGCGGCAATACTCGCTTATAGCACTTTGATAATAGATATGGGCAAAATCCCTCTATTGATTACCGCTGCATTTGTTGGTTTGAGCACAGCATGGTTTGGCTTGTATGTTGCTCGCCGGGTCAGCAGGGCTTCCGCCGTTATGCACGTGGTCGAACGCGTTACCGACCGAGAGTTGAAAACCGTTACACTTGAGAATGAGCTTCGAGATATTTTGTTTGAACGTGACGAAATAATTGCAGATAGATTCGATCAGCTTATACGACAGTGTCAAATCCTGGATGTCCAAGGCAAAGTATCGGCGGAGAAAATCTTTCGAGAAGTTTCTGCCATCCTTACCAAGAGATTGCAAACAGACGAATACATACTTTTTGAAAAATTTCTTCACCGCGAAGCAGAGGGCAGCACGGTGGTCCAGCCCGGCATCGCCATACCGCACATTATTGTAGATGGCGAAAACAAGTTTGATATTTTAATTATCCGTGCCCGTGACGGTATTGACTTTCCACATGCTAAAGACCCTGTGAAGATAATGTTCATCCTGGCAGGCAGCAGAGACGAGAGGAATTACCATTTAAGAGCCTTAATGGCTATAGCTCAAATTGCCCAGGAAAAGCAGTTTGAGCAACGATGGCTCGCCGCTCGAGGCATCGAAGAGATAAGGAATCTGATTCTTCTATCCAAGCGAACAAGAGATGCAGGTAATTAAAAGTCGTTTAAACACGTATATGGCAGAGTACCGCCAAAGCCCAGAGCAAATCCTTCCTGGACACGACCTTTGGCTCGTACCGTTCGTTGATAGGTATTAGGTGCACTTCGTTCTCTGTTGTTCTTATAAGCTTGCAGGTGACGCCTATTTGATTTATGACCCGTGCTATCGCAATCTGTCCCTGGGCGGCAGGTACAGAAGGACTTAATATCACGATGTCACCGTCATTTATTCTCGGAGACATACTGTCGCCGTCTATCTGCAAAGCAAAGCTGTCGGGAAACAGTTTATGAATCTCCTCACACTGTACAAATTCCACTATCTGTTCCTGCTCCGGCCCACTGAGCTTAATAAGATTAACCTGCTTTTCTTTGAGACCCTCAACCAAAGGACGAGCCTGAAAATCGATCGAGACAGTACCATTGGCTGAACCAATAATAGTTTTGCCGACATGCTTTGTTACTAATTCATCCAATTCTGTAATAGCCTGCTTGGGCTCCGGCAGAAGTGTTTGGTCCCAGAAATGAACAATCCCTGCCGCTGTTCTGCCGAGCACTGGAATCCAGCCGGGACGCTCCGGTTTTGCTCGTGCTGCATCGGAATAAAACCGGCTTTCAATTCCCTTTTTCTCACATAATAGCTCGATAAAAGCTCGTATTGCGTCGGTCATCTCCGGATTGCTTATAAAAAGGTCATTTAACTTCCGCAGAAGCTCTAAATTTTCCCCAAACGCGAAATTTTTTCCGGTGCTTTGGCCTGTCAACAGCCATTGCAAATCCGCCCCTGTAATCTCACACATCTTAAGCAGAATCTCAATGGGCGGAACTCTGTTATCCTCATAGTAGCTGTAAGTAGAAGCACTTATGCCCAAAGCACGGGCAAATTTGCTTTTGCCTCTTTCGCCCGCATATTGCTTACGCAAAAGCCTAACGCGCCCTATTGTCGCTTTTACGTTAAAATATTGCAATATTCTTACCTATATGCGAAATATATATTTAATATCTGTCGCAAATACGTTAATGTTTACCAAGGACTTTTATATATTAGTGTGAATTGTAGATACCTATATAGAGTTTTGTCAATAAAGAAAGGACAAAAAGTGGCAAAAACAAAAAGAACCCGGGTAGGAAAAAAGATTTCACTAAAGAAGGCTTGTCAGAGCCGCTCAAAACCAGCCGAATATGTCAGAAATCTCTTGGAATTGCATAAATTGCAAGGAATCCTGCTGAATCGGCTCGATAAAGAAGTTTAGAATAATCACATTGTATTAAGACCAGGACGTATTTCTGCGAAATTAGGTGTGCCAAAGAATCAGCTTTCAATATACTTAATTACTTTCAAAGCAATGTCTTACTAACCAGCTACTGAAAGCTGCGGCAGGTATTATAACTATACCATCATAGTATTAAATGCTTTTCGGCTATCCATTTCACAACCAGCTTGCTCGCCGGGTTTGAAAGGTAAGGGATCAGCAAATTGAATTGCAACGCGACGCGAGAGCCTGTTTACGTCTTCGATTCGACAAATATTACCTGAGCGAATGAAATCTGACATGTCAAAAGAGCCATCCGGCTCGTAGCGGGGAACGCTAAAACGAGCAGTTATATGCTGACCGGGATACCTACAACCGCCATCGACATAGCAGGTAAACGCCGCTCCTTTGCTGGATACATCAACCATCTGGCCCTGTGTAAGCTCTCCCTCAAAGTTCTCAGCGAACCAGATAGGCCAATGATAACGAAGTCTTTGCTCGGTTCTCCGCTCTTTATTTGCTTCCATCTTTAACACCTCAGCACCCAAATTCTCTCCTCTTGTCACGATAGTTTTAAATCGACAAAATCCGAGGCCGACTTTACGAAGCGCTGCACAAAAAATGATTTTCTTTAGACTAAAACAACTGATCTGGTTGTATTATAGGTGACAAACGTTTGTCCCAAGTTAATACCGTGCGGAATATAGATGATAGAAGATAAGCTGCTTATCTGGAAATTTAAGCGAGGCAGTAGCGACGCACTCTGCCGCATTTATGAAAAGTATAAAGACAATCTGCTCAGATTAGCATCAGCTCTGTTGAACGATACGGCTGCAACTGAGGACATAGTCCACGACTGCTTTGTAAATTTTGCACAATCTTCGCAACGTCTGAAAACAAGCGGCAATCTAAAAAGCTATCTTGCAGCTTCTGTCGCCAATCGTGCACGTAATTGGAGCCGGGCAAGAAAGCGTCGGGAAGCAACCGGCTTGGATGAAGTTGAACCAATCGTATCAAGCTCAAAAAGGCCAGAACAGTGGATAATTTATAACGAGCAGTTAAAGCAATTAAATAATGCACTTGAGCAGCTTTCGTACGAACAGCGGGAAGTAATAATCCTGCATCTACAGGGTGGAATAAGATTTCGGGCAATTGCCAAGTTACAGGGCGTTTCGATTAACACGGTCCAGAGCAGGTACCGCTATGGACTAAATAAACTGCGGTCAATTTTAGATAGTGAGGTCAGGTTATGAGACCCGCAGAAAACATAGAAAAGGTGATTAAGAATACAAGTATTGAAACAAGTGCCAAGACAGATAAAGCAGTTCTTGAAGACATTGTCGAGGCATTTGGAAAATCGAAGAGGAAAGAATCGGCGATTACTCAGCCGAGTATCTGGAGAATAATTATGAAAAGTAAATTTACAAAACTTGCTATAGCCGCATTGGTTGTTATCGCAGCTCTCATAGCAATAAGTCAATACGGTGGCTCCATTGGTGGAACGAGTGTAGTCTGGGCCGATGTAGTGAAAAATACCGAACAAGCTCAGGCATTTACTTATCGAGAGAGAGAAACTCAAAAGTATGGCGGGGAAACTCACGAAAGCGAACGTCAGTGTTATTTCTCTACAGAGTATGGCTTCAGGATGGACAATTACAAGAATGGGCACATAGCAATAAGCACGTTTACACTTCCTGCGGAAAAAGCCTTAATTGGAATTGTTCACCCGATGAAGGCTTACAGTCGAAAAAACCTGCCCGAGACGGAGATTGCTGTACACCAACAGGTCGGGCCGAAGTATATAGTAAAGCTATTTACGTCTGTAGAATACAAAGAATTGGGCCGTAAAATAATCAATGGTGTTGAGGCCGAAGGCATTGAAGTTCGTGACCCAAGTATCGGAAGAACAAATTTCCCTGTTACAAGTTTCGTCGGTCGGCTTTGGGTTGATGTAGAAACCAGCTATCCGATTTTACTGGAGTCGGAAATTGTCGGAGACCACAATGGCCCGATAGAGATCAAAACAGTAACGGATAATTTCCAATGGGATATTGAGCTTGATGCAGGTGTTTTTGAACCTAATATCCCAGCCGATTATACACTGATGAAAGAATAATTTAGTCAGAACAACAGTAAGAAAGGCCGGGCGATTTGGCTCGGCCTTTTTTGTGGCTTTTTCAACTGCTGAGTTCCTGCACGAGTCTGGTAAATTCTCGGCCACGCTGCTCGTAGTTCTCAAACATATCGTAGCTGGCGCAAGCAGGACTTAATAAGACTACATCACCGCTTTCTGCAAGATGATTTGCTAATTGGACGGCCTCGACGAGAGAATCGACGATCTCGATTCTCATATTGCGTATTGCGTATTGCGTATTGCGTTTGTTGAGATTGCTTTCCTTCGACAAGCTCAGGACAGGCTGCTCCGCTCGCAATGACATCTTTGTGTTGCGTATTGCATCAGCGATTTGTGGTGCGGTTTGGCCTATCAGGATAGCCGCTTTGGCTTTTTCGGCGATTTTCCAGCCAAATTCGTCAAATGGCAGATGCTTATCGTATCCGCCAGCAATGATAATTACAGGCTGGTCAAAAGCCTCCAGTGCGGTAATCGCGCCTTGCGGCGTTGTAGCCTTTGAGTCATTGTACCAGCGAACACTTGCGATTTCTGCAACCAATTCAAGCCGATGCGGTAGTGCCTTAAATGAAGGCAAAGCATTTTTTATCTGATTATCTTCAGCACCAAAATGTTTGGCGATAGCGATGGCTGCAGCAAGGTTAGAAAGATTGGCTCGGCCGGGCAACGTGAAACTATCACGAATGTCTTGGCTTACATCATCGGCTGAAAATTTGATGCAAATCCTGCCGGGATCTTTTTTATACTTTTCAAACCATTCAGCGGAAATTTTATCTTCGGCATTGAATATTGAAACAGCAGGATTATTTTTATCAAGCTGCTGAAATTTGAAGATATTTTCCTTGGCGGCACAATAATTCTCAAATGTGCCGTAGCGGTCAAGATGGTTCGGCGTAAGATTGGTCAATAGCGCAACTTTCGGTCCGCTAACGGCGGATTGTATTTCCGCCAATTGCTCTATCTGGAAGCTCGAAAGCTCCAGCACAACCAAATCATTTGCTTTAATTTGATTCAGCGTAGTTAGCAAAGGCTCGTTGCCGATGTTGCCACTAAGCCAAACGTTCTCGATGCTCACCACATGGTTTCTGTCTTCTGTCTTCTGTCTTCTGTCCTCTGTCGTCCGTCGTCCATCGTCCATCGTACCTCTGAGCAGGTGTGCTGTTAAAGCTGCGGTGGTGCTTTTGCCATTGGCTCCGGTTATGCCGATTATCGTCGCGTGACATAGCTGAAAAAAGATACCTATTTGAGACGTGACACATTTATTGTGACTTCTGGCGAATTGCAGAAACTTATTATTTAAAGGTACTGCGGGATTGGCTATGATTATATCAGCTTGTAAAAAATCAGCCTCATCATGTGAGCCGAGATGAAATTCTATATCCTGAAATTCACCGAGTTGACTTATCGAATTGCTCAGCTTTTGCTTTGTTAGTAAATCTGTTATTATTACTTTTGCGCCGGCTCTTACGGCAAATTCAGCAACATCAACACCCCCGCCGAAACGGCCTAAGCCCATAACTAATATTGTCTTACCGGCAAAATCGTGTTTCGTATCTCGTATTGCGTATTGCGTATTATGTGTTGCCTGATATCTCTGAGGCATTAGTTCTTTCTATATTAAACTCTGCATTGCTTTTGCCAGGTCAACTTTCGCATCAATAAGCGCCTGCTCAATACATCTCTTCCAGTCGTCGCCGAACTGGCTTTTGTATTGTGGCTTTTCATAAGCATAAATTATCGAGCGCGAGGCATTGATCAAAGCTCCGGTGCCATCCGGTTTGCAGAAGCGCACACAATCGCTGGCGTTAGCACCCTGTGAGCCGTATCCCGGTACAAGAAACCATACCTTATCGTACTTGCGGCGTAGAGCAGTCGTGACATCAGGCGATGTGCCGCCGACAACCATTCCTACGTTACTGTATCCGCTTTTACCGACCCGTTCTGATTTGCCCGCTATCTCGCCGACAAGCTCGGCGAGCTTCTCATACATTCTTTGTCCATTGGCGTCGGCAAAATCCTGAATAGCAGCAGCAGAAGGATTGCTGGTGCGAATAAGAACGAAGATGCCTTTACCCTGGGCGGTAGCCATATCGGCGAAAGGTTCGATGCCGTCTGCACCTATGTAACCATTGACAGTTATGGCATCGGCAGCAACGGTGTCTTCCAGGCCGGTTAATTCCGGATTCTCCAAATGAGCCTCGGCATAAAGCTGGGCAGTATGACCAATGTCGCCCCGCTTTACATCGCCGATTATCTCCAAACCCAGGTCGTTAGCCTCGGCAATCAACGCATAGTAGGCTTCTATGCCCTCCCAGAGATATTTTTCAAAACAGGCAATATTAATCTTAACAGCCGGCACCATGGGGGCGACAATTCGCATAGTTTGCGTGCAGAAATCGAAGATGGCATCCACCGCAGCGGCAGCGTCAAATTCGTCATTAAGCTGGCGATGACTGGTTATAGTTGTGGGAAGTCTGTTGTAAACCGGATCTAATCCAACGATCAAAGAAGTCTTCTTGGCCTGGACAGCTTTGCATAGCCTATCAGCAAAATGACTCG
>Ga0315546_1000736_pt1 | contig 22463 bp, 24 predicted proteins | sample SalMarSW160170MG_FD_203833 | JGI IMG/M metagenome (GOLD analysis project Ga0315546, IMG submission 203833) | Salt marsh sediment microbial communities from the Plum Island Ecosystem LTER, Massachusetts, United States - Salt Marsh Sediment SW1601-170 ...
CGATGATATCTACGCCTACCCCTATTGTCACGGCAACCTCCAGACCGCGCTTTGCTCGCTACTCAGGGCGAGCGGAAGTCATCCCATTCCCTTGGTAGGTGCACTGCGTCCAAGTTTCATCTACCTCCTTACCGTGAAGCTTAAGAGTAACCATATTGAAATGCCCCGGGGCTTCATAGGGCTTTACCTGTTTCAATGTAACCTTTTTCATAAATTGTCTCCTATAACATTAATAGAACAGGCCAGGCAACGGGATGCTATTGATCGCCCTCATCCACGATGGCTACCAATCTAATGATAGACCCATCACCTTTTACCCATCGGATAGGAAAGCCGGCAAAGGTAACCCTCTTGCCAGTTACCTTGTCTAGGTCACCACCAACGTTTCCATAGCCCATGATACCAGCGCGCAGTATCAGGTAGTGGCAGGGTTCCCACTCCGGGAAGTCCTCTAACACATCGTGTCCGGTTTCTCTTTTATACTCTTCTCAACTGAAATAAAAAACTCAAGATATGCCAGAATTGATAGCACATTGTCCTAACCCAACGGGTCAATGCCGCTTGCGACCTTGTGTCATGGTAAAAACGGGGGTTTAAAGTCCAGCCCGAGTATACCGCGTGCCTTGGCTCGCAATTTCTTCAGAAGCACTTTGAGCTGCTCCTTTTCGTCTTCTGAAAGAGTTGAGAAGGTTAAAAAAACAGCGCGCTCACTTACCTCGTCCCATACTTTAGAACCCTTTTGGGTTAACCTGATATATACTTTACCATCTTCCTTGTTTTTGGTCTTTTTAACCAATCCTTCTTTTTCCATCTTATTTATCAGAGTGGAGATAGTGTTTAGATTTCTAAGAAGCCATTTTGATAAATCACCTTGGGTCATCCCATTTTTTTCCTGTGTTAGCACATACAAAATATGGCACTGAGCGAAGTTAGTTTTAGACTGTTTAAGCTCAAGCTCAACGGCACGAATAAGTGTATCTCTAGTTTGGTCAAAGAGGACAAAGAGATTGCGAGTATGGGTATCTAGCTTGAAGTTCTTATTATTTCCAGTATTTTTTTCCATTGGCTTTTGGATATAGTCAGATCATTTTACCCCAAAGATTAAAATGATTACAATACACGGCTTTTCGGCATGCGCTTTCACTTTTCGATTAACAGTAGTCTGCTAAACAAGATATTGACAGTAGCAGAATATATGCTAAAATACGTTAGCATAAACCATATGTGAAGTCAACATCGATATCAATAATGACTTCGTAGTCAGGGTCATAATATGGCGTTATGGAATTAAAGCAAACCGCTTTAGCTGATTTACTTATATTTAAATAGTGTGGTCAGCAAAAACAGATTTGGCCCGGATAGAAATAAATAACGAGGAGGTAATATATTCAAGATATTCTAAAGTTCAAACAATCCGCCATTATTAAGGGAAAATATGAAAGGGAGGGAGTGACGTGAAAAAAGCAGGCTTGATGATTTTTGTGGCTATAGTACTGGTTACCTTGCTGGCTTTTGTGCCCGCTTGTCCGGCAACACCAGAAGATGAGGTGCCCACAACCCCACCTACAACTTCACCACCGACTACAGCACCGCCAGCCCCTGAAAGCATAAAGGTTGGCACCTTAGTTTCTCTAACCGGGTTTGATGCTGCTATTGGAGTGCCGTCGAAAATTGGCTACGAATTAGGGGCGGAAAAGATAAACCAGGATGGTGGCGTCTATGTAAAGGAATTTGATAAAAAGATACCCCTGGAACTAATTTACCTGGACATTGAAGGAGATGCAGAGACGGCTGTTGCCCGTGCCGAGGCGTTAAACTCGCAATACAACGTGTCTGTTGCTACCGGCACCACCATGATCAGCGCAGCGGCTGAGATCTTTGAAAAGAACAAGCTGCCGGCGATATCCGTCGCTTCGACTATAAGTGCGCTGGGCCTGGCGGGCTATCAATACTGGTTTTCTCTAGACGCGCTGAACTGGGATATAGCACCCATGATAGTTCAGGTTTTTGATAGTCTCCCTGCAGAAACAAGGCCGACAAAGTGGGCTCTCTTTGAAGAGCAGATGTTTTTTGTTACAGAGTTGACGGATGCTGTCAAACAAGCACTCGCTGATAAGGGTATTGACATAGTTTATGAGGGACAGTATGCAACGCTGGCTCCAGACCTGAGTCCCCTTATCAATGGAGCCAAGAATGCCGGTGCCGAGGTGCTCTTTAGTTCCGCTAACACTGGTGATGCCATTACCACCCTAAGGCAAAGTAAGGAACTTGGTTTTAACCCGAAGGCAATTATTATAATCAGAGGCTGTGACGACCCGGCATGGGCTGATTTGGGGCCGATGGGTGAGTACGTAATAGGCAATAATTTCTGGTCCTCCGTGTTACCATTCGCCGGGAATGAGGAGCTTGTTGCCGCGCATATAGCTGAGTATGGAACAGAGCCACATCCTCTTGTCGGATCTCCTTACGCTGCTATCCAGGTAATTGCCGACGCGATCGAGAGAGCTGGCACGCTGGATAGGGATGCAATCAGGGGTGCTATAAGTGCCACTGATATGATGACCGTTAAAGGCCAAATCAAGTTTAATGAGACTGGTGGAGTAATTGATCCTGTATACCTGCTACAGCAGTGGCAGAATGGAGTACAGGAAATCGTGTGGCCAGATGACTTGGCAACAAAGCCATTGGTTTACCCCATCCCATAAAAATAAAATTAGGTAAGGTGTGTCCCAGCCACTGTACCATCATCAGGCTGGGACACACCATCCAAATCAAGCTAGGGTTAAAGTGCAATCCCTATACGGCTAACATAGCTGTAGACTCTGTGCGGTAGAAAAGTGTAAAATATCAGGAGAGGGGCTCATCGTCTTGTGCGCCTCTAATCTATTAAGCACCCAGGACGATGTAATTGCTACAGGGGTGGGCTATTGCACCCTGGTTAATGCCATTAAGTATGACATTACTTGAGGTAGAAAACTTATCTAAAGCCTTTGGCGGGGTAGCGGCTATCAAACGAGTTAGTTTTACCCTTAACCATGGGGAGATCTTGGGGCTTATCGGTCCCAACGGGTCAGGCAAAACTACCCTATTTAATCTAATATCCGGGCTTCTAAAGCCGGATACAGGCAGGATAAGGTTCAACGATAAAGACGTAACCGGTATCCCTGCTTATAAAATATGCCAGTGTGGAATCGCCAGGACCTTTCAACTGGTTAAGCCGTTTAACCAGTTATCCCCTTTACAAAACGTAATGGTGGGCAGGGCTTATGGCAGTGACCCAGCCCAGAATACAAGGCAAGCCCACATTGAAGCAGAGCAGATTCTGGCTCTTACTGGGCTCATTGGCAAGCGGGTGCCGGTGGCGGGGATGCTCGGCCTGGTTGACCGCAAGCGGTTGGAGATTGCCCGGGCGCTGGCGACAAGACCCAAGCTACTGTTACTGGATGAGATGATGGCCGGCTTAAACCCGACAGAGGTGGAAGATGCCATGCGGTTAATAAAGGGGATAAGGGATTCTGGGATAACGGTGATAGTGGTTGAGCATGTAATGAAAGCGATAGTGGGAATTTCGGACAGGGTGATCGTGCTAAATGTTGGGGAGAAAATTGCTGATGGCACACCCCAGGAAGTAGTCAGCAATAGCCACGTCATCGAGGCATATTTAGGAAAAGGCCGACATGTTAGAGATTAGCCACATAGACGTTTATTACGGCGACCTCCAGGCATTATGGGATATATCCCTTACCATTGAAGAGGGGGAAATAGTAACCCTTATCGGCTCTAATGGAGCAGGCAAGAGCACCATCATGAAAACCGTCTCAGGACTACTCAAGCCTAAAACCGGGAGCATTAGTTTTGAGGGAACACGCTTGGACAAGCTACCTGCGCACCAGATAGTGGAGCTGGGCATCTGTATGGTTCCCGAAGGGAGAAGGCTATTTCCTCAGATGACTGTGCTGGAGAACCTGGAAGTGGGCGCTTCTATCAGAGAAGCGAAGAAATTAAGGTATGACACTATCAGCTGGATTTATGAGCTTTTTCCAATTTTAAGGGAAAGGACGAAACAAAAGGCAGGCACTTTGAGCGGTGGAGAGCAGCAGATGTTAGCTATAGGCAGGGCGCTTATGTCCCAGCCAAGGCTTCTCCTGATTGATGAGATGTCTCTGGGCTTAAGCCCACTTTTGGTGGAAGAAATCTCCCAGGCCCTCAAAGACATAAACAAGTCAAAGAAGCTCACCATTTTCCTAGTGGAGCAGGATGTTAATGTGGCTCTATCCATGGCTGACCGCGGCTACATTGTTGAGAATGGCAGCATTCAAGACCGAGGTGATGCCAGAGCACTTTTACGCAGTGAGCGAATTAAAGAGGCTTATCTAGGTACCAGCCCGCTAGAAAAAGCAGGTTAAATAGTGGAAAGTGTAACCCAGGCTATTGCTTCTGGGATTGTGTTGGGAGCCCTTTATGGACTTATAGCCTTAGGCCTTGGTCTAATCATGGGCATCATGAAATTCCTTAATATTGCCCATGGCACTTTCATAATACTTGGCGGCTATGTTAGTTACTGGCTTTTTTCTCTGTGGGGCATAGACCCTTACCTTTCTATCCCCCTAGTTATCATTGCCACGTTTTTAGCGGGCTTGATTCTATATAAGCTCACGCTTTCACCATTGCTTAAATTACCGCATATCGGAAAGAGGATTGACAGCTCTTTATTGATTACCTTTGGCGTAATATACGTGCTGGATAACGCAATGACTTTAGTCTGGACATCTAACGTCCGGAGCATAATAACCTCTTACACCGGAGAAGCGCTTACTATTTTCGGTGCCAGGCTGGGTATCAACGGCCTGTGCGGTCTTGGCATCGCTATACTGGCTGCGGTTGCTTTGTATTTCATTCTCAGCAGGACCTACTTTGGTAAACATGTGAGAGCGGCAACGCAGGATGCTGAGGCCGCCAGCTTATGTGGAATCAATGTTCAGCGAACCTATTTAATTTCCTCTGGTATTGCCGTAGCTCTGGCCGGCGTGGCTGGTGTCGTTATCGTTTCAAGCTACTCCATCACGCCGACCAGTGGCTTAAGCTGGCTATTGATAGGTATAGTGGTTATGGTACTGGCTGGGGAAGGGAATATTAATGCCATCCTTCCCGCTGGTATTATATTGGGATTGATAGAGTCAGCCAGTATTTTTGTTGTTGGGGCTCCCTACCGGCAGGCTGTTGCGCTTGTCATATTTATTATAGTGCTGATGTTCAGGCCGCAGGGATTATTTACTAAAAGGGAGTAGGATCCTGCTATGGCGACTAATTGGAAAAAGTTACTAACAATTGTAGTTGTAGTTGCAGCTTGCATAGTGCTCCCCATGGTTATTGAAATAGGAACCAATATCCTGAATCTAATGGTTATGTTGTTCATCTTCATCACTATGTCTCAGAGTTGGAACCTTCTGGGGGGTTATACTGGTCAGATTAACCTTGGCCTTGCCGCCTTCTTCGGCTGTGGAGTACTGATTACCCATTTCATCTGGCAGGCGGAGGTGCCGATATATCTGGCGGTAATAGCAGGAGGTTTATCAGCCACGGTCTTGGCAGTATTTATTGGTCTGCCCACTCTGCGGCTGAAGGGTGTATACTTCGCCATCGGTACCTTGGCACTGGCCGAAGCATTGAGAATAGTGGTGGGAAACATTTTTCCAGAGTGGGTCAAAATGCCGGCCATCTATGTTACCACCTATAGCCTTATTCCCCGCTATTACCTTGGCTTGGGAGTAGCGCTTATAGCAATAGCAGTGGTTTATTTGGTGACAAATTCCAAACTGGGATTGGCGATGGTAGCTGTTCGAGACGATGAGCAGGCAGCTCAGGTTACTGGCGTTAATACATTTAAATATAAAGTTTTGGCTTTATTAGTTAGCGCTTTCTTAGCTGGCTTGGCTGGAGGAGTATATGCTTACTTTCGGCTCTCATTTATGTACATTACCACGGTTTTTAGCCCCCTTTGGACATTTGAGCCAATCATGGCGGTCATGATAGGTGGTTCTGGTACCCTAGTCGGCCCCATCATTGGCAGCATTTTCTTGGTCATTCTTTCAGAGGTATTTGCCCTTACTCTGGGAGAAGCTCACCTTATCATCTTCGGTATCCTGTTTATTCTGGCAGTGTTATACTTCCCAAGCGGATTGGTTAGCTCTGTTGATCGAATTCGCCATATGATGACCAGTGTTAGACGGAGTATATCTAAGCTGAGACAACAACTATAACAATAGACTTCGGGGGCTACTGAGCCTCAAAGGCGCGTGGTAAAAATAAAAAAATTAGTCAAGGTACCAAACGAGATACGTATTAACATTAACGAATTAAAGAGCCCAAGAATAGGTTAAGGAGGTAAAGAATTATGGCTGAAAATCTGGTTAACGCACTAGCTGATTTAAAGGAAGAAGAGGCTCTAAAGATTGTTAAAGATAGGCTAAATGCCGACGAAGAGCCACTCAAAATTCTGGGCGATGCCAGAAAAGGCATGGAAATCGTAGGCAAGCGCTTTGCCGATAGCGAGTATTTCATACCCGACCTGGTCTACTCTGGCGAGATACTAAAGGCAGCAACCGAGCTGGTCAAGCCCAAGATGACCAAGGTAGCGGAGAACAAAAAGCTGGGCAAGATTGTCTTCGGCACTGTGGCCGGTGATATACACGACATTGGCAAGGACATCGTCGTCTTCATGCTCGATGTCAACGGCTATGAAGTCTACGACCTCGGCGTGGATATGCCGGCGCAGAAGTTCATCGACAAGATAAAGGAAACGGGCGCCCCTGTTGTTGGCTTAAGCGGCTTTTTAACACTGGCGTTTGATTCCATGAAAGAAACCATAGAAGCCATAAAAGCGGCCGGCTTAAGAGACAAGGTGAAAATCATGCTTGGTGGTGGTCATATTAGCGAGGAGATAAGGGAGTATACTGGCGCTGATGCCTACGGTAAAGATGCCATGGCAGCGGTAACATTAGCCAAGGCATGGGTGGGCACCAAATAAACGAACGAAGGATAAACACAGGAGGACTAAAAAGAACTCTACAAAGGAAATAAAGCACATTAGAATGCCGTCCACCTGTAAGACTGGAGAAAAAAGGGCATATGATACCGTCGGCTTATGATTCCACAATTGAATAGGAGGTGAATAACATGTCTGAATCAACACAAAAACCACAAGCCCCTGTCTTTAAACCATCGCCGGAGTTTTTGGCCCGCCAGAAGCGCATCGAAGACGCCATCAACCTTAGAAAACCTGACCGTGTTCCGGTAGCACCCTTGGTCGTTCATTATTATCCCACTAGAGCCAAGGGCATTTCGAACAAGGACGCCCAGTACAATATGGGTAAGACCATCGAGGTATGGAAAGAGACAGCGATTAAACATAATTGGGATTCCGCTGCATCAGTCGGCTCAATCCCTTCAGCACGTCCCTTAGAGCTACTGGGCATTAAGCAATTCAAATGGCCCGGGGGCGGTCTTGGAGACGACCAGCCCTTTCAATGGGTTGAAGGCGAGTACATGATGCAGGATGAATACGATGAGATGCTGGCTAATCCCAATGAATTTGCTGTTAAAAAGCTGTGGCCGCGTATCGCCACCACGCTGGCGCCGGTGAGCGGTATGACGCAAATGCAGCCGCCTCCCCTGCTCTTCTTATCAAACGCCTACACACTACCCGGCTTGATAGGGGGGATAGTTTCACAACCGCCGATGGTCGAATTGCTTGAGAAAATGTTGGAGCTGGCACGGGAAACTGAAAAAGATAATAAAATAGCAGCCAACTATGCCATGGAGATGATGAATCTTGGATATCCCTTCACCTGGGCGCCCGTGACCTTCCCGGCCTTTGACTGGATATCAGATGCCTTCCGGGGAATGCGCGGCAGCATGATAGATATGTACCAGGTACCAGATAAGCTGCTGGCGGCAGTTGATATGTTTACCCCTCTGACGATTGGGGGATGTATCATGATGGCGGAGCAAACAGGCAACAAAGGGGTTTTCATACCCATGCATCGCGGTGCGGACGGTTTCATGTCCAATGAGCAGTTTGCCAAATTTTACTGGCCGTGCCTCAAGGCCCTTTTTCTGGGTTTGATCGAGGCCGGGTTAACGCCCATTCCTCTGTTTGAAGGGGATTACACGCCGAGGTTGGAATTCCTTCAGGAATTACCTCCCAAAAAGGTTGCTGGGCATTTCGACCAAGTGGACCGCAAGAAAGCTAAGAAACTGCTGGGAGATGTCATGTGTTTCTGGGGTAATGTGCCGGCTTCGCTCATGTGCACGGGAACGCCGCAGCAGGTCAAGGACGATGTCAAAGAGCTGATTGATACCTTTGGCGATAACGGCGGTCTGATTATTGACAGCCAAATGGGGCTTCCTGATGAATCGAGACCTGAAAATGTGCAGGCCTTAACCGATGCCGTCCATGAGTATGGAGTTTATTAGGAAGGATGCGGTAGCCTCTGGCAATCTTTGCAGGAAAGGGCTGGGAAGTTAATTTATGGATAATACACCTAAAACTTGTCACCGGCATACCTGGACAGATCAAGGATTATGTCAAAGAGCTTTTCGACTTCGATGACATGGGCAACCCATAATCAAATTTTGATGCAAAATCTAAGAAAGCACGGAACAACAGGAGTGCAGAGAGGAATTAATTGACATGACTAATACACAAAAGAAAAAGATAATCGGTTTATCAACTGGCAGAAAGAACGGCAACTCCGAGATCCTCTTAAAGGAAGCCCTTATGGGAGCGGAGGAGCTGGGGGTGGAATCTGAGATAATCCGCGCTATGGACCTGAGGGTAAAACCATGCAAGGGCTGTGAAGCCTGTACTATAGCCATGGAAAGAGGCAAAGAGGCATGGTGTGCCATCAAAGACGATGATGTTCCATGGATTCTGGATAAGATTTTGGTGGAAGATTGCGCCTTAATAGTCAGTGCCCCAACATATCATTTAAGGGCAAACTCATACTTTGAGGCCATCCACGAAAGAATGCTGCCCACCATGTTCAGGCACACGGAGATTACTGAGAAAACAAGGGTAGGCGGCATTATTTGCGTTGGTGGCGGAGAACCCTGGTGGACTCCTTTAGGTCTTACTTCGATTAATATCTTTGTCCAGCATACCCGCAAGCTGGTTGACCAGATGCAGACGAATTTTGTCACGCGACCGGGTGCCGTCCTGATGGAGGGAAAATACATTAAACGAGCCAGGCAATTAGGGCAGAATGTGGCTAAGGCTATGATGATGCCGATTGAAGAGGTAAAGTATGTCGGTGAAGAAACAGAGGTATCCTGTCCCGTTTGCCACTGCAACGTACTGAAGGTGCCCGGGAAATTATCTGATGTTTACTGCCCAGTGTGCTGGGTGCACGGTACCATATACGCCGATGGTAATGAGCTGAAGGTGAAGTGGAACGAAGATGATATCCAAAACCCCCGATTTTCCACCAAGTTTATCGGCGGGCATCTGGAATTCATCACCAAATCGCACGAGAAGTTCTTTACCGAAGACAAGGAAAAAGTCAAAGAGCTGATAAAGAAATATACCTCATACGGTAAAATAATAAAACCATGATTCCGGGCATGTATTGAGTGCCTGAGATTTCATTAACAATGATATTTTAGAAGGGGGGGGGATTGTGCAATGACCAAGTATCAAAGATTCCGGGCATGTATTGAGTGCCTGAGATTTCATTAACAATGATATTTTAGAAAGGGGAGGATTGTACCATGACCAAGTATCAAAACGTGTTTTCACCGTTTAGATTTGGCAATGTTGAGGTAAAGAACAGAATTGAAATTGCACCAGCCATCCCATGCCTGGCCACGCCTGATGGTTTTGTAACCAGGGAGTTGATTGAATATTATAAGTCATTGGCCAGAGGAGGAGCCGGAATTGTTACCATCGGCGATTCCGCCATAGACTTTGAATACGCCAAGGACCATGAGCACCAGTTAAATTTCGGCGATGACAAGGCCATCGCCGGGTTGAGTACACTGGTAGAGGCTATCCACAGATTCGGCGCCAAAGCCTCGGTTGAACTCAATCATGGCGGCAGGTTTGCCGAGCCGCGAACCCTGGGAGGTAAAAGCCCTATTGCGCCCACATCACTACCGTCGGAAACGGCAATGATGTGGGCAGAAATGCACGGCAGAAAGCTTGATTACACGGTTACGGAGATGACCCAGGAACATATTGACATGGTTGTAGACCACTATGCGGAGGCCTGTCATCGGTGCATGCTGGCTGGATTCGAGATGGTGATGCTTCACGGCGCCCACGGGCACATGTTGGGTCAGTTTTCCTCACCTTACACTAATAAGAGAACGGACCGCTATGGCGGGAGTCTTCAAAACAGGGCACAATTTGCCATTGAGGTCTTAAATGCCGTCCGGAAAAAAGTTGGTGATAAGTTGGCTATTGAATACCGGATAAGCGCGGATGAGCTCGTCCCTGAAGGAATGCACGAAGAGGAGACTATAGAGTTTGTTAGAATGATACAGGATAAGATAGATCTACTCCACATATCTTTAGGGCTTCTCCCCAATCCTATTACTATCCCCCGCATGATCCAACCAACCTACTTTCCTCATGGCCTCAACGTGCCCTATGCGGAAAGATTTAAGAAGGCCGTTAAGGTCCCCGTAGTAGCCGTCGGTTCTATTGATATGGAGATGGCTGATAAGATTATCGGGGAGGGGAAATGTGATATAGTCGCCATGGTACGCCCCATCATTGCCGATACCGAATATGTCAACAAGAACTACCATGGAGAGTTCGATGAGATCAGACCTTGTATCCGTTGCAATGTCTGTACTAACGAGGTTGCGCAATTCTATCCTATCCGTTGTGCCGTCAATCCTGTCATTGGTAGGGAGGTAGAGTACACTTACATCCGGCCGGCGGATAAGAAGAAAAAAGTGGTCATCGTGGGTGGAGGTCCAGCGGGCATGGAAGCCGCAATAGTAGCCGCTTCAAGAGGCCACCAGGTAACTCTGTATGATAAGGCTGACAGGCTCGGGGGCACCCTTACTCTCGCAGCAGCAGCACCCTTCAAGGCCGATATGAAGAAGTATCTGGACTGGCTGATGAAAAAGACACAGAGAACTCCTGGTGTGGAAATCAAATTATCCACCGAGGCCACCGCCGATATCATAAAGGCTAAGAAGCCTGACGTGCTCATCGTGGCTATTGGTGCAGAGCCAATCATCCCTGATATCCCCGGTGTTAAAAACGCTAACGTCGTCTGGGCAGGTGACGTGGTCTCCGGAAAGGCATTAACAGGGCAAACGGTGGTGGTGGCCGGGGCCGGGCTTACCGGATGCGAAACCGCCCTCTACCTAGCTCAGCAAGGCAAGAAGGTAACGGTTATTGACATGCTCGGCCAATTTGAGATCGCTCAAGATGTCCCATTTCTTAACAAACTTGGGTTAATGGGTTTGCTACACGAACACGGCGTTCAATTTAAGACAGAGGTCAAAATGGAAGAAATAACAAAAGACGGTGTCACTGTAATTGACAAGCGCTGGAACCGGCTTGAAATACCTGCTGATACGGTTGTCTTATCCCTAGGTTTCAAGACTAATAAAACAGCGGAGAAAGCTTTTCAAGGGCTGGTACCTGATGTCTATGCTATCGGAGATTGCGCAAATCCGAGTAACCTGAGGCACGCAATCCATGATGCGTTCAATGTTGCGGTAGAAATATAGCAGTTATTAAGTATAGTAGTTATTAAGCTTTGGGAAAGGAGCCTCGTCGTGACAGAGCAAGAAATGGAAACAAGGATAAGGTCTTTAGAGGATTACCGGAACATATGCAACCTGCAAGGCAGATATAACCATTACATGTTGTCAGGCAGGATTGACAAGATTTTGGACATGTTTGCCCAAAAAGACCCAAATGTGGAAATAGAGATAGCCGATAGCGGCGTGTTTTACGGTATTGAGGGCGTCAAGAAAGTTTTCAGTCTTTTGGGCGAAAAGTACGCATTTCCCGGAAGTTTGGGCCTGCATATGCTTGTGACACCTGTTATCGAAGTGAGTAGTGACGGTAAATTGGCCAAAGGAATGTGGCACTCGTTCGGATGTAACACTATTAAAGAGGGGAATCAGGTATCCGCCATGTGGCAAGCCGGTAAGTATGATATTACGTTCGTAAAAGAGGATGGGAAATGGAAATATCGCGTTTTTAAGTGGCATGTCATCTTCAGGACCCCGTATGATGAAGGTTGGGTAAAGAGGCCAATAATAAGTGGCCTTCACCAAGAAGACGGGCCCGGTATAGGCGCTCTCTATGAGCCTTATGATCCAACTAAATTAGGGAAATTTTTACCTTTACCACCTGAACCAGTGGAATAATTTTCCGGGTGACAGAAAAAACAGCGTCAGGCCCTCAGATATGGGCAAAAAGGAATCAAAATTTAAGGAACAGAAAGGGGGGAAACGGCATGAATAAACCCTGAGTCGGGCCATATGATGTGTTCGGGGGAAAGGATCGTGAGAGAGCGGCTGAATTGAGAGAAAAGTGGCTAAGTGGAATAAAGCTTGGTAAAAAGAACGATATTGGGTTTGACTTAATGTTTCGCCATTAATCGGCTTCTAAGGAGAAAGGGGGCTAAATATGACTGATTTATTTGATTTAACCGGTCAGGTAGCTTTAGTAGTTGGTGGTGCCGGGGGGATTGGCCATGCCCAGGCTCTGGGTCTAGCGGATGCTGGCGCTGATGTTATCGTGTCCAGTCGCAAACTTGAGCACCTCGAGACGGTAGCCAAGGAGATACAAGCCCGGGGCAGAAAGTCACTGGCTGTTACCGTAGAGGTTACTCAAGAGAAATCGGTAGCAGCGATGGTAGACAGCGTCCTAAAAAAATTCCCTCGCATCGACATTCTGGTAAACGCTCACGGTCTGGCGATTCGCGAACCTGCCGATAGTTTCCCGATTGATGAGTGGCAACAGGTAATGGATATTAACGCTCGTGGAACCTTCCTCACCTGCCAGGCAGTTGGGCGGGTGATGATAAAGCAGCGCAGCGGTAACATTATAAACCTGTCATCGGTGAGGGGCAGATATGGTCTCCCTGCAGACTACGCAGCTTACTGTGCCAGCAAGGGGGCAGTAGATACCCTGACACGAACACTTGCTTGTGAGTGGGCTAAGTATAATGTGCTGGTGAATGCGGTTGCTCCCACTATTGTGGAGACCGACCTCACCCGTCCTGCTTTAGCCAACCCCCAGTTTGCCCAGCAGATGAAGGCTCGTATTCCACTTGGCCGCTGGGCAATGCCAGAGGATATTGTTGGAGCTACTATATTCTTTGCCTCGATGGCATCAGATTTTATCACCGGACAAATACTCTATATTGATGGTGGTGTAACCACCTGGTAGTAGTATTTAGCTACAAGTTTTGGAAGGAGGCGATAAAGTGGGCTGAAGGTAAAATCTTAGCTATAAGTCAAATAATAATGGAGGTTCTATTATGGGAAAGGAAGTATTAGTTGATTTGAGCCACCCCTTTGGGGCTGGTTCACCTCTGTGGCCATATTTTGAAGATGTCAAGATTGAGCGCATGCACTATCACGCCAAATCCGGTGTTCTGTCCCAAAAAATAACGACTGTAATGCATTGCACCACCCATGCCGATTCACCGGGGCACGTATTCGAGGGCGGTCGGTTCACCCATGAAATTCCCCTGACCTGCTACTATGGCGATGCCGTAATCTGGGATATCCCAAAGGACAAATGGGAACTCATCACTGCAGCGGATCTTGACGCCGCCAACAAGAAGTTGCCCATGAAAGAGGGCGATATCATTATTGTCCATACCGGCTGGAATAAATACTGGGGCGATAACACCAAGTATTTCTGCTATTCACCCGGATTGGGCAAAGAGACTGGTGAATGGTTCGTGGCTCACAAAGCCAAGGCAGTCGGCGTAGACCAGCAAGCCTTGGACCATCCGCTCCACACTGCTATTGGCCCTCACGGCCCTGGCCCTCTAAGGCCGGATATTTGTGAGGAGTACAAGCAACTCACCGGCCACGATGCGAAGCAAGACTTCCCGGAGTGGGAGCCCTGCCATAACCTGATACTGCGCGCTGGTATCATGGGCTGGGAGAACGTCGGCGGCGATATCGCTAAAGTAGTCGGCAAGAGGTGCAAGCTATCCGGCTTCCCGATTCGGTGGTACATGGGCGATGGCTCCATCGTTCGTATGGTCGCCTTCATTGATGAGAATGACCTCAACGATGTCCCGGACCGCGTTTACAAGTACGGCACACAATAATCCGGATTAGTCACAGTCCCTATAACCGGTTATTAAAAGGGGGAAATATGAAGAAAGTACGCTTGGATGAAGTAAAGTCGTACGCGGCGCCGGGCCATTTTGGTATGGTGGCCATGAAGCTGAGCGGCGAAGAGGAGACCGGGGCACAGAAGTTCTGGGTAGGGCTATCACACTTTCTCCCCGGCGGCGGTGCTGAATACGCCTACGAAGACTCACCTACGGAGAAGGTCTATTTCGTTCTGGAGGGAGAAATAGCGGTTAAGACCAAGAAGGAAGAGATAACTCTAGGCCCGTGGGATTCAGTTTACATCGCTCCCAATGAAGGGAGGGAAATCATCAACAAGACCAACAAGCCGGTGAGTATGCTGGTAATTATTAGCTCGTAAGGCAGTTTCCCGTTTGAGTGGCTCTCTGTGTAATCCAGGTTACATGTGCTGTGCTGAACAAGAACAACAATGAAAGAGGTCGTTTATGCAAGCTGAAGGCATTAGGAATATTTCAGTGATTGGTGCCGGCTTTATCGGCCCTGGGATTGCCCAGATTTTTGCCTCTAAATACTACACCGTTCGTTTGATGGATATCAAAGACGAGATCCTCTCAAAGGCTATTGGAAGTATAAGGTCCAACCTCTCATTGATGGCTAGGAAGGAGCTTCTCCCGGAGAGTGAAATCGATGCCATCATGGCTAAGATAAAAACAACTACCGACATGAGTGAGGCAACCTCAGACGTCCAGCTGGTCATCGAGTGCGTCACTGAGAATCTGGAGCTAAAACAGAAGATTTTTCAGGACTTAGACCAGCTTTGTCCCCCGGATACCATTTTGGCTACAAATACATCTGTAATTAGCATCACGGAAATCGCATCCAAGACCCACAGGCGAGAGAGAATTCTAGGTACTCATTTCTGGAACCCGCCTTACATAATTCCACTAGTGGAAGTAGTTAAGGGAAGGGAAACTTCTGATGAAACAGTAGAAACAACCTATCAATTTTTGAAAGCTGTTGGGAAGCACCCAGTGAAAGTGATGAAGGATGTACCTGGTTTTATCGCCAATCGGCTACAGCATGCCCTGTGGCGAGAGGCTATTTCTATTGTGGAACATGGCATCGCTGACGCCGCTACCGTTGATGAAGCTATTAAAAATAGTTTTGCTATTCGGCTTCCCGTCTTGGGACCACTAGAGACCGCTGATATGATAGGCCTGGATCTAACCCTGTCTATCCACGATTATATTCTCAAATATCTTGAATCCTCTCCTAATCCCTCGCCTCTTCTGAGGGAAAAGGTGAAAAGAGGAGAGCTAGGATTCAAAACGGGGCAGGGTTTTCAAACTTGGTCTGCTGAAGAAGCGCAGAGGTCTAGAGAAAATCTTTTAGAGTACCTCTTAGATCGAATGCGAAGGGAATAGAACAAAACAATATAAAACTTAGACAGGAGGCTAAAAATGGAGAAACTAATCATAACAGTAGCAGTAACAGGCAATCTGACTGTTCCTACGCAGACCCCTTATCTACCGATTACCCCTGAGCAGATTGCAGACGATGCGGTAGCCTCGGCTGAGGCTGGGGCCTCAATAGTCCATATTCATGCCCGTGACCCTAAAGACGGCAGGCCAACCACCGATCTAAGTATAATGCGAAGCATCTTAACTAAAATAAAGGAGCGAAGTGATGCAATCATCTGCCCAACCACAGGGGGCGTATCCGGCTTCACTGTGCAGCAAAGATATGCAATCCTTGCCGAATTGAAACCCGAGATTGCCTCCTGTGATGTGGGTAGCCTGAACTTCGCCGTCCACCCGATTGCTGAGAGAATTAAGGACGAAGACTGGAAATATCCCTGGGAAAAGGAGCACCTATTAAAGACAAAGGGCTGGGTCTTTACCAATACCTTTGCTGACTTGGAGGAAGCAAGCCGATTTTACAAAGAAAATGATGTTATGCCTGAATTCGGGATTTATGATACAAGTTATCTTTATAACCTTCGTTATCTGGTTAGAAGGGGCTTTTTTAAACCACCTCTCCAGATGAACTTCGTCTTGGGAGTATTGGGAGGAATTGGTGGCGACGTTGGGGATATTGTCCACCTGAGGAATACTGCAGATAGGCTATTCGGGCCCAGCAACTACCACTGGGGCGCTATTGGGCTAGGTTACCCGCTAGAATTTAACGCTGCTGCGGCGACAATGGCAATGGGTGGCAACGTCAGGGTTGGCTTCGAAGACAATATATTAATCAGCAGGGACGTTTTAGCTAAAAGCAACGCTGAGCTGGTGGGAAAGGTAGTAAGGATAGCTAAAGAGCTTGGCCGGGAAATAGCCACCCCAGATGAGGCCAGGGATATCCTTAAGCTCAAAGGAAAGGACAAGGTTAACTTCTAGAGTCAATGATAGATAAGATAATGCCCAGCATTGAATTAGCAATAGCCGGGATCAAAGATGGCGCAGTCATAATGATCGGTGGCTTTGGACAGGCAGGGACACCGTTTAACCTGGTCCAAGCGCTGGTTGAGCAAGGAGCACAAGGGTTGACAGTGATATCCAATTCTATTTCGCAGGCTGCCCCCTTAGTAGAAAATAGGCGCGTCAGAAAGCTGATTGCTTCCTTTCCCATTTGGGTTGATCGAACCAGACCTAACCCGCTAGACGAGCAGGTTCCGACAGGGAGAATTGAGCTGGTAATGATGCCCCAAGGAACCTTAGCTGAGGCAATAAGGGCTGCCGGGGCAGGCATATCTGCTTTCTATACCCCCACCGGAGCAGGAACATTTATTGAAGAGGGAAAAGAGAAGATGGTTTTCAACGGGAAAGAATGCCTGTTAGAGCTAGCCATTAAGGCAGATGTGGCTCTGGTAAAGGCATATAAGGGTGATAGGATGGGTAACCTTGTCTATCGCATGACAGCCAGAAACTTTAACCCGCTAATGGCAGTGGCAGCTGAGTTCACCATTGCCGAGGTTGAGGAGATTGTAGATGTCGGGAAGTTAGACCCGGAGATTATTGTTACACCCGGGATTTTCGTAGATCGAGTTGTAAAAGCCCCGAAGAGGGGAGAATGGATATATCGAAAGGAAGGCTGAGCAATGAAAGCCGGCTTGAGCAGAGAGCTGATTGCCCTCAGGGCAGCTAAAGAATTATCTGAAGGCATGTATGTTAATCTTGGCATTGGCTTACCTACCTTGGTTTCGCAATTCATCCCCGAAGGCATGGAAGTTACGCTTCATGCTGAAAACGGAGTATTGGGTTATGGGAGCATCACCACTGAAGACAGTGAAATGGATATCGACCTCGTTAATGCTGGATTACAACCCGTAACTTTACGTCCCGGTGCGTCATTTTTTAACCATGCTGACAGCTTTGCCATGATCCGAGGTGGACACATTGACCTAGCAATCCTTGGTGGTTACCAAGTGTCAGAAAAAGGGGATTTGGCAAACTGGACAACTTCTTTAGAAAAAGTAGGTGCCGTTGGCGGAGCAATGGATCTAGCTTGTGGAGTCAAAAGGGTGGTAGTGCTTATGCAGCATGTTACTGCTTCAGGCGAGGCTCGCATAGTAAGACATTGTACCTATCCACTCACTGCAAGAGAGGTTGTTAATACCATCATCACTGACCTAGCTGTCATCGAAGTTGTTAAAGAAGGGCTTATAGTAAAAGAGATCGCTCCAGGTTGGACACCTGAGGAGGTCCAAGCGGTAACAGAGCCAGAATTGATTATTGCTCCTAACCTTAAGGAAATCGCACTGTGATCTTCTACCATACGGATGCCATATCTTTAACCAAACAAGTGGCACGCCGCCTTCCACATAGGTAGCACATGGCAGAACATAGGGACAAGAGAGGGCGCTTTATCAAGGGTAACGTGCCTTGGAATAAAAGAGTGGATAATACCCAAAGGGGGATAACTTTTACCTGCAGGTTTTGTGGTAAGCGAGAGCTATTTAGGTAACAAAGGTCCAGATTGTATAATAAACCCCTGCCGGTACAGCCAATTGCAGAATGCTCTTATTGCCCGATAATAGGCGTTCTTCCCATTTCGGCAATCAAGGCTGGACAGGAAGTGGTTGATGTCAACAGGTGTGAGATTATAGTTGGAGACGAACCTTCTCAACAAGGCTTCATAGAATTCAAGTGTTCGCGAAGATGTGCCCTGTCTTCTGGATTTGAGGAACTTGGCTAATAGGGATTCATGAGAGGAAGCTGGAAATTGGCTGGTAGGCCGTGCAGGTCTCGAACCTGCGACACCCTGATTAAAAGTCAGGTGCTCTGCCAACTGAGCTAACGGCCCATTAATGTCCGGGTATTGGTCAAAATCGGTTGTCAACATTAGCTTTGTCAACTCGTCAACTAGCTTCTGACTGGGCTTCCTCTTGCCCTGGGTTAAAAGGGTTACGTAGGTTCGGCTAATATTGAGTTTGCGTGCTAATTCCGCTTTAGACATCCCGACCTGGATCTTCATTCTAGCACCTCAATTCCACTGTGATAGGGCATACTTGACATAAAACTCTGGGAACTCCATCAATGTTACGGTCAGGATATTGTTGATGCCGATCCTTCCCAGGTGCGGCTTTTCACCATCCAGGTATATGGTGTCTACTGAGCTTGTTCCTATCCAGCGCATAGCTCGGCTTATCTCATCATCGGACATGTCATCATCCGGCTTCATGATATTCAAATTGGCTTTTGCCCACCCTAGGAGCTGGTAGGGGAACATCCAATCTTCAAGCTTTTCCATGTATTTTGATATTCCTTATTACGTGTTGCGCTAGAAGCGCTACAATACGAATTGCTTGTATTTTGAGCACTTGCCAATACCTTTATATACCTATTTATTATTTTGGGCTGTAGCAACTTCCTCGAACCTGTCAGGCCATTCTCGGACAAGCGCATACCAGCCGAACGTGTTCTTCTCAGGGTCAGGGCCAAACATGCCTTTGTCCACCAGAGATTTGAGTTCACCTGATTTAAGAAGCGATTGGTAGGCATTGTTCTTGGATGGGTAGACCATGTCGGTCTGCTTGTCTTTGATTTGAACCTTGCCGTTGGATGCTACTGGCTTACGCTTTCTTGCCAGGGTCTCTTGAAGCTGGATAATCGATTGTGCGTGTTCACTGACGACCTGCTTTATAGTCTCTAGTTCTTGGTGGAGCTGCTTCATGGTAAGTGGTGGTGGTGTACTGGGCTTTTCTGGCTTTGAAGTGGTGGTTGACTCTTTCTGCGGTGTGGGTGGTGTTTCAGTAGGTGGAGTTTTCTGAGATTGGGGTTCTTCTGGTTTTGAGACTTTTTCCTTGGCTGTTGACTTCTTGGTGACCATGCTGACCTCCAATATATTTATTTGTCAGCATGATTTTGTCGCGTTGATAAAAAAACGTAAATAAAATGAATATTTTATTACAACACTAGCTAGTGTTTTGAGGAGACTGATTTTGAGAAATATAATTTATATAAAGCTGTTGATTGGAGGGTAGGGATAACTTAGGAGCAAGGACACTTTACGTCAAATTGCTGAATTAGGTAGCGAATCCCTCCATCCAAGTAACCTTATATACTGGACGTTTCTTAGAATGTGGGTATCCATATCTGAGAAGCCAAGGATACAGAAGAGTCTAACTTCACTCCGACAACGCCACTGTCGGCTTGGTCAAGAGATTTTCCATCAATCTGAATATCGATGACCCGTACCTTGCGAAAACAATGAGGCTCGGTAACTATTAGCTCTGTGCCTTTGCTGATCTGGAGATTCTCTAACTTTAGGATTACAACTGTACCTTCGTAATGTATCTCAAGCGGAAAACCAACCGGTATTGCATTCGACGGAGTGAAAGACACGAGCCCGTATTCAAGCAGAGAGGCTCTCGCAGCTTCCTTGGTTATGAAATCGCTCTGTATATAGAAATAAAGCTTGAACAGATCATACGTCGTGAGAAGACCTCTCTCGTCGTTTTGAGCGTCTTTAATTTGCTGGCCGGAAAATGGTGGATGAGTTCTACCGTGCGGTGGTAAATAAAGTTGGTGATTTACAATGTAGAGACCATACACATCATAATTTCCTCTATCTTTGCCCCTGCGATATCTTATTTTGCTTATTTGATAGCAGTCGCTATCGGTTGACGTCCCCCCAATACCCTTGACTTCAACAACCAATAAGCCATTTTCAAGCTCAACACGTAGATCTTCTTCCATAAGTTCGGGATTCTCTTCATCGACATTAGTGACTTTAGGGAACTCTAGCCAATTGAAATAACGCTCAACTGCTCTAACTAATGGCATACCCGTTTTAGTCAGCAAGTCGTGTAACCAGGAGTATTTTTCGTAGTTATCATTTAGTCTTTTATCCAACTCTTTTAACTTATTAGAATACTCTTCTTCAACCTGGCGCCTTTCCGTTTTTAGTGCTTCCTCGTGTGGCAGCTGATATTTGGGGTCTGCGAGCCAGGCAAAACGGGTGGAATACGGGAAAAGCTCTGGGAATTCAGCGGGCAAAATGGTTTCAAAAAGCTCAACAAGGAATTCGCCTTTTCTTCTGATATTTGGAAAGATGAATATGGACGTTTTCGAGTCGTAGTCAGCATAAGAAATAATGCGATTATCAGAAGACAGCATTAGTGGAACAAACGTGCTGCGTTTAACTTGTCTCTGCTGTTGGCTGTCCCATTCTGTATCGTGATTGAAAGTGATACTATACGATGCCTCCGCATTATGGCCGGCAATCAACCTTCTGAAATCCGCGTTGATGCCAGGTGCTGGACCCGTCTGTTGGCCAATGACATTGGTACTGTAGGGTAAACGTAGACCTTCCATGAAAGAGTACGTATGGTATGTAGATTCATGTGTAGGCTCTATGCCTCGTCTAGTTATTTGAACGAATTCGTATGAGGTCTCCTCTTTCCCAGTTGCGAAAACAATGACTATAGCAGCTTTTTCGCGGAAATCAGAAAGCCTTGCTGCCAGAATAGCGCCAGAGAACGGACGGGGATCAAAAATTGTTTGAGGATAGCGACTACGTATTGCGACCGTCTCTTTGTTCTTTGTATACGTATGCTGATGGTCCAGAGGGTCGTATGATATTGTGTCAGCGTTCTGCAGATTAACGACCAGAATATTGAATTCGTGTAGATTAGGAGGAAAATCGTGATTTAGTAGGCAAATATGTTCATCATCCCTTGATTCTTTAGGAACTTCGACCTGTTTTCCGAAAGTCCCAAAACTGCAATTGAATCCTTTTGAACGAAGGAGTAAACCGTCTGGCTCCTTGATGTCGATCAACAATATTCTGGGGATTTCTTGGAATCTAGACTCACCTTTGTGGGTTTCCTCATTTGTTGACGCACTTTTGCCCTCAGCAGTGAAAGATTGCGTCGGCAGATGAGTGGGGTCAACGTGCTTTTCTGCCTTTTTTCTACCTAAGTGCCTCAATAGCCTCATGATTTCATCCGACGAATTGTAATCACGATTATCATACCATTAAGTGCTTTGTCTTCTCTAATGCTTGCTCTCGAATCAGTAGCTTCAAAACAGAACTGTATTTGACAGCCGCTTCCCTCCTATGGTCCCTCTGCGACCCACTTAGCACAAACTTGCTCCTATACGTTGTCGATTAGATTCAGTATGTCATCGGGCCCCAAGAATCCGAGATGAGTTTCCTTCTCACCAATCCTCAATTAAATCATACGTCCTTTCGTTATCAAACAAATCACTTATCGAACGAATTGAAATTCTGTCAACTTTATATACACTACCCAACTGATTGAAATTGTCACCGAGTTGAAAAATAGCATCACTCTCCTCATTATGCACCTTACATATACCCTGAGGAGTGACAAACAAACCAGAGATGATTATCGAATATTGGTCTTCGGATTCTTTATACTCCATGATTAATACTGGAACACCGTTCTCATTATCTATTTCATAACTCGTGAAACTTTTGTGAATCTTCCATCCCGCAGGTTTCCAATCTGGCGCATTGTCTTTCACAGTTACAGGTCTAGAAAATATATGTTTGTTTTCGTCTAAAATACCCGTGAACAGAATTGTATCGATGGCAACTTCTCTCTGTTGGAGTAAATGAATGGTAAAAACGGCCTGTCCGTTAATCGCAAAGGACACTATTGGCTTTTCTTTTAATTCACCTATAGTAGT
>Ga0315546_1000754_pt1 | contig 22078 bp, 15 predicted proteins | sample SalMarSW160170MG_FD_203833 | JGI IMG/M metagenome (GOLD analysis project Ga0315546, IMG submission 203833) | Salt marsh sediment microbial communities from the Plum Island Ecosystem LTER, Massachusetts, United States - Salt Marsh Sediment SW1601-170 ...
AATTTCTCTAAAGGGATCACAAGTGCTTTTTTATTAACTAACAAATGAATCAGTGAGTATGTTTAACTGACAGGACCGTTGCAGCTATTAATAAGATCAACGTTGTTTACAGCGTAGTAACCTTAAAAAGACTAACGTAGTTACTAAAAAGATCAGCGTAGTTTCTAAAAAAACTCGGCGTAGTTTGAAACTACGCCGAGCACTTTAACAGTTCAACAAAATATCAATTTTCAAACGGCACTTCTCTACCACTAAGTCTTACACGTCCTGTCAGCACTTGTGTAAACTGAGGATCGAGGTAACCTTTGAAGCCGGGTTGCTTGCCGCCGATAGAAATTGTGAAATAACCAGGCTCAATAACTCTTTTATCTTCTTTATTAATGATTGAAAATTGTCTTGGTTCAAGTATAAATTCCACCTCTTTGCTTTCACCCGTATCCAGTGTTATTCTTTCAAATCCTTCAAGCTGTCTGATCGGCCGTGGAGTGGAAGCTTTCTCATCGGTAAGGTATAACTGGATAACCTCATCACCGGCTTTTTCACCTGTGTTTGTAACTGTCACTTTAACAGGCACTTTCTCTCCTGCCGTAACTTTTTCGGGTATAAGCAGGTTGCTGTATGAGAAAGAGGTATAGCTTAATCCGTAACCGAAAGGATATAATGGTTCCTGGTCAAAAAACCTGTATGTTTTGCCCTTCATATCATAATTCTCAAAAGCAGGTATCTGATCTATCGCTTTATAGTATGTTACCGGAAGTCGTCCGGCCGGATTATAATTACCAAAGAGAACATCAGTGACTGCATTACCACCCTCCTGCCCGGGGTATCCGGCAAGTAGAATTGCCGCAGCTTTCTCCTGGACTTTATTAACCGATAAAGCACCTCCGTTCATAAGAATCACTATTACGGGTTTACCTGTGGCAGTCACAGCTTCAAACAGTTGCTCCTGTACAGCAGGAAGATTAAGATTAGTTCGGTCTCCACCCAGGAATCCCTCAATCTTGATGCTCATCTCTTCACCCTCAAGGCGCTGGGAAAGTCCGAGAACAAGAACAACCGCATCTGCTTCTCTCGCTGCCCTCACAGCTTCCTCAGTAAGGTTAGGGCGAGGTGGTGCCCATAAAAGCTTCATATCAGCATCACCGGCATAATTTCTGTACAGGGCTTCAATTTTATATTTTTGACCTGCCTGAAGGTCTGCTGAATACTCTTTATGAAATGCATGATGTTCATTCCTGTCAGCGATTATCCTTTTTCCGTCAAGCAGGATTTCATATCCCGATGAACCCCATCCCCCAAGTGCATAGGTTCCTGTTTCGGGAGGGACAAGATAAGTGGTCCAGTGCACTCCAAAATCATCATCAGCCATGTCATACCTGGGAGATAGATGTTCCCAGTAGAAATTTATCTGGTCATCAACTCTGGTAAAAACCGGGTCCCCTTTCATCTCCCTGTTGTCAAAATACTCCCCAAAGGCTCCCTGCCTGCCATCAGGTGTCTGAAGGTATCTTGACGGAATAACTGTAAGATTATGAATTCCTTCTGCAAGATCACTTCCTTCAGCATATACGATAGTGGTTTCAGGCTTCAGCTTGTTTTTAATCCCTTTAAGAATTGTTACAGGATCTTTAGGGATGCCGTTATAATTGCCAATAAGTGATTCAAAATTGTCGGCATTCGGACCGATAACAGCAATTGTTTTTATATCTTTATTAAGCGGAAGAATATTATTTGAATTCTTAAGAAGTACAACAGATTTCTGTGCTGCACGTCTGGCCAGTGTTTTATTATAATCGGAACAATTTACAAAAAATGGTATCTGAGCATAGGGAACCATTTCATCGGGATCGAACATCCCAAGCTTAAACCTTGCTGTAAAAATTCTCTTTGCAGCAATATCAATGTCATCTTCAGTCAGCAAATCACGTTCAATGGCTGCCATAAGATTCCCATAATCAAAACCGCATTCGAGGTCGGTCCCTGCCTTAACTGCCTGGGCTGCTGCCTCTGCTGCATCTTTCGCATAATTCTGGTATTTGTAAAAGTCAGAGATAGCCCAGCAATCTGATACGATATACCCTTCAAATCCCCATTCGTTACGAAGGATCCCGTACAGTATCGGATTGGCGCAGCATGGAAAATCCCTGAACATATTATAGGCACCCATCACCGAGTAAGCTCCGGCATCAACGATCAGTGTACGGAATGCGGGGAGGTATGTCTCCCTGAGATCAACCTCACTTACTTTTGCATTAAAAGAGTGTCTTAATGGTTCAGGACCGGAATGTACCGCATAGTGTTTCGCCGTGGCAACTGTTTTGAGGTACGTCGGATCATCTCCCTGCATACCCCTGACAAACTGGTAGCCCATCCTTCCAGTCAGGTACGGATCCTCACCGTATGTCTCATGACCTCTACCCCACCGTGGATCGCGGAATATATTGATATTCGGCGACCAGAATGTAAGTCCCTGGTATATACCTCTTTTGCCTCTTCGCTGGAACTCGTGATACTTGGCTCGCGCCTCATCTGAGATAGTATTGGCGACATTGTACATCAGGCCCTCATCCCACGAGTTGGCAATGGTTATTGATTGTGGGAACACCGTGGCGTAGCCTGCTCTGGCCACTCCATGCAGTGCCTCGTTCCACCAGTTGTAAGCAGGAATTCCCAGACGGGGAATAGCCGGAGCAGTGTAAAGAAGCTGGTCAGCTTTCTCTTTTAGTGTCATCCTGGATATCAGATCTGCAACTCTTTCTTCAATAGAAAGAGAGGGATCCTGAAAGGGATAGGTGTTAACAGACTGTTGAGCTTTAACGAGATAAAAGCTCCCTGTAAAACATGCAAACAGAATAAAGGTTAATGCTTTTTTCATAACATCCGGTATAAATGATGATTGAAAAGTTAAGAAAAAATGCCGAATATTAAAAACTAATTTTTTGAATACTAACCGAAGTATAGTTATATACAAGTAAATTAACTGACTAATAACCTGTGAGTTGTTTGTCAGGTAAATTATCTCCACTCTTCCCCGGCTTCCAAATCACTCATTTGATATTCCACAGAAGTAACGGCAACCGATTCTTTATATAGTTCATTGAAATCCGGTAATGATAAGTCACTTCCTTTGCGAAGGAAGACAGGCTGCTGATGAAGAGGGGCATCAACTTCAAGATATTTTCCACCCTGATATTCCTGGTTATCCCAAAGGTTAACCCAGGTTTCGCCCGCTGGCAGGTAGACCAGTTGTTTTGTTTTTCTATTCTCCCATACAATGGATACAAGCAAATCATCTCCAAATTTTAAGGTTTCCCAATCGTTCCAGCTTTCATCCTGTTCCGGGTATTCCAAAAACAGAGGCCGGACAATGGGCATTCCTGTTTCACTGGCCTCCTTTGCCAGATTGTACACATAATCAACCAGGCTCATTCTCAGGTTGGTGTAGAAGCGCCAGACAGCCAGTAATTCATGATCGTAAGAGGGTTGACTATCCATTCCCCAGAAACCACAGTTATTAGTTGGACCCACCTCCATAATTGGAGAAAAGCAAGCAAAACCTAACCATCGCATGGTCACTTCTCGCTGGAGGCGTTTGGGATAACCTCCGGCATCAGATCCCCATACAGGATAGCCCATTACTGCACAGCGTTGCACACCGATAAGTACAGAACGCAAGCCCCCGGCCGAATTATCTGTATCACCAGCCCACATTCCTCCGTATCTGGCGCTGCCTGTATATTGGCCACGGGGGTATAAAATAAAATCGCTACCTAATACCGGTTCAAGTGCATCGTAGGTTACTTTCACATATTGGCGGACATAATCATTGTAATTTTCACGGTATGTAATTCCGGCAGATGTAATTAAGTGAAGAGAATCGACCAATCTTTCGCCATCGCCCCTATCAAGCTTAAAGCCTTTAATACCCATTCTGGCAAGTTTGGCAGGACCGTTTTCGCCCCACCATTCACATGCCTCAGGATTTGTGAAGTCCATCACCACCATATTCTCCATCTGTCTCTGTGACCTGCTGAACTGAGCTACACGTTGTTCACCGGAAACACCGGGCATTTCTCGCATGGGCCCCGGAGGTCTTTCAAACTGAGTATTACTTCGTCCACTTGAAGGTGGAGTCATGCCAAACATAGGTCTTTGGCCCCTGCCGATCATACCGTAGCCTCTTTCTTCAGCAACATCGGCCATATCGCCATATACCCATGGACAAATCCATAGCATCAGTTCGATATCTTTTTCATTCAACCATGAAATCATTTCTTCGAAATCAGGCAAGCGTTCGTAATCGATCTCATAATCGTCGAAACCGAAGGATCCCGATCCCCATGGTCGATCAATCCAGTAAGCCGTACAGGGAATGTCATAAGCCTGCATCATCAAAATATCTTCAACCATCTCAGAATTGTAGGGAGCAGTTACTTTGGAGCCATCGAAATACGTTTTGTTGTTACGATGCTCATCCCTCCAGCGCCATGGCCCGAATGCCCACCTTGGAGGTAAAAACGATGGTCCAGTCTCCAAAGCATGTTTCTGTACAATCTGTTTCGGAGAAGAACCGAAGTACAGTATAAAAACCAGTTCAGGATCCTCAAAAGCGATCTGAACAATATTCGAATTTGCCTTGCAGAAATCAAACAGGCCGGGCCATGTTCCCTGCACAAAGAAACCATAATTGTTCGATGACAGATAAAACGGAGCATAAGCTGATACAGTTGGTTGCACTTTCATTTCCACTCTCTCATTTCTCAGATTGAGAGCAGTCTGGATGCCTGTAATCCACGAATTGCGTTGATTGCCATCCACTACTCTTTCAAATACTCCGGTAAAGTACTCTTCTTCAGTTGCCCCGATATTGATATGCCATTTCTCAGGCATTTTAAGAGTATCTTCACCAACCAGGCTCAGTTGAAAATTAACATCATCATTCTCTGCAGTGATTTGTAATTCAACTTTCTCCCCGGAATTCATATCCCATATGAATTTTGTAATCCCGCCTCTGCGTTCTTTTTGATCAGGTTTACCTGTAAGCCAGTAGATTTCTCCGCCTGCCTCAAACCCAATACTGCCGGTATCATTTGACACAGGTTGAATGGCAACATGCGGTCCGTAGGGATTAGTAATCTCAAATACAGAAAAATTGTTGATTTCACCTACCCTGACCTTCACTATCCTTGATTCCTTGCAGGAGATTAATATCACCATTATTAATGATAATATCATCATACTAAAGAGAAACATTTTTGTGCGTTTCATAAGTACCAATTTTTTATTATAGAACTAATTCCAACTCGCAGGAAAACTAAATTTTCCATGAGTTGATTTTTATATACTGCAAATACAAAACCTTAAAAACCATAAAAGAAATAGACGATCCCGTTTTTCATGATCTTAACAGAGTCCATCACTTAGCTTTCCTCAGACCTTCCCACTTTACTTGCCAGCTCCCATCCTGAGGAAATCCGGGCGCATGAATATTTGGCGCGCCATCCCAGCCGGCACACATCATGGCCACGGCGGTTAACAGTCCGCCGTTCCCCGGCAGATATAAACGCAATCGTTGATTTTGATAATTATGTCCGTTCGGCAAATAGGTGTTCGTTTCGACATCCATAAAAAGAGCATCTACTGCTTTGTCGGGCATACCCAGACGTGTTGCCGCCATGGCGGTCATGGGGAAGTCCCATCCCCAGGTCTGGTTCCACTGCCAGTGTTCCCAAACATAATTGAAGGTATTCTTCATTATTATCGAATCAACCAGCGGACTAAGAGGCAGCATTCCAAAAGCCCCCAGAACAGCAGGATGATCGCTCATAAACCTGGGATTCTCATAAGAATCCGGAGCACTTTCGGCCGCCAGGTATAAACCGTCTTTTTGTGCCAGAGGCGAAAGTCCTTCTATTACCGCATCCCATTCCGGCTTACGATCCATATCTAACCTTTCGCGCCATTCCTGTGCAATGGATAACCCCCAATACCAGTAAGCCAATTCGAAAGGAGGATTAATTGTACTTTCAGCAGGCAAGCGTTCCTGAGCAGGAATCAGAAGAGGTCCCAGAATATACCTGTTCATCAAAGTGCCATACCAGGCATAAGATGCCATAAAATCAGCTGTTTCAAATACAATGTCGGCATATTTCCGGAGCAGTTCTTCATTGGGAAAATTCCGGTAGCAGAGTTCAGCCATATAAATAATATGGGGTTGTTGCCAGATAAGAAATGATCCGACACTGGAAGGGCTGTCATTCCCTGAAGGATCAGTCATTTTAGGCCATCTTAAACCATCAAAACCCTGTCGTTGTGCAGTTTCCCTGGCTTTATCTGCAATTGTATTGTAATAGTTCAGACTGTTCTCAAGCAGATGTGTTCGGTTCCATAAGGCAAAATGAACACCATGCCACCAGTGCATTTCCAGATGAAACTTACCATGCCAGCTGTTAAAAGTCAACCCTGTTTCCTGAGGGGGATAGCTCCCCGCACATTGAACCTTTGTCAGGTATTGCGAAAGCACAACCCTGCGTTCCAATTCGAAGGCTCTTGGATCTGTACATTCCGAGAAATCGACTGCACCACCACTCAGCCAGAAATCTTCCCAGGCGTTCTTGCTGCTTGAAGCTGTTGATTTAAAATCAGGCAATTCGATAGCCTCATCCCAGGGGGCAAAAAGACAGCTAAACGAGAACTGTGACCGTCCTTGTCCAGGTTCCAGATAAAAGTGGTGCTTTTCATTTTCATAGATCTCTGCAGGTCCGGTCCATGTTAACTGAACACTATATGAAGTACCGTCGATCTGCCGGTGAATCATCGCAGAATTTGAAGTAGAACTTAATACGGAGCTATGTTTTTCGGGTTGACTCCAATCACATCCTGAATCGGTATGTTGACCCGTTGGATATGGAAAATTCAGTTTGACACGAATTAGTCCCTGTTCAATTAAAGGTGATTCAATTATGGAAGAAATCAGATCCAGATCCTGATGGGCATAAGTAATTACTTCAACGGGTATCTCATTTATTGTAAACATACTGTGAACCTCGCCATTCCAGGGATCAAGTGTTTGATTAATTGAACCAATCTCTTCTGCAACCACCTGTGATCCGTCCTGATGAAAGAAATCCAGGCCAACAATTCCCAGATGCAATCGATGGGGGTTTTGCCGCAAATAATTAACTGCCTCCCTGTTCCGTGCAGGTTGTCTTATCTGCACGGAAAAAGGAACTTCCCTTCCGTGGAAATCATAATCTCTTAAACTCTCATCAAATGTATAGGCACTATCATTCGGGTAACTATGCCAGCCCCATTCACTTTGTGTACCCAGCGACACTCCCCTTTCATACAGTGCCGGGAATGATTGTAAACCGGTAATATCAACCGTAAATGCAAACCTGCCATTTCCAACGGTCAGGGAAGACAAGGTGTTAATGGAATCCACATTTACCTGATGTCTGCGCACCAGCTCTTCACGATTTATTTTACCAGTTCCGGATCCACACCCCATCAATATGTAGCAAAAACCTATGAACAAAGAATTACGGACATGCATGACTTTCTTTATTTGTTTTTAATTCAGAGAATAAAGTACTAAATGCCAGAAGATTGCCTTTTGACAGACTTTTTACTAACTGCGGTTCGTTTTCGATTGAATGGTATTTCATTATGAAATACAAAAATAAAATACATTTCTCCTGGCGTCTCAGAGTACAAGTTAAGAAATTAAAAGAAGATTTGATTAAGTGTATAAAATGAATCTGTTTCTCTCGAAGAATATAAAGACCGTTTATGAAAAGAAAATTTCTTCGTGTAAAAAATTTTAAGCTCAGGACTCTTACAGCTGGAAAAGAGGATTAAATATTAATTTTGAAAGTATGGATGTATTGACCGGAACAGCGGATAAAGAACATGAAGGCTATAAGAAGCTAAAACACAAAGATAGAAGTGCTTCTTGCAAAAGCTTTATGAGCAAAGAGGATCAGATACAGAAGAAATGATAAATCTGTATTTGTATAAGAATAATAATTTTAAAACCCAATTCCTTATTTTTGAAGGATCCCTTTATCCTTTAAAAACTGAATACTTTTGGCATGGTTTGCAAAACATTGTTGCTTGTCAGCAACTGAGGCAAGTTCAAGGGCTGCATATAAAACATTCTTCTGCCCCATAAGTGTAACAACTTTTTCAACAGGCAGTGGATTGTCAGTAAGCATTGGCTGCATAACACCTCCTTCAAAATTTATTGTTTTAAGATGGGTAGTTACCCATCGATTCCCGAGAGTCGAAAGAAAAATCAAAACCTCTTCAGGATCAGCTTTTTCTCTGACTGTTCTGCTGAATGGATTACCTGTATCAAACTGAAGCCCAGTAAATGCAGTGTTGGTAAAAAAGTTATCAAGTCCATAATAATTTATTCCGTCACCAAAAAAGGATTCATTGAAGTTTTCAACAATAAATTGAATATTTTTAGTTTTAGCAACGGAAGCTGAATGTTCTGCAACTTTGGTTAATTTATTTAATTCATCTTTTGTCCATCCTTTTTTATTGATATCCACATCAAACTCTGATTTTGAAATCAAGGTACGTAAAATACCAGGACCAGGGAACATTAGCGTATTTACCAGACCCCTTTCGAATACCTCTTCATAACCTGAATCGAGCAGATTCTTATGAATTTCATAAATAACATCTATTTTATTACTTCTTGCCACGTCAGCCAATAGACCACATTCTTTTATTGTCAAAGAAGCTTGCTCATCACGTAATTCAATAAAATGGTATCCTTCGTGTGAAGCATACTCAATGATCTCTGTCAGATTTTCAACATCTACAGACATTGCATTTTGGAAATCTTGAGTCGAAAATCCAACTTTCAGATTAGGATATTCTACTAAAGTCAACTTGTCTTTTTGATGATATAAGTCTTTTTCTTTCATGCTTATTAAATTATCTGTAAATTATTAATTAGATGAATGTTAATTAATTAGAACTATCATTAAATCCATTACATTTGTATGTGTCGGTCCTGTTATAATTAATCCTCCCTCCTCCCTGAAAAAATAATATGAATTGTAATTAGCAATATATTGTTCTATATCTAATCCCATTATTACGGCACGCTGTGATGTAAAGGAATCGGCAACAGCACCAGCTGCATCTGTAGGGCCATCGGTTCCGTCAGTTCCTCCTGATAAGAAAGTTACTCCTTGTATATCTTTTAACAATCTTGCAATTAAAAGTGCCAAATGCTGGTTTCTGCCACCCAATCCTTTACCTGTTACTTTTACGGTAGGCTCTCCTGCAAACAACAAACAAGCTCTCTTGCTAATATTTTCTTCTTTTGCTTTTAAAGCAATCTTAACGATGTAATCGGCGACATCATTAATGTCTCCATCAAGCTTGTTTGTAATTATCTGCGTGTTGTATCCTGATGATTCTGCTTTCTCCTTTGCCGTTTCTAGAGCCAGTATGTTGGTACCTATAATTAGATTGCTTGTATGTAACATACTTTCATCCAATTCTTTCAGGGTTTCCTGTCGCTTCTTTTCTACACCTTCCTTAAGTATCTGATAAATTTTTTCAGGGATTTCATTTTTAATATTGTATTTATTTATAATTGCAATTGCATCTTTGAAAGTCGTCGGATCCGAGGCAGTAGGACCTGATGCAATTACGTCAAGAGGATCTCCAATAACATCCGAAAGTATTAAGCTCACAACTCTTGCTGGAAATGCTGCTTTTGCCAAAAGACCTCCTTTCACTTTTGACAAATGCTTTCGGATACAATTCATTTCAGTGATATTTGCACCTGTTTTTAATAATATATTATTAACTGCTTTCACATCTTCAAGAGTGCATCCTTCAGGGGCATCTATTAAAAGAGCAGAACCTCCTCCTGAAATCAAACAAATCACCAGATCGCCTCTTTCTGCCTTATTTACGATAGATATTATCTTCTCAGTTCCTTTAATTCCATTTTCATCCGGAATAGGATGACCCGCTTCAGTTATTTCAATAAACTTTGATGGTAAAGAATGATTATATTTCGTAATAATATGACCTGCAGTAATTCTGGTTCCTAAAGTGGATTCCATAGCTCGAGCCATCATAGCACTCGCCTTACCTGCTCCAATAACATAAATATTTTTAGTAAATAGAAGATCAAAAGTGATTTTCTCAATTTGAAGTATGTTTTTATGAACAGAAACATAACGATTAATGAGGTTATTAGATTTCACACTTTCCACACCGGTTAAAAATATCTCGACTGCTATTTGTCTCTGGTCCAATTTACATATATTTTGCTGATAATAATTTATTAAAAGGGTTTATATGAAAATATCTTAAAGCAATGAAATACTTTTTACCAATCAAAATAAACCCGGTACCACAATGAAGGCCAGTATTAAACCGATAATACCTGTTAAAATGGCTGCTAAAGACATTGGAATAAGATTTCGCTTAATTAACAATCCTTCAACACCTAACAATCCAACAGTAGCACATGCAGCAATCACGTTATGAACACAGATCATATTACCAAATCCACCACCGATGTTTTGCAGACTGACCACAATAATATGAGATATTCCCAGATTATCAGCAATGGAATACTGGAAAAGTGCAAAAAGCATATTTGAAACAGTATTTGATCCAGCCATAAAGGAACCCAGAGCTCCAATGAATGTGTCCACCAGCGGCCATGCCCCCTGAAACACGTGGGCCATTGATTGAGCCATAGCAATTGGCATACTCAGGTATTGATTTGGATTTGTACCTGACTGCATCATGATCCTAACCATCGGAACTGCAAATATTAATGCTATAAATGGACCTTTTATCCTTTTTAAAGCCTCCCCCCAGGCAACACTGACCTGTTTTCTATTCATACTAAACAGAGGTATACAAACCAGAGCAATAAGCAGGAAGGGCATGATGCCGGGATTATTTAAAGGATCAAAATCGGTCGTTACCGTAGTGCCGAATAATTCAGGAGATAAATATGTTACAGATTTTATCCAGTCGTTTATTGGTAAGAATCGTACCCTCGTAAATACTAACAAAAAACCTATCAGTATGTAAGGAGTCCATGCTTTAAATATGCTTATGTCTTCCTTAACCGTATTCTCTTTAATCGAAATAGATCCATTCCAATTCTTTAACCATTTTGCCCTATCAGGAAAATCCCAGATCGATTTTGGCACCAGGAAACCTGCACGTGTCGAAGGAATAAGAATAGTCAGACCTATAAGACCTCCAATGATACTCGGAAATTCCGGTCCCAGTAAAATAGCAATGGCCAAATAAGGCACAACAAAACATAATCCAGCAAAAATGGCATACGGCCAGATTGCAAGACCTTCTTTTATGCTTTTCTTTTCTCCAAAAAACCGGGTTAGCATCACAACCATTATTAAGGGTATCAGAATTCCCACAAAAGCATGTTGTAGTGCTGTCCATACCCCTACTTGATGAATAAATCCACTGAAATCAATTCCTTTTTCTGAGAGTGTTGAAAGAATCTCAGGAGTATTTAGAGATGTTCCAATACCGATAAGGGTTGGTGTCCCAACGGCACCAAACGAAACAGGTGTACTGTTAGCAATCAATGCAACCATTACAGCCGCAAGAGCAGGGAATCCAAGTGAAAGTAATAATGGTGCAGCCAACGCCGCCGGTGTTCCAAATCCAGCTGATCCCTCAATAAAGGCCCCAAAAAGCCAGGCAATAATAATGGCTTGTATCCTTCTATCAGGAGATATGGACATAAAACCTCTGTTAATAGCTGCTAATGCTCCACCTTCCCTGAGTGTAAAAAGCAAGGTAAGAGCTCCGAATACAATAAAGATAATCTTCAAAGCTATAACAACACCATTAAGACTTGATGCCAGAACCCAGTTAATGGGTGTCTTCCACACAAAAAGTACAAGCAAAAGGGCAAGGATAAATGCAAGAGGCATAGCCTTTGTGGCAGGCCAGCGAAAACCGACCATTAAAACAAATATAGCTGCAATAGGAATCACGGCTATTAGTGCAAGAATTCCTTCTGACATAATAAGTGGCTTTTAGTTAAAGTTATTAATGACTATTTAAAATATAAGACAGTCTATTAACCGTTCTGATCTTATTTATATTTATACTACTGATACAGTTTAAAAAAAATTAAATATGAGCGATTATAAAACTCTAATTTCCTGAAATAACAAGTTAAATACGCTGATTTGAAAATAGCTTTTAAAATGTATAAAACAGATTTATATATTTATTTCATCCAATAATATTCTTCAGAGCACCAAGTAACATATTAATATGATTTTGGGTACAACTTTCTCCCATTAGCCCAATCCTCCAAACCTTACCTGCAAACTCTCCCAAGCCTGCTCCAATTTCAATATTGTATTCATCAAGTAGCCGGCCACGAACTGTGGCATCCTCAATTCCATCTGGAATTTTTATCGCATTCAGCATCGGCAGTCTGAATTCAGGAGCAACAAGAAACTCAAATCCCATAGCCTCGAGGCCCTCTTTTAACTTCATATGATTAAGTATGTGCCGCTCAAAACGAGCTTCAAGCCCTTCTTCGTGAACAATTCTTAGAGCTTCATGAATAGCATAGACCATGGAAATTGGACCAGTATGATGGTAGGCTCTTTTGGCCCCTGTCCAATATTTGCGAATCATCGATAAATCAAGATACCAGCTTTGAACTTTAGTTTTTCGGGAATCCATCGCCTCTAAGGATCTAGAATTAAATGAAACCGGAGATAATCCCGGAGGAGCTGATATACATTTCTGTGTTCCACTATAAACTGCATCGATGCCCCATTCATCAACCTTAACCTGAGTTCCTGCAAGAGAGGTTACTGTGTCTACAACAAACAATGCCCCTGAGTCATGAACCATTCTGCTGATTTCTTCCAATGGTTGCAGAACTCCGGTAGAAGTTTCGGCATGCACTATTGCTACAATTTTAGGGTCGCTATGCTCAAGTGCTTCTTTTACCTGACCAGGATCAATGGGTTCTCCCCAGGGGGCATCAATCCTTATTAATTTAGCGCCACAGCGTTCTACAATATCACACATCCGATTGCCAAATACTCCATTTACACAAACCATGGCGGTGTCGCCTGGTTCAAGAATATTAACAAAACATGTTTCCATTCCTGCACTTCCTGTAGCGGAAATAACGGAAGTAACCTGGTTTCCTGTCTTGAAAAGTTGTCTGGTCATCTCCATCACCTCATCCATTATTTGAATGAACTGCGGGTCAAGGTGACCAATCATCGGTGTTGCCATGGCCTTTAATACTCGTGGATTTACATCACTTGGTCCAGGTCCCATAAGAAATCGTGCTCTTGGATTAAGTTCTTTTGCCATAATTTTTTTTTTGAATTGATTTGGAAGTTTTTAATTTAACGACTTGCACTTTTTTATTATTTATATTTAAAATTGTAGTCAGCTGTTTAACATTTAGATTAATTATTATAAATACACTTATTTATGCTATCTTCCTCATTGACGAGTAGATTAAACGACCTATTAGATTTCAATTTTAAATATATATTTTTTGTTGCGATTATCATCTGAAATAATTTTTAAATTGATCCATTTACCATATCTCAAGAATATTGGTTACTCAATATTTAGATATGGCATTGTCTGTGGTCCCTCTGGTAATACACAAATATAAGCTTTTGGCCCAATTTTTTTAATCAATTTTCCTGTTAGATTTGTGATATCATTAACAGGATGGAGAAAGGCTGTTTTTATTGTTTCACTTTTTAATTTCTTACTAAACATATATACCTTAGCCTTTTTTTGAATTAATGCTTGATAATAAATTTGCCAGGTATCCTTTAGTGTTTTTTCATTTACCTTAATGAATTGCATTAAATCATTTACATTGTTTACGGATTTGAGAATTGTTTCATAGTCACTATTTGACGGGATTCCATCCCAGCACTCAGCAGCAATAATTATATTACCACCAACCTTTACAATCTCTGCTGCAACACTCATTCCTTTTACAGTCTGGTATATATTCAAATCTAACGGATAGCCTGAATTACTTGTAATCACTATATCATATAGTCTGTTAACAGGAGTCATTGCAGATTCTCGGACAAATTGACATCCAGCCTTATGGGCTGCTCTTAAATCACCTGCAAAAATACTAGTAATTTCCTTTTTCTTATTTAAGGCTATATTCAATAAAAACAGTCCCGTAACAAATTCTGCAGCTTCCATTATATCTTCCCAAAGAGGATTCCCATAAGTAATACCCCATCTGACATTTTTATGTGATAAATGTTGTATTGAATGGTTATATTTAATAGTTTCCACTGATGCTAATCCTGGAATTAGTGATTTCCCTCCACCAGAGAATCCAGCAAAGAAATGCGGTTCGATAAAACCAGTAAGTATCTTAATTTTGCATTTAAGTATCTCTTTATGCAAAAAAATTTTATTCCCGGAGAGAGTAGTACCAACATATTCGTGTAAATCCAAATTGTTTGCATCATTTTGGATTATTTTATAGTTCCTCACAATATTTTCACCGAGAATTTTAATCAATTCATCATTTGTTGCCAACCTATGAGTTCCGTTGGCGCAAAAAAAACAGATATTTTCTTGAGGAATATGTTTTAGTTCTTTTAATATTGCAGGATTTATGATATGATAAGGTGTTGCTCTTGTAATATCACTGAATATTATACCGATTTTATCATTAATACTGGCTAGATCTCTAAGAGGTTTACTATTATAAGGATTCCTTGTTGCTTCAATAATAGAACTATCTGGATCAACTAAGCCATCATTCCATCGAGGTTCAATTAAATCTATATTATACCTATTTGGTAGTTCAATTGTATGTCCTCTTTTACCATATGCTAGGGTTATAATCATTTTCAATAATATATAAATATAAACTACAGGATATTAATAATCAAGATATTAACTATTTTAGACTTGCTAACAGTTAGTCATACAAAGATTTCGATTAATTACTACCATAATTTGATGAATTCTTAAGATCAATTTTAATTAATTAGTAGAACTGTATGCTTCAATGGCCCGTGAGCGCCAAACACTAAAACTTGTTCAATGTCGGCTGTTTTTGACGGACCAGATATGAATACACCAAAACCTGTTTTTGTTAAATTGATTTTGCGGTATGCCTCGACCATACCTCCGACAAGATTCTTCTTTGAAAGTTTTATTACCAGATGTTGAGCAATAAATGGGACTATCCGTTGTGAAAAAAATGTATCATCAAGCCAAACGGCACCATTCTCTGCTACACCAAACTGACCTCTTAGAATAACCGTATTTAGCTTATTAAATTTATCAATAGGATCTGTTGATGAATATTCTTTCCAGGTCTCTGGATCCGAAAAATCAACGGCATTGGGAAAATGCAAATCAATGAAAGGTGAGACTAACGATTCATCGTCGATTCTGAAGACATCAGCGCCAACTATCTTAAGATTTTCACAAAATTTAGCAGACAAATCTATTTTATCTTCCATTTTCGGAGGATTTTCTGGTAATGGTCGCAAGCTATGTTTATTCTTCTGAATCCGTTGTATTATTTTATCCTTATACATATAAATGAATATTAATTTCTTTTGTAATTTTCCTGATACCATTGATTAAAAGTCTTGTCAGGGGCAGGAGGTAATTCTCTGCATCTCCCCCAAATATTAATCCTATGGTAAAGGACTTTTCGGGGAAGGTGTTTTAATGCCCAACGTATATTTTTCCCGAAAAAATTATAATACCGACTGCTTGCCAGAATTTTCCCAGCAAACTTGAATCCATACCTTTTTGATGTGGGAATCAACCTTTTTTCAAATATTTCTTGTCTCCAGCTATATAATTGCTGATGAATATTAATTTTAACAGGACATACATTTGTACAAGAACCACACAAAGATGAGGCAAATGGCAAGTCCTTATATTTATTGATACTATATATCGGTGACAGAATAGAACCTACGGGGCCAGAAATAACATAGTTGTAACTATGCCCCCCGCTTCTTCTGTATACAGGGCAAGTATTCAGGCAGGCACCACAACGGATACATTTTAATGAGTCTCGATATTTACTATTCCCCAAATGTTCTGATCTTCCATTATCCACAATTATTATGTGCATCGCTCCTCCAGGTTTTGGCTTTTGATAATGAGAAGTATATGTAGTAATTGGCTGTCCAGTAGCATTACGTGCTAACATTTGAATAAATATTCCTAAATCTTCAACACGTGGCAATATTTTTTCAATCCCCATGCAATGGATCTGTACAGGTGCTATCTGCACCCCCATATCCGCATTACCTTCATTCGTGCATACTACAACTGTTCCTGTTTCAGCAACAGAGAAATTTACCCCTGTTATAGCTACTTCAGCAGAAAGAAATTTTTTACGCAGATGTTGCCTGGCAGCTGATGTAAGTTTTTGGGCATCAGCCAATCCTTTTTCGGTACCTAATTTCGAATGGAACAATTCACCAATTTCTTCTTTTTTCAAATGAATTGCGGGTACTACCATATGACTCGGAGGCTCGCCTCTCAACTGAATTATCCTTTCTCCCAGGTCAGTGTCAACAACTTCGATTCCTTTATCTTCTAAATAAGGGTTTAGGCCACATTCCTCAGTAAGCATCGACTTACTCTTTACCACTTTCTGAGCCTGATAGCCGTTTATAATGGAATAGACTTTCTGATTAAATGATTCTGAGTCAAATGCCCAATGCACCTGAGCTCCATTTTTAACAGCTTCGACTTCAAATTGTAATAAATAAGCATCCAAATTTGACAAAACATGTTCTTTAATTTGTGATGCTTTATCCCGCAATTCTTCCCATTCAGGGACGCAACTGACTGCCTTGTCCCTCTTCTTGCGCATAATCCATAATGTCTGGTCGTGCCAATCGGCCCGCTTCAGGTCTGCCAGAAATTTACCGGCCTTTGCTGCATGATTCATCATAATCGGCTTTGGTTTAAAATTTCTGCTATATGGTTAAATTTCACCTTGTTTTTGTTTCGTCTGGCTATACCCTCCAGATGCATTAAACATGACATATCAGTTGCAGTAATTACTTCAGCACCGTTTCGTTCATGATCCAGAATCCTTTCTTTTCCCATTTTGACCGAAATATCAGGTTCAAAAATGGAGAATGTCCCCCCGAATCCACAGCATTCATCCTCCCGGTCTAATGTTATCAATTCTATCCCTTTTGCTTTTTCTAAAAGACGATGGACTTTCGAGTAATGGGCAGTAACCAGCTCAGATGATGCACCCAACTTTAATCCCCTTAAGCCATGACAACTATGGTGGATCCCAACCTTGTGCGGAAAATCAATCCTTAAATCTTCAATTCCCAAAATATCAATGATATACTCACACAATTCATACGAATTTTGCCTGACTCTTCTTACCTCTTCAGTTTGTTCCAGAATGTCGTAATGTTCCCTGACATGATATACACAACTTCCTGAAGGAGATACGATATAGTCAAACTCACTGAAATTATTCACAAAGTTCAAATATATATCCCTGGCATCTTCTTCACTTCCACTGTTGGCCAATGGCTGACCACAGCAGGTTTGTTTTAGCGGGTATCCTACATCTAATCCAAGTTTCATTAACAATTCAAGTGTAGCTACTCCTACCTGCGGATAAAACTGGTCAATATAACAGGGGATAAATAACCCTATTTGGGATTTAATATTCATTTATGTTCATTTTTTCCGCTTAGCTTGCTCATACTTTTCAAAATCCAGTATGTAGATTCCATGCCCGATACCAGCCATTTCTTTAACTCTGGCAACCATAAAAGCCATAAACTTCCCATCATCACTGATTACTGGGTTTGTTGCTTTGAACTCTCCATTTTCATTAAACCAGGTTATCCGTTCCCAAGTTGAACTGTTGTCCAGCTTTAGCTTATATATATCAATACTGCTCCCAGTGCTTCCTTTTTTACTATGTCTGCTGGATTCTACTAAAGTATATAGCCCATCCGGGAAAATACCCTCCGGTTCATCATAAGAACCGGGAGAATTAGACAGGTTGATCAATTCACCGGTTTTTAGATTCAGCTTCAAAACTTCCGTTCCATCATTACTTGATTGAATTGTAAGCTCATCTTCATTACCTGGCCGGAAATTCTGAGGTTCAAGTACTGCACCTTTCACTTCACCTGTAGAGTTATCAAACACAACCCGTTGGTCTTTTACCTGAGGTTTCCCTGTTGAGTAATCAATATCAGCTACCCAAATCTGCCAGTAACGTTTTTGAGCAGGATAGTTTCCATGATGTTGAGCCCATGCAATTTTTAACTGTGTTCTCGACACGGCCGGACCTTCCCAAATAAACTCACCTAATCGAACCGGCGGACTATCCAGTTTTTTACTCAATACCCATAATTCTGTGAGCTTGAATCTCGCTTCCTGCCAATTATCTGAAGGAAAACTTTTGGGTCCAAGCAACAAAATATCACCGTTACTTAAATATAAAGCCCTCAAATAACCCCCGTGATAATAATGATGAGTCAATGGGGTTATCTTTCCTGTTGGAATATCTATCTCATATACATCGCCAAAGGACCTTGCAACAAATAAAATCTTTTTACCATCTTGAGACCAATCAGGCCTTTCACCAAACTGGCTTAAGCGTCTGATATACGATGGAAAATGATTATCTGTCCATTCATTACTTATTCCAGGTTGAGAGTTTAGCAGCCCGGCATTCAAGAAAGTAAAAAGAAGGAAAACTACTTTTTTAATGCTTTGTCTCAATTTTTTAGTATTTATTTTCATATTTCAAATAATAAAAGTAATAACTTCACTTCTGTCATCCTAATAATGTGAATATCAATGATATATAGGATATATTCAAAGACAAGAGAGATTTTAATAATGTGAAATGATTATATGTTCATAACCATTTTAAATTCAGCTTTCAAAATAAACTCCATCCTTTTCCAATTTTCCTCTTAATTCAGAGTATGGCAATTCACGGGTTCCACATTTTTTAGTAGCACATAAAGCCGCAGCTGTTCCTGCTGCCTGCCCCTGGCCCATACAGCATACTGTATTCCTTGTGGACATATGTGCATGACGATTTGTAGTGATAAGCATTCCTGCTGCTAACAGATTCTCAATGTCTTTTACTATAAGTGCTCTATATGGCACACCATATGTACCTCCATTTTTAATTTGTAACCGAGGTGCCTCATCATGGAAACCATAAGCCATAATATCGTCGTCGAAATGCCTCCCATCAAGAACATCTTCTGAGGTTATATCATAGTCACATGCTATAGTTCTTCCGCGGCGGATGTTTAAAGAAGGACTTGTACGGGCAATAAAAGCTTTTTCGCATCCAGGTAGGTATTTTCTAAATAATTCAAGTGTTTTATATTGATTTTGTCTGATTATTAATTCAGCTTTTGCCACTTCATCTCTATTGGTAGGGCTTACTGGCATCCTATAATTAACTTTTATAAACATCAAATAATTATCATGAACTGTAGTAGTTATGAGCCCTGATCCCAATTCTCTTATTCCTTCTACAAATCCCGCAGGTAGTGTGGCACTACGAGATCCTGCTCCTTCAGCACCCATTCTGATAATCTGACTCTCTTTACCAGACCGCAGCCCGAGTGCAAGATCACCAACAGCATTATTTACCTTAAGGAAGTCGTAAAGCTTTTCTATTTTGACATTACCTAAACCCATGCTATTACAAACGGGATGGTCATTCAATTCAATGAAACTAGCCCCTGCATATGCAGAAAGATCGCCGTAGGCTGTAGAATCAACAAAACACCTGGCTTTGAAAAATTCGCTTCCCATCCGACTTTGTGTAATGACACCTTCTACCCTCGAACCTTTTTTAACAGCTCCGGCAAGAAGAGTATTCATACATAGGAACACACCGGATTCGGAGAGCATCTCAAATACTTTTAGTTTATATAACTCTGTGTCAATTGCCGTGCAGACAGAATCATAATTGTATCGTGTCGTCGTATCAGCATGACCTGTTGTGCCACCTACAAATAATAAACGATCGATTATTTCCTGTGCAATACCTCTTACAACCTGACGTTTTTCAACTCCTGGAAAAGCTCTCCAGAGATTAAAATAACTGTGTAGTGCAGTTCCACCTTCAACTACTGTTCCTCCCGGATAACCCTTCGCTTCTATCAGAGCAGTTTTTGCACCTTGTCGGGCAGCAGCTGTAGCTGCCACTGCACCTGCTGTACCTCCTCCTGCAACGACTACATCAAATTCCCTTGTTGGCATTCTTTTTACTGTATTTTGCATCATTTCAGAGTCAATCGTACCTGCAATGGAATTCAGATTTAATGCCGGTACTGAAAGGCCTGCTAATAACATACTTCTTGAGAAATTTCTGCGTTTCATTGTGTTTCAGTTTAATAATTATTAAAAATGCTGATAATATAACTTTAACGATAAGTATTGAACATTATAATAGAATGCCTGTCAATATGTATTTCATTACGACACCTCTATTTTGATTCTTCAGCTTTTTCCAAATCCATAATAAAAATTCCATATCCTACCCCTGCCCGATCACCGGTACGAGCCAGCTGGAATGCCATAAATTTGCCATCGTCACTTATGCTTGGATTTGAAGCCCTATAACCCTTGTAGTCATTAAAATAAGTCAGGCGTTTTGCTTCACCACTTCCATCAAGCTTTAGTTGCCATATGTCAGCAGTTCCAGGGATACTTCCTCTTTCAATACATGTTGATTTCCCATCAGGGAAAATGCCTTCACATTCTTCAAATCTTTCATCACCGCTGGTCATACGAGTAATGTTTCCTGTTTCAATATCCAATAACATTACTTCGCCTCCCAGATAAGCATAAGTTGAGAAAGTCAGTGCTTTTTCATCGGGAAGAACAAAATTCTGTGTTTCAATTTCCCCTTCTTTACCAACAGTTTGTAAATTATCCAGAATCATTTTCTTATTAACCAATCGGCCATATAAAAGAGGTACTGACCGCGTTTTAAATTGTCAGGATATTGTCTGAACATGACTGTCCAGGCTATCTTCATGTTTTTACGAGATACTGCTGGTCCTTCAGAGCATTTTGTCTCCAATCTGACAGGAGGTTTAGAATAGCTCTTGTCCAATACCCACAACTCAGCCTTAATTTGCCGGTTAACATTCGGATTGCTTGCATCAAAACTTGTACAACCAGATAGTAATACATCTCCGTTCACCAGGTACAATGCGCGGGTAAAACCTCCATGGTAAAAATGACCTGTAATAAGAGTAATTTCACCTGTCGCAAGCTCTACTTCATAAGCATCACCATAGGTTTTCTCAATGAAAAGAATCTTCTTACCGTCGTGAGACCAATCTGCCCGTTCACCAAATTGTGTTATTCGCTTTATATATGGCGGCAAATTATCAGCCGGACTTACTTCCTTCTGCTGTGCATTGATTAGTATAAAAGGCATCATAGCAAGAATCATCATGTTGAAATAGATATTCTTCATAATTTTATCACATATAATTAAACATTAAAACAATTTTTCAATTTCTAGTTATTGAAAACCTGAAATCATTGTAAGAAAAAACTGAAAGTCAGATCTGATGTTTTATGTTACTAAAATACAAATAAACATTTATATCGTTCAATCATTTTCATTGATTAACAACCGCTTTCACAGCAATTTCAATATCTTTTGCTACTTCCGCCCTAAGTTTTTCCCAATGGAAACGACGAGAATCATCAATAACTGACCGATTACCTTCATGAGGATAACTGTAAGCCGCCAATGGCATATCTTTATATATTGGGCGGGTTATGTCAATTACTTTATCCCAGTAGTGAAGGGCATTTTCTAAGTGGTTCACAGCGTTTTGCTTATTCTCTTCACCACCTTCTAATCGATAAGTTTGCAATGCCAATGCCCCTTTTAATTTTTCAGCAAAATATAATCCAAGATTTGCCCATGTTTTCACATCAGCAACTTCATAAAACAGTGAATGATTATTAGCTGTTTTTATGTTTTTCACTAATCGTAAGG
>Ga0315546_1000762_pt1 | contig 21990 bp, 23 predicted proteins | sample SalMarSW160170MG_FD_203833 | JGI IMG/M metagenome (GOLD analysis project Ga0315546, IMG submission 203833) | Salt marsh sediment microbial communities from the Plum Island Ecosystem LTER, Massachusetts, United States - Salt Marsh Sediment SW1601-170 ...
TGTTAACTATATATAACCTGAAATTTTTATATCCTGTTCCTTTAACTAATAATCTGTCAAATACTATGAAAAAGAAAGTTTTTACCCCCCCCCCTGTGTCAGTTTATAATACTGGCATTTCTATTAGTAACAATCTGTAAGATAAGTTTTACACAGATAACGGTGAAATCTGATGGCAAGATTGGCATTGGTACAACTGATCCCTCAACCTATGTGGAGATCTATAGCCTGGGAACTAAATTTAGTTTCCCTACTAGTCCATCCATCCTGATCAACAATTATTATTCAACGCAAAGACTTTACCCGGAAACAAATCACACGGGTTACCTGGGATTAAACACAAAATTCTGGTGCAGGATCTATGCAGATAAGATGTATTATGTATATGCTCCAACAGAATATTCTGATAAAAAACTGAAGAAAAACATAGTACCGCTTGAAGGCTCGTTGGCAAAGATCCTGCAATTGCGCGGAGTAAGCTATGATCTGGATGCAGAAGCAGCCGGATTCACAAGTTCTTCAGAAATGGACCCGGAAGACAACATCAATAATATAGGACTGATAGCACAGGAAGTGCTTGAAGTGCTGCCGGAAATTGTGGATGAGGACAGTCTGGGTTATTCCATTCAGTATACCAGGATAATACCATTACTTATTGAGGCAATAAAGGAACAACAGCAGATGATCCTCGACCTGGATAAAAAGATCAAAGACAATAAAGAAATGGAATCAAAAGTCCCGGAATTAAAAAACAATACAGATAAATCGGTTGCTAATGCATATGTACCGGAGCTTAATGAACCTTTTCTTGGTCAGAATTCGCCTAATCCTTTTCACGAGAACACAACCATTGCTTACTATTTACCATCTGATATAAAGAACGCCCTGTTTTGCGTATATGATTTACAGGGCAAACAGATAAAAAGCATAAACCTGGTGGAACGTGAATTTGCCGAGGTAGTAATTTATGGCAATGAGCTGCAAGCCGGCATATACTATTATTCCATTCTTGCCGATGGCCGGGTTATTGGAATGGAGAAAATGGTATTGACGGATTGATCAAAACAATTTGTGCGCATAAACATAAATTTAATTATCATGAAAAAAATTCTAATATTAATATTGATATTATTATCTGTCTGTGGATTCTCACAGGAATTAATTAACATGGGGTTTGCATGGTCATATATTGGCTTTGAAGATACTATCGAATACAAATATGTGAAAATCATGGATAATCAAATATGGCAAATAGGTCATCCACAAAAGGAGTATCTTTATATTGAATCGGAATCTTTTTTGGGTGAAAAAGTAATTATTACAGATACAGTTGATTTTTACACAAATAACCTGTCTGCATCTTTTCAGTTCCGAATCTATATGGATATTGCTGAAGAGTACGAGATTAGATTTTATCATAAATATGATTTTGAGGAACATGCAGACGGAGGTATCGTTGAAACTTCTTACGACAATGGTATTACATGGCAGAATATCCTTTTTGATACACTTATTCAGAACAATCTGGTTGAATCATTGAATTTATATGAAGCAAATGATACCATTAGCTCTTATGATAAACAACCGGGATTTACCGGTTTGCAATCTGGCTTAAATCTTGTTTCGATTGTCTTTGAAACAAATGGGAATTATTACGATACCATGTTGCTCAAATTCACCATTGCATCGGATTCTAAAGACGACCAAAATGAAGGATGGATGTTAGATGAATTTTATTTTTTAGGTATAACTGTTGGTATTGAAACTACAGATCATAGCTCTAGTGTAATAATTTCACCAAATCCCTCAAGTGATTTTATCACGATTGATTCCGAGATTTATACAATTACCAGTGTTGAAATATTTTCACTGGACGGGAAAAAACTGTTATCAGAAAATTGGTACGGGATAACATCTGTTGATATTTCAAAATTACAACCTGGAATTTATCTGGTGTTATTTGGCAATGAAAAGATGAAATGGATTAGCAAAATTCATAAGTTATGAAAAAACTACTTTTCAGTATACTAATTGTCTTCATTACAGGTATAAGTATTTACGGGCAAGGTTCAATGTATCAGACATGGAATGGTGACTATATGAATCCGATTGATACGCTACGTGTATTGAATATATTCATCAATATAGTATTTGATCAGACTCCTGAGGCTGATTCTTTAAAAGATATTACAACTGAATTTTGGATGCCCGGACCTCCCAATACTGTGAACGAAATACCCCCGGTATATCTGGCAGACTATATGGATCCTGATTTTGATCCGGATAACATCCATGGTTCTTATACCAAACGCTGGGCTGAGGCTTCATTCAATAAATTTATTGTTTTGGGTGATTTTATTAACGTTAATATAGCACAATCGCGGGTAACACCTGATAATCCGGGATCTACATTTGGCAAACAGAAACTTGTTGATTCTGTTAGTTCACTTATTAATGAGAACGGTGGGCTACAAACACATTATGGGCATGATTCACTATATGATTATAATGGTTCAATGATATCATCTTCATTAAGGTTTTTACCAAAAGGCTCAAATTATGATGCTAAAATTGATTTTATACAATTTTTCGTTCGTAATTGTACACAAGCACATGGTGGCCTTGTTGGAGGTGGTAATGCCATAATGGGACTCCATGAAGGAATTCTTATTAATGGGATTAAACGTGTAAACAATGCAGGTACTATTCAGGGAGCTATTAAGAATTTTAATCTTGGAGTCCCTTATAGAAATCCTACATCGGTTCATGAAATGGCTCATAATTTAATTGGCATGAGCAATTCAGCGCATATGGGAGGTGGTGGGCCAGTTAATACCGGGTCATTAGTAACTCTTGATTTTAATAGTGGAGGCTGGTCTCTTATCAGTTCCGCCAATTCAAGTTTGGTAACCTGTAATGCTTTTGAAAGATGGCGGTTAGACTGGAGAGGTCCTCAAAATGATAATTATCCTATCGCAGCCGGAAATTTTAATTCGGCCATTAAAAAAGCCGATGGCAATAAAACATTTTATTTGCGTGATTTTATTACCTATGGGGATGCTATTCGTATCAAATTGCCATATCTGGATCAAGGTGCACTTAATCAATACATTTGGTTGGAAAATCATCAAATACACAACAACGACAAAGAAGATTATCCTTACTTTTGGCAAAAGGAATGTAAAGATGATGGAATGGCAGGTGTGTATTGCTATTACTAGGTTGGAAAAGATATTCGAGAAAGTAATTCAATTTCGGATCTGATGCCATCACTTACCGATCATTTAATACCTATATGTGCTGATGGAAACTGGGATGTAAGAACATTATCAACATTAATAGATGCATGCACATTTAGTGATCCCGGAGGCACACCGGTTCAGGAGTATTATCAGCAAAATCCTTTATCAGGCTATAACGACCTGAAGAATCATTTTTTCAATTCAACACCTTATAATGGATTTAACTGGGACAGGGACAGAATAGAACCTTTGATTAAATTAAAGGATGGTATAACTACCAACAGCATGCAGCAAAGTGGCGATAACTCTGATGCGTTTCAGGATAATTCATCCATTCATATAGGAACAAATCCTGCTCCAGTCAGTCTTGTTACTTATCATCATACAAGGCCTGATAAATATGGCACTATAAATAAGTCTAGTACTTTTATTGATAATAGAAAAGTACATTTAAGCGGATTAAAAATTGAATTTCATGAACTACAGTATGGCTGGTATAGAGTTGATATAGACTGGGATTATTACGATATCAACAACTCCGTCAGATGGACAGGCGATATTGTTTTGCATGAGCAGGTAAACCTGCTCGAAGGCATGAAAATCACATTGGCTCAAAACTATACTCCGAACAAGCATACCAGGGATGCTGTTACGGGAGTATTTGCCGGGCCGACTTATTTCACCTGCCTGGAAAACTCCGTATTTAAAATGCAAGCCAATTCTGAAATTGAACTTAAGAATCTGTCCTCTTTTATTCTTGAATCCGAAAGCAATCTTGAATTGTATGACGGTTCAAAATTTATCGTTGAGGAAGGTTCAACCCTGGTATTAAAAGCTGGTTCGGGTATTACCGTAGAAGGTTCAGACCATATCGAAGTGAAATCCGGAGGTTACATTTGTATAGAAGAGAATGCAATCATCGATCTTCAGGATGAATTGAGTGTGATCAACCTGCACACCGGGTATATTTCCGGGGTGAATACCGATGTAATCACTGAATCCACAAATTGCATGGCAGATCCGTCAACTGCTGCTTTTTCAGGGAATGGGCATATCAATAATTTTAGTACTGATATTTATGTGCAAAATGAAATTCTCAGCTCCGATACATATTATGCAGGACAAAACATATATGCCGGTGAGGCGGTTACTTCTCAGCAAACGCAAGGTCCTGTGATCATTCAAAGCGGTGCAGAGGTGATCCTTGATGCCGACGGAGATGTTGTTCTGGATGAAGGTTTTGAACTGGCGGAGGGTGGAATATTTGAAATAAGATAGTGTTAAGTTTATTTAAACCACACACAATGATCAGGAAAAGACATATCCTGACAGGGTACTTAAACCCTGTCAGGTTTTTTTATTGTCAATTCCACCTTTGATCACGACATCCCTGACGCAGCGTAGCGAAGATCAGGGATCCAGGGTTACAAAGAAGTATTGTACTTATAATCCCTGGATGCCTGTCTTTGCACGACATGTCACGGTAGTCTTTTGGAATGACATCTTTACGAAAGCAGGTTTGTCATAACTATACTTAACATTAACATTCCTGCGCAAGCAGGAATCCAGGTTTACAGGAAGACAGTGTACATATTTTCCGGAAGCCCTTCATTGACTATTTATTCCCAATCTTTGGCCAAATCATGCCATTGGGGATTTTCTTTTTCTATAAGTTGTATCTTCCAGGTTCTTTTCCATTTTTTCATTCTGCGTTCTCTTAGAAACGCATCGTTGGAATTTTTAAATTCCTCGTAATACATAAGTTTGTGCACGTTGTATCTGGCAGTAAATCCACTCACTGATCCTTCTTTATGTTCCCTGATGCGTCTTTGAAGATCATCGGTAAACCCGATATATATTGTACCATTTCTTTTGTTTGCCAGTATGTATACATAATAGGTCTTCATTGACCGGATTGAATTATACAGTGAAAATTAGCTAAAATCATTTAATTCCTGGATTCCGGCTCTTCATTTCATTCCGGCCGGAATGTCAATGCGACTTTTAGTAATGACATCCCTGATACAGTGTAGCGAAGATCAGGGATCCGGGGTTACAAAGAAGTATTGTACTTATAATCCCCGGATGCCGTATCAAGTAAGACATGTGTCCTGTGCGGGTATGCTTTTTACAACTTCAGCTTATAACAAACAACACTGTTGGCAAAAAAAGTTGGGATAAATACCAATTGTTTATCTGCAATATAGCCAAAGTCAGCGGTTTTTGATTTTTCCGTGCCGGAAGTGTCAAGCAAAAGCTCTTTCTCTTCACCGCTTTTCATAATATGAACTTTCCCCGGCCAGTCGGAAAATAAAATAACCCCCTTACCCACTTTTGCCAGTCCGTCGACACCTCCTGTATTCAGCATATAGTCTTTCACTTCCCCGGTTTCCAGGTAATATTTTACCACCCTGTCTCCTGTCCCGATCAGGAGTTTTTTATCCAGAGCTACTATGCCGTTTGCATTTGGAAATCCTTCATTCTCAATCACTGTGCTCACTTTCCCGTTTTCCAGCTTATGAACTTTCCCTGTCCTTGAATCGGTGAAATAGATAACTCCCGAAGCATGAGCAGCCACATCATTCAGAAACACAGCTCCTTCAACAGGCCAGGAATTCACCTTTTTGCCCGTGGCCAGATCAATTTCCGTAATGTGATCAACCTCTGTGACATACAGTTTGTCATTAGAAATTGCCATCCCCTTGGGCGCATTCAGCCCTGTTGCCCATTCCAGAGTTTTTATTTCGCCATCTACCGACAGGATGGAAATAAAGCCCGTATTGTCTTTGGCTGACGAATTAGTACTGCCTATGTTCGAAACATAGAGAATCCCTTCCTCAGGCACAGGAAGTACGCTTTCAGGTACGCTAAGCCCGGTGGTTTCCCAAAGTTTTTCCAGCTTTTCTGACTGGTATGTCTGACCGCCAAGATGGAAAGCCAGACAAAGGATCATAAAAATAAAAACGAGTTTTTTCATTGTTTTTTCTTTCGTTTATTTGTTTTACAGTATAACCCTGTTTGCTCGTTAAAGTTCAGAATTCGAAGCTTAAGTTTCAACAGGTGAGTGTTTTTTTTTGATTAAAAGCATGCCGATAAATCACCTCTTTAACATGGGAATTTTGTAAGATATTGAAAGTCCGATTTGCAAAAATGTAGTATCTTTGCCACTCGTTTTGCGGATGTGGCGTAATTGGTAGCCGCGCTAGACTTAGGATCTAGTGCCTTCGGGCGTGGGGGTTCGAGTCCCTTCATCCGCACGAAGTAAGGATGAGAACAAGTGCGACAGCGCTTGTTGGCTTTTCGGAGAAAAGGTTCAGGGATGAGAAGTCTATCCCGATAACTATCGGGAAGTCCCTTCATCCGCACATGACCGCTGATACTTTCGTATGTCGTTTGTGTTGGCGGTTTTTATGCAAAAAAAACAATCAGGTTTTGAAGAAAAATTTTTAAGCGGTTGTTGCCCGATTTAACATAGAGTACAAAAGGAGGTGAAAAATAGTAGGAAGAGTGAAAACCGAATTCGAAAGAGATTCGCTGAATTATTTATTTGTTCCATTATTGAATAGTATAATCGCTTAGAAGTTGAAGAGATTAACATTCCTGCAAACACGTAATTAGCATAATAACGATTAATAGATTTTAAATGAATATTAACAGAGAAAACATCGATGAGCTGAATGCTGTATTGAGCATTAACCTGGAGAAAGAAGATTATGAGGGAAGAGTAAAAACCGTTCTGGAAGATTACAAGAAAAAAGCCAGAATTGACGGGTTCCGTCCGGGAAAGGTTCCCATGGGGCTCATCAGTAAAATGTACCGTAAGCCGGTGCTTGTTGAGGAAGTGAATAAGCTGGTTTCAGAGTCTGTTTCCAAATACCTGGTGGAAGAAAAACTAAATATTCTGGGTGAGCCCTTACCCCACAAAGGAGAAAGAAAACCGATCGACTGGGATAACGATTCTGAATTTGAGTTCAAATTTGACCTGGGTATTGCTCCTGAAATTGATATCAAAGTCACTCCCAAAGACAAGATCCCTTTGTACACGATCAAAGTTGATGACAAGCTAATTGATAAGTACATGGAAAGCTATGCTCAGCGTTTTGGAGAAATGGAAAGCGTTGATAAAATGTCTGATAAGGCTCTGATTAAAGCAGAGATCAGGGAACTTAACCCTGATGGTCAGCCGGTTGAAAATGGCATTCATGTGAATGATGCCACGCTTTCGGTTGAACTGATCAAAGATGATCGGATGAAAAAGACTGTTCTTTCATCCAAAAAAAATGATGTTTTGACTATTGATCTGAAAAAAGCATACCCCAACGATACTGAGCTTTCAGCCATTCTAAAGATCGACAAAAACAAAGTGGCCGACCTTTCACAAAACTTTGAAATGACTATTCAGGATATTTCATTATTCAGAAATGCCGAGGTAAACCAGGCTTTATTCGATAAAGTTTTTGGGGAAGGAAATGTGAAATCGGAAAAAGAGTTCAGGGAAAAAATCGCGGAGGAAGCCAAAAGGAATCTTGTAAAGGACAGTGAATACAGGTTTGCTGTTGATGCAAAAGAAACACTCCTGAAAAAATTCAGGAGCCCGTTGCCGAATGATTTCCTGAAAAGATGGCTCCTTATGATCAATGAGGGAAAATTTACCATGGAGCAAATTGAAAAGGAATACGATCATTTCGAGAACGACCTTAAGTGGCAGTTGATAAAGGATAAACTGGTTGACGAGCACAAACTTGAGGTTGCTGAAGAAGATATGAAACAAGCTGCTAAGGATGTTGCACGTATACAGTTTGCTCAGTATGGAATGTCAAATGTGCCCGATGAACATCTTGAAGAATTCTCAAAACGAATACTTGCCGGACAGGAAGACAGAAACAAATTAAAAACACGTGTCGTAGAAGATAAAGTAATACAATTTGTTAAAAGTACAGCAAAGGTTGAAATCAAAGAGATCAGCTCGGAGAAATTCAACAAATTGTTTGAAAAATAGTATTACCTTTACATAAGCTATAATTCACGGGTATATGGATGATATTAAGGATTTTAAAAAATATGCAACAAAACACAGAGGTATCAGCAGCATGACTCTGGAAAAAATAACTTCTGCCTACAATAACTATATATCTCCTACGATTATTGAAGAGCGGCAGTTAAATGTTGCCTCTATGGATGTGTTTTCACGTCTTATGATGGACAGGATTATTTTCCTTGGGTTGCCAATTGACGATTACGCGGCTAACGTAATTCAGGCTCAATTGTTATATCTCGATTCTACCGATCCGGGAAAGGATATACAGATCTATTTCAATTCCCCGGGTGGGGCAGTGCATGCAGGTCTTGGAGTCTATGATACAATGCAATACATATCATCTGACATTGCTACGATCTGCACTGGAATGGCAGCTTCTATGGCTGCTGTCCTGCTTTGCGCAGGTCATAAAGGAAAGCGGTCAGCATTGCAACATTCCAGAGTGATGATTCACCAACCTATAGGTGGGGCTCAGGGACAAGCTTCTGATATTGAAATTACTGCCAGGGAAATACTAAAACTCAGAACCGAATTGTATAAGATCATTGCTGATCATACCGGCAAAGACATTAAAAAAGTGGAAAAAGACTCGGATCGCGATTACTGGATGACAGCGAAAGAAGCACTTGAATACGGTATGGTTGATGAAGTTCTTGATCGTACGAAAAAATAAAATCTTTCATTATGGACAGGTGTTCATTCTGCGGTAGAGAAAAAAGTGATACCAATCTCCTGATTGCCGGTATTTCAGGGCATATATGCGACAATTGCATTGAGCAGGCCTATGAAATTGTACAGGAAGAACTGAAGAAGAAAGGTGATTTTGATATCAACTCCATACAACTTGTTAAACCCTCAGAAATAAAAAGCTCGCTTGATCTATACGTAATTGGCCAGGACCAGGCAAAAAAATACCTGTCGGTAGCTGTTTATAACCACTACAAACGCCTTATGCATCATCACCGGAAAGATGATGATGTTGAAATTGAAAAGTCCAATATCATTTTAGTTGGAGAAACAGGGACAGGCAAAACCCTTCTTGCACGAACCATTGCTAAATTACTGAACGTACCGTTCACCATTGTTGATGCCACAGTCCTTACAGAAGCCGGTTATGTCGGGGAAGATATTGAAAGTATCCTGACAAGGTTATTGCAGGTAGCAGATTACAATGTTGAAGCTGCTGAAAAAGGAATTGTATTTATCGATGAAATTGACAAAATTGCCCGTAAATCAGACAATCCTTCCATTACCCGCGATGTATCGGGAGAAGGAGTTCAGCAAGGCCTGCTGAAACTGCTTGAAGGATCTGTTATCAATGTTCCTCCCCAGGGAGGAAGAAAACATCCCGATCAGAAAATGATCCCCGTGGACACAAAGAATATACTGTTCATATGCGGAGGAGCTTTTGACGGAATAGAGAAAAAGATCGGACAACGATTGAATACTCGTGTTGTAGGGTATAGTGCTTCAAAAGTTGCTGATAAAATTGACAAGACAAATTTGCTGCAATACATTGCTCCACAGGATTTGAAATCCTTTGGTATGATTCCCGAAATCGTGGGGCGTCTTCCTGTTCTCACTTACCTTCATCCACTCGACAGGAATGCTTTGCGAAGAATCCTTACCGAACCTAAAAACTCGATTATCAAGCAATATGTCAAGTTATTTGAAATGGATGGGATCAACCTTTCATTTAAAGACAACGTTCTTGAATATGTTGTAGATAAGGCTATAGAATTTAAATTGGGCGCACGCGGACTTCGCTCTATATGCGAAGCAATAATGATCGATGCAATGTTCGAACTCCCATCCAAAGGAAATAAGGGAGATATGACCATTACAAAAAAATATGCAACTGAAAAACTTGAAAAACAAGATATTAAGCGTTTGAAGGTAGCTTAACATTTGTTTATTTGAAAAATTATAACATATCTTTGCAGGAAAGCAACAAACAATATGAATAGAGTATTTCTTACAATCTGGTGGTGGTGGCTCCGATTTCTCCAGGAAACGTGAGACAATACCCCTGTTGTATAAAATAAATACAATACAAGAAGCGGCTTATCGTACTCACGGTAAGCCGCTTTTGATTTTACGACTTATTATAACACTAAAGAAATATGCAATCCTATAAAATTACATTGGCAACAGAAAAAGTACTGGCAGATATGGTTACTCCTGTGAGTGTCTTCTTACAGGCACACAAAAAATTTAAGCACTCATTTCTGTTGGAAAGCTCTGATTATCATGGACATGAAAATTCATATTCTTTTATCTGCCTTGACCCCGTAGCAACTTTTCAGGTTGATAATGGAATTGTATCGGAAGAATATCCAGATGGTAAAAAGAGTGAAAGTACTTTGAGTTCTATACAAGAGTTCCGTGATAAATTCGATAAGTTCATACGCGCTTTCATCATTGAACATGGTGATAATTCACTTGTGAATGGTGTATTTGGATATGCCAGCTATGATGCCGTGCAATATTTTGAAACCATACAGTTGAATAAAAAGTGTAAAGAAACCTACAAAATTCCTGAAGTCAGGTACAATTTTTTCCGGTATGTAATTGCCATCAACCATTTTAAAAATGAACTGATCATTCTCGAAAATATCTTTGAAGGAGAAACCAGCAGGATTGATGAGATAAAAACATTGATCTTCAACCAAAATGTTGAAGAACCATCCAGGTTTCAGGCATTGAACAATGAACAATCAAACATCTGTGATGATGAATACATGGAAATGGTCAGCCATGGGAAAAAACACTGTTATCGGGGAGATGTCTTCCAGATAGTTCTGTCGAGGCAGTTTTCACAAGAATACAAAGGAGACGATTTTAATGTTTACAGGGCTCTTCGTTCTGTGAATCCATCTCCTTATTTGTTTTATTTTGATTATGGCGATTACCGGATTTTCGGTTCCTCGCCTGAAGCACAATTGAAAATACAACATGGGAAAGCGATAATCAATCCCATTGCAGGTACATTCAAACGTACAGGAGATGATAAAAAGGACAATGAACTTGCAAAACAACTGTGTGCAGACCCAAAGGAAAATGCCGAACATGTTATGCTGGTCGATCTTGCCAGAAATGATCTCAGCAGACATGGAGCAGATGTGAAAGTAGACAGTTACCGCGAAGTGCAGTTTTATTCTCATGTTATTCATCTTGTATCCACAGTTTCAGGGAAACTGAATGAACCTTCTAAGGTCGTGGATATGATGATGGCAACTTTCCCTGCAGGGACTCTTTCAGGCGCACCGAAATATAAGGCTATGGAACTCATTGACAAATATGAAAACCAGGGAAGAAGTTATTACGGTGGTGCAATTGGTTTTATTGATCTTCAGTTCAATCTCAACCATGCTATAATGATACGTACCTTCTTAAGCAAAGGCAATACATTATTCTATCAGGCAGGAGCAGGAATCGTATCCGAATCAGATGAAAAAAGTGAACTTATGGAAGTAAATAATAAACTTGGCGCATTGAAAAAAGCCATTGATCTTGCTAAAACTATATAACAATGGAAAAAATACTGGTCATTGACAATTACGACTCATTTACATACAACCTAGTACACTATATTGAAAATCTTTCGGATGACCCGCTGGATGTATTCAGAAACGACAAGATAGAGCTTGATGCTATTCAGGAATATGATAAGATCTTATTATCTCCCGGTCCCGGAATCCCTATAGAAGCAGGCATTTGTCTTGATATTATAAAAAAGTATTCTGATTCGAAATCCATTTTGGGTGTTTGTCTTGGGCATCAGGCTATTGCCGAAGCATTTGGTGGCAGATTGATAAACCTGGACAAAGTGTACCATGGAGTATCCACAACCATCAACATCATTGCACCCGAAGACAGATTATTCAAAGAGATCCCCGGAACACTTGAAGTGGGAAGATACCATTCATGGGTGGTGTCAAGAGAAGATCTTCCGGATTGTTTTAAAATAACCAGCCTGGATGAACAGGGGATCATTATGGGGATCAGTCATAAAAAATTCGATGTAAAAGGTGTGCAATTTCATCCTGAATCTGTTCTTACAAAACACGGTTTGAAAATCATTGAAAACTGGCTGAATAATGAGTAGCAGGACATCAGACAATATGATCAACATGCACTACACGTTTGGGAATACAATCGGCCCCTGGAGAGAGGAGAATTTCATTAAAATGAATTTCACAGATAAGCTGGTAAAAGCTATTTCTGATGAATTATTGAAAATTCATTCTGAACAGAAAAACACCAGCAGTATTACCTGGAAAATGAGACGAATCTTAGTAACCAACCAAATCTTTTCACCATGAAAGAAATATTAATTTACCTGTTCAATCAAAACATCCTGACAAAACAGGAAGCCAAAGATGCTCTCCTGGGAATAGGTCATGGAAAATATTCTGATCCCGAAATCGCATCTTTTCTAACGGTTTTCCTGATGCGTAAAATTCATCCTGATGAGTTGTCAGGATTTCGTGATGCTTTCCTGGAATTGTGTATCCCGGTTACCATTCCCGATGCAATTACAATTGATGTTTGCGGAACAGGAGGAGATGAAAAGAATACGTTTAACATTTCCACGCTTAATGCGTTTGTCCTGGCCGGTGCAAATGTAAAGGTTGCAAAACATGGCAACTACGGAGTGTCTTCATCCTGTGGTTCTTCAAATGTTCTTGAATACCTGGGGTATAAATTTTCAAACGATAACGATAAGATCAGGAAAGAAATAAAAGAATCAAACATTTGTTATCTTCATGCTCCCCTTTTTCATCCCTCGATGAAATACGTTGGTCCTGTTCGTAAGAGCCTGAAATTAAAAACATTCTTCAATCTTCTTGGCCCAATGGTAAATCCTGCAAAGCCCCAAAACCAAATTGTAGGGGTTTACAATGAAGAGGCTCTTGAATTATACCACCATGTTTTTTCAGATGCAGGCATCAACAACATTATCCTGTATAGTCTCGATGGTTACGATGAAATTTCATTGACAGGAAATTTCCGGGCTATATCGGAAAATGAAGATAGGATCTATACTCCTGAAACCATAGGTTTTGAAAAAGTCAAACCTGAAGATCTTTATGGGGGTAACTCTGTAGAAGAATCGGTAAGATTATTTCTGAACATTCTTGAAGGGAATGGTACTGCTTCCCAGAATTTTGTCGTTTTTGCCAATGCAGGATTTGCTCTGAAATGTTACTACCCCGAAAAATCCCTGGAAGAATGTGTGGATATTGCCAGGGAATCGCTGGAAAGCGGAAAAGCTCTGAATATGTTAAAAAAACTTATAACTCTTCAATAGTATTGACAATTAAAATTGTATGATGTCTGTTCTAAACACCATAGTGAAGCATAAAAAGAAGGAAGTAGAAAGCTGTAAAAAACTTATTCCTGTTTCCGAACTGTTAAAAATGACCTGTTTCGAAAGAGATACTTACAAACTGACCGATTTCATTCTGTCTCAGGAAAAGACCGGAATAATCGCTGAATTTAAACGCAAATCGCCATCCAGGGGAATCATTAACAATGTCTCACAAGTTGAAAATGTTACTGCAGGCTACGCAGAAAACGGTGCATCGGCATTATCTGTTCTTACTGATTTTGTATTTTTCGGCGGATCGGTAGACGACTTGCGAAAAGCCCGCAATGTCAACAATATACCTATACTGCGTAAAGAATTTATTATTGACGAGTACCAGGTTTATGAAGCGAAGGCTATTGGTGCAGATGCCATCCTTCTGATTGCTTCCATTCTGGATAAAGATCAGGCAAAAACACTTGCTAAAAAAGCCCGTGAGCTGAACCTGCAGGTATTGATGGAAATTCATGAAGAAAACGAATTAAGAATTTTAAATGATTGTCTGGATGTTGTTGGAATAAACAACCGGAACCTTCATACTTTTAAAGTTGATCTTCAGCAATCGGTAAAACTCGTGAAAAAAATACCAGATGATTTTGTAAAAATTTCTGAAAGCGGAATCACATCTGCAGATGATCTGTTGTATCTTTCAGAAAACGGATTTTCAGGCTTTCTGATAGGAGAATATTTTATGAAAACATCCGATCCGATAAGTACTTTCGCTAATTTTATTAACGAGGTTAATATAAAAAAAGAAAGATGAAAGATTCAGACCTTAAAATAAAAGTATGCGGAATGCGTAATGAAGAAAATATTCGTTCGCTCATTCAACTGAATCCCGATTATATAGGATTTATCTTATATGCCGGTTCAAAAAGATACCCTGGAGATGATTATTCCCTGAATGTTGATATTCCCGATGAGATTCAGAAGGTAGGAGTTTTTGTAAATGCGCTTATACCTGAAATCTTCAACTGGATAAACCGGTTGAATCTTCAGCTGGTGCAACTTCATGGCAATGAATCGCCGGAATATTGTTATGAACTAAAAAAAATGGACATCAGGATTATTAAATCTTTTGGAATCGATAATGATTTTGATTTTTCAGTACTCGAACCCTATTTATCCTGCTGTGATTATTTTCTTTTTGACACAAAAACAGATCTTCATGGCGGTTCCGGATTGCAATTTGACTGGAACATCCTTAAAAGATATAAAGCCAACATCCCCATTTTTTTAAGTGGAGGAATAGGCCCTGACGATAATGAAACTTTACTCAATTTTAAAACTTTAGTAAACATTTTTGGAATTGACATCAATAGTCGGTTTGAAATACAGCCCGGTCTTAAAAATATTGCTGCTCTCAAAAGTTTTTTTCAAAATCTAAGATCAAATTAATGCTATACTTATGAAATACGATGTAGACGAAAAAGGATTTTATGGTGAATTCGGAGGAGCCTTCATTCCCGAGGCCATGTACCCTAATATTGAAGAATTACAGAACAATTATTTAAAAATTCTTGCCAGTTCTTCCTTTCAAACAGAATATGCGAGGTTATTAAAGTATTATGTAGGAAGGCCATCTCCTTTATATTATGCCGGAAGACTTTCAGAACATTATAAAACAAAAATATACCTGAAAAGAGAAGATTTGAATCATACAGGATCTCATAAAATCAACAACACCATAGGCCAGATCCTGATTGCCAGGAAGCTTGGAAAAACCAGGATCATTGCTGAAACCGGAGCAGGTCAGCATGGCGTAGCCACAGCCACTGTTTGTGCACTTACGGGCATTCAGTGCGTTGTCTATATGGGAGCACTTGATGTTTCCAGGCAGGCACCCAACGTACTGCGAATGAAAATGCTTGGTGCAGAGGTAATACCTGTAGAAAGCGGTAACAAAACATTGAAAGATGCTACCAATGGTGCTTTGCGCGACTGGATCAATAATCCCTGGGATACACATTACATTATTGGTTCCGTAGTAGGTCCTCATCCATATCCCGATTTGGTGGCACGGCTGCAATCTGTTATCAGTGAAGAAATCCGCTGGCAACTAACGGAACAGGAAGGAAGAGAACTGCCGGACTATATTATTGCCTGTGTTGGTGGAGGCAGCAATGCATCCGGAGCTTTTTACCATTATTTGAATAATGAAAATGTAAAGCTTATTGCTACGGAAGCTGCCGGACTTGGCATTGACACGAAAGAAACAGCTGCCACCCTGGCAACAGGTTCTCCCGGAGTGTTGCATAGCTGCAAAACCATGTTAATGCAAAACGAGGATGGCCAGATCACTGAGCCATACTCTATCTCAGCAGGACTTGATTATCCGGGCATTGGCCCAATGCACTCATTTCTTCATAAGATACAAAGGGTGGAATATTTAAGCATTACCGATAAGGAAGCGTTGGATGCTGCCTTTTTTCTTACGCAGTCAGAAGGTATTATTCCTGCTCTGGAATCGGCACATGCCCTCGCTGTGCTTGACAAAAAGAAGTTCGTACCGGATGATGTAGTGGTTATCAATCTTTCCGGAAGAGGAGATAAAGACATGGATGCCTATATTGACGTAATGAAGAAAAAGAAACATCTATTGTAAATACTATTTCGGGTGTACAAAAGTCGAAAGAGAGAAGTTGAATTGTTAATTTGTTTAATCGTTGAATAATTGATGAAATCATTTGGTGAATCGGTGAATATAATGAAAAAGTGAAATGAATATTTATGATTTAATTTAATCAATTGTATCAGTCAAACAGTTCAACAATTAAACAGTATAATCTGATTGATACATAATGAAAGGAACAACATTAATTTATCTTATATGAACCCCTCATCATTGGCGATATTAATTTTAAAGGAACCAAGACAAAAGGGGATGAATAAATTACTCAATGACAAACAGCTTTTATGATGAGGGCTCGCCGAATACAATTAAAAATATAATACAATATGAGGCAACAAAAACCACTGTGGTTAATAAAATATTTAAGTACTTAATAATGAATACTTTATACAAAGATTTATGCTTATGAACAGAATAGATACTCTTTTTCAACAGAAAAGCAACAATATACTTTCCATTTATTTCACTGCCGGACATCCGACACTTGATTCAACTTCTACTATCATTAAAACTCTTGCATCCGAAGGAGTAAACATGATCGAGATCGGCATACCTTTTAGCGACCCTATAGCCGATGGTCCGATTATTCAAAAAAGCAGTCATACGGCACTTGAAAACGGAATGAGTGTACGTACTCTTTTTAACCAGCTTAAAGAAATACGGAAAACAGTGGACATTCCATTATTATTGATGGGATATTTTAATCCTGTAATGCAGTATGGCGTGGAGAAGTTTTGTTCAACATGCAGTGAAATTGGCATAGATGGAACCATTCTGCCTGATTTGCCTTTAGACATTTACCTTAATGACTATAAGGCAATATTTGATAAATACAACCTATATAATATTTTTCTTGCTACACCGCAAACAAGCGATAAGCGTTATAAGCAACTCGATGCTGAAAGCAAGGGATTCCTTTATATGGTTGCGGCTTCGTCAACGACTGGTATACGTCAGAATTTTGAAGATTACCAGGTAGCATATTTTAAGAGAGTGGAAAATCTCTCATTGAAATCACCACGCCTGATAGGGTTTGGAATTTCATCGCAGAAAACTTTCCTGCATGCCTGCAAATATGCTAACGGTGCTATTATTGGCAGTGCTTTTGTAACTATTTTGGAGCAAAATGGTGATCTCAGGAAAAATATTCAAGATTTTATCCGTTCAATTCGGAAAATATAAATAAAAAACAAGGGGAAAATCCCCTTGTTTAATTCATCCGACTCACATTACAAAGCATAAATTTCTATCCAATTATAAAACTTATACAATGAACAATTATTGATTCATCATCACAAAAAGCAGTTAACTTTTACCTCCTGTCCGATTTCTATGTCGTTCGTGAATTCGTATTCTGTGCGTTGCTCTTTCTCGTCTTATGAGTGCTGTTGCCTCACAATCGCCATCTGAGTAATCTACAATGGTTTCTCTATCTCCAACAATACTTAAGATCTGACCATCAACAATAATCCATCTCCTCCCATAGCCGGGACAATGAACCAGTGTAAGTTCTTCAATAATTTCCCGGCTGTAATTCTGACCATATACATCTACTCCCCAGATTGAACCATTCACAAAGATAGTATCTTCTATAGCAACTCTTGCTCTGTACCACTCTTTTTGCAATCTTTCCTCCCTTGAATAAACAAGAGGTTCGGCAGATTCAGGATCAATAAATATAAGTTTCCCTTCTTCCAGTACTATTGTAAAATCAAGAAGATCATCATCGTTGAGGCCATTATAGGTAATTGTTCTGGTCCCTTCAACTTTTATATCATTGAAATAAAAATCTTGAAAAGTTACAATATGTTGTGATCCGGGTATATGCATATTGTTTGTTAAAGTCACCAGAATTATTCCCTTTTTGGTAATGGTATCTCCATTGAATACAACTGAGCAGCCTTCGCCATAATCAAATGTGATAAGCTTCGGAAATCTGGTCGAATCCGGATGATCCACAGTAACAACCAGGCAGGTAAAGTCATCATCTGCCGATTTGGTTGCTGTCGTTTGATAATTATTCTCATCCAGCTCCGTCAGTTTTTCTAGAACATTCGCATCAATTTCTTCATAAATATTATCTGCTATTGCATCATCTGATGCCAACTCAATATCAAGGTCTGTTAATTTCTCATCTTCCGCGAGAGGAATGTTTTCCTCGCAAGACATATTCAATATGCCTATTGCTGAAAAAACAGTTGCAATCCATATTAAACTCTTTCTTTTCATAATTTTCTTTTATTAAATTGATTTATACTTTTCCTGATGATCATCGAAATTTCGTTTTCTTAGATGTTTGTGTCTGCAAAAGGTTTAATGAGAAAAAATATATTTTCCGGAACTATAAATAAATCGGTGGATTCGCGAAATTGTTATTGAATGAATGATCGGGATTCTGCCTTTATTGTTCGAAAAGAAAGTGGTATATTTCGTGTCATATAATCAATCTTCGGAAAAATTGGAAGAACGTATTATACTTGGAATTGATCCGGGAACGAAAATCATGGGGTATGGAATAGTAAAAGCTCAGGGAAATAAGCCGGTGTTAATTGCTATGGGTGAGTGCAATTTTTCAAAGATTAATGACCATTATCTGCGCCTGGAAAAAATATTCCAAGATACGCTTGAGTTAATAGACAAGTTTCATCCTGACGAACTCGCTATTGAAGCTCCATTCTATGGTAAGAATATACAATCTATGCTAAAGCTTGGCCGCGCTCAGGGCGTAGCAATTTCAGCTGCTTTAAATCGTAAGATCCCTATTTTTGAATATGCGCCCCGTAAAATAAAACTCTCTATTACCGGACAGGGTGCAGCTTCAAAGGAGCAGGTAGCAAAATTCTTACAAGACACTCTTCATTTCAGTAAGGTTCCAAAAAATCTGGATGCTACAGACGGCCTGGCGGCTGCTATGTGTCATTTTTATCAGCGAAACCCGTCAGGAATAAAAAAAGGATATTCCAGTTGGAATGATTTTTTAAAAAAGAATCCCGGGAGAACAAACAACTTATAGATTGGAAGAAATGGTTGTGGCTATTTCTTCATATTCTTCTTTTGACAATTCAACTTTGGGATTGGCAAAATTGAGATCTCCCTCGTCGTTCAAAGGAACCAGGTGAATATGTGCGTGGGCAACTTCCAGACCAATTACTGCTACTCCAATTCTTCTACAATCGACAGATTTTTCAATTGCCCTGGCAACCTTTCTTGCGAAAAGATTCATGGCCGTAAATAAATCATCATCGAGATCAAAATAATAATCGATTTCTTTCTTTGACACAACCAGTGTATGCCCTTTGGCCAGGGGATTAATGTCAAGAAAGGCAAAAAAGGCTTCATCTTCAGCAACTTTATAGCATGGTATTTCGCCTTTTATTATTTTACTAAAAATTGAAGACATTGTTTTGTTATATTTTAATGAACAGTATTTCTCTTAATTCCTGGATAATTAAAGTGTAATGTCAATAATCTCAAACGGAATTACACCCGAAGGAACATTAATATTCACTATATCGCCTACCTTTTTGCCTAACAATCCCTTTGCTATAGGAGTATCAACAGATATCTTTCCGGCTTTTAAATTTGCTTCACTTTCCGATACAATTGTATATTCCATGGTAGCATCATTATTTTTGTTCCTGATCTTCACTTTATTCAGGATCTGAACTTTAGAGGTATCAATTTTCGATTGGTCAATAATTCTGGAATTTGCTATAATGTCCTTTAACTTTGAAATCTTAATTTCAAGCATTCCCTGTGCTTCTTTTGCCGCTTCATACTCGGCATTTTCAGACAAGTCACCCTTATCGCGGGCTTCAGCAATAAGCTTTGAAATCGATGGCCTTTTAATATTCATCAAATTATCCAGTTCATCTTTCAGCTTTTGCATTCCTTCCTCTGTAACGTATGAGATCTTTGCCATGATAATTCCTCCAAATTTGGATAGTATAAAAACAAAAAAGAATCCCGAATATCCGCGGAACTCTTTGCTCTGCAAAAATAATAAATATTTTAGCAATTAAACAAAAATTGAATAGACAACTCCATTTGAGTCATAAAGAAATCAGATATACTTTGGGTTTAAAATTTCCGCATAAATCACTGCTTTCTTCAGATCGAAAGCATCCGGATCCTTTAGCTTATTCTCAATACTATCATAATCGAAATCACTGATCTCTTCAGAATCAGTATTTTCTATTTCAAGATACTGATCAGAAATTATCTGATCCTTTGTTGATTCAAAGACAGCCTGACCTTCTGTGCCTGCATCAGTTTTGAGAGTTAAGTTTTCTTCCGTTGCTTCTTCCGGCTGTAACTGAATCACTTCATCTTCTTCTTCTTCAACAAGTTCTTCCATAAAAGGTCTTTCCAAAACAGGTTCATCATAGTCAAATACCGGATCAACATCTGTATTCTGATCATCAGACGTCATCGCCTGTGGAAGTCGTTGCTGCTCTTTTCTTTTGCTGTAGTTCCGAAATGCACTAGCTGCCAGACCAACCACCATAATAACAATATAGATGATAATTTCAAGAAATCCGTTTTTGTCGGCTAACTTCATAAATTACACTTTTTATTTTTTTCAGATGCAAAAATACATCCCGAATATTTCTGATTTTTGATCGTTAAATAATAGCTATATTTGCTATTCTATAATTTCCTTCAAATGAGATCCTCAAATTTATTATATTTTTCCATTATCTGCACGGTATTTCTCTTCTTCTCATCTTCATGTGAGAGATATGAACAACATCCTATTCCTTCAGTTTATGTGAACTTTACAATCAACATTCTATACGATCCGGAATTTATGCGTCTGCAGGCCCAGGACAACTCGATGGTCATTACAAACAATATGCTGGGAATTTTGGCTCTTGGTTACAATAACAATGGAGTTATTGTTTACAATGCAGGCGATAAATTTTATGCTTTCGATCGTACATGTCCTTATGATTATCCTGAAAATGTTGTTGTAGAGTCAAATGGAAGCAATATGGCAACCTGTCCCGTATGTGGATCTGTTTTCGTATTTCCGAGTATGGGAGCGCCAACTACGGATGGTCCGGCCACTTTCCCGCTAAAAGAATACAAAGCATATTATAATCCGAATACCGGCGATTTGAATGTATTCAACTGATGCATAAAAAAAGAGCTATCATAGATACTAATAGCTCTTTCACTTATTCCAGGTTAATTTCTAATACCTGTAATGTTCAGGCTTATATGGTCCTTCAAGTGGAACACCAATATAATCAGCCTGCTCTTTTGTAAGTTTTGTAAGTTTTACACCCAGTTGCTCAAGATGCATTCTGGCGACTTCTTCATCCAATTTTTTTGACAACCTGTATACATCAATCTTATAATTACTTTTCCACAAATCGATCTGGGCCAGTGTTTGATTTGAAAAGGAGTTACTCATCACAAAAGATGGATGCCCGGTAGCACATCCTAGGTTCACCAGCCTTCCTTCTGCCAGCAGAAAGATGGAATGGCCTTCAGGGAAAATAAATTTATCCACCTGAGGCTTGATGTTTATTTTCTTTATGCCTTTGTAATTATTCAGCTTATCAACCTGGATTTCATTATCAAAATGGCCGATATTACATACTATGGCCTGATCTTTCATTTTTGTCATATGTTCAAGGGTGATGACATCTCTATTCCCGGTAGATGTAACAAAAATGTTCCCTTCTTTCAAGGCTTCTTC
>Ga0315546_1000765_pt1 | contig 21961 bp, 14 predicted proteins | sample SalMarSW160170MG_FD_203833 | JGI IMG/M metagenome (GOLD analysis project Ga0315546, IMG submission 203833) | Salt marsh sediment microbial communities from the Plum Island Ecosystem LTER, Massachusetts, United States - Salt Marsh Sediment SW1601-170 ...
GCGACCTCCTACAACAACATCGGCCTCATCTACGATGCCCGCGGGGATTACGGAGCCGCGCTCTGCCGCAAGGAGTGGCACAGGTGCGCGAGGTGATGCGGTAGGCGGGGATGTAGACGGGGTGCGGCGGCGGATGCTGTCAGCGGGTTGATTAGCACGGATTGATGGGGGGAATCTCACAAATCCCCCTCCACCCGTGTATATAGAGTAGACCAATGACCGATGCTGATGCCATCGCGCGCGCGATAGAGGGGGGCGGGGCGGCCCAGCGGGCGCTCTACGAAGCGCACCACGCGGCCGCGTTCCGCCTGGCCTATTTGCTCCTCCAGGATGCCTGTGATGCCGAGGAGGTGGTGCAGGATGCCTTCGTCTACGTCTTCCGCAACCTGCGCCGCTACGACCCAGCGCGGGGTTCCTTTTGGGCCTGGCTGCGCGTCGTCCTGGTGAGCCGTTGCCGCAACGAGCGCCGCCGGCGCCAGCGGTTGCGTCTTGTCTCGCTGGAGTTGCTCGACGCCGCCGGCCAGGCCCCGGCCGACCCGAAGCCGGACAGCGACCCGGCGAATGTGCTGGAGAGGCTGGGCGCGCGCCGGGTGGTGTGGGAGGCGTTGCAGCGGGTCAGCCCGGGTGCCCGGGATGCGCTGACCCTGCGCTACTACGAGGGATTGTCGTACGCAGAGATCGCGGCGACCCTGGGCTGCTCGACCGACGCCGCCCGGGCGCGGGTGGCCCACGGCAAGGCACAACTGCGGCGCTTGCTCGCTGCGCCAGAGGAAGAGGAAGAGATGGTCTGCAAGAGTGGGGTTACACGTGCTGCGAAGGTGGGATAGGCGAAGGGGGTCAGGTTGTGAGCCAGGTTCACCCAGAGGAAATTGAATTGGCCCGTTTTAGCGACGGAGAGGCCGGTGTAGGGGGGGCAGGTCATCTGCGCTGGTGTGCTCGCTGTCGCAGCGTCGTCGCCGATTACCGCTGGTTGCAGGATGAGATCACGGCTACGTTGGCGACGGCGGCGGATGCGGTGCCCGTGCCGCGACCGAAGTGGTGGGTTGTACAAGAGCGCCTGTTCGCCAGCCGACGGCGGCAGGTCACGGGGGGACGCATCTCTGCCGTTGCCAGCGTCGTGCTGACCGTCTGCCTGATGCTCTCGCTATCTCCTGTTCTGGCCACAGCCGCCATAGCGCAAACGGCGCGAACGTTGCCCCCCGCGGCGGTGGTTGCCCCGGCACCGGTCACGGCCGTCGTCTCCGGTGGACGTATGGCCTCGGTGGCGACGCCCACGCCGGCCATATCCCGCGACGAGGTAACTTCGTCGCCGACGCCTGCCTTCGTGCTGCCTCCCACGCCGCCGGAACCTGAGACCTGAAACCCATAATGGACCAAGCCCTTCTCACATTCCGCTGGTACCTCGTTGTCCAGGTCTTTGGCCTGGCGGCGCTGCCGCTCTGCCTGCGCCTGTTCCGCCATCTGCCAGATCGCGGCTACGGCGTCTCCAAGCCGCTCGGCCTCCTCCTGACCGGCTGGGCTTTCTGGCTCCTGACCACCTTCGGCTGGACGCACAACACAGCAGGCGGTATCCTCGTCGCCCTGGCGCTCCTCGCCACCGCCGGTCTGCTCCTCCACCGTCGAGCGTCGAGCAACCAGCAACCAGCATCCAGCATCCAGCGCCCGGCATCCAGCCTCATCCTTACCACCGAACTCCTTTTCGCTCTCACCTTCGCCGCCTGGTGCCTGGTCCGCGCCCACATGCCCCGAATCCAGACGGCAGGCGGCGAGAAGTGGATGGAGATCGCTTTCCTGCGCGCTATCCTGCGCTCCGGTACCTTCCCGCCCCACGATCCCTGGCTCTCCGGCTTCGCTATCTCCTACTATTATTTCGGCTACGTCATCGTCGCCATGATCGCCCGGTTGGCGTCCGTCCCGCCCTCCATCGCATTCAACCTCGGCATCGCTGCCCTCTTCGCCCTCACGTGCACGGGGGCCTTCAGCCTGGTCTACAACCTCATCGCGGCAGAGGAGAGGGAGACAGGGGGACGGGGGGACAAGGGGAGCGGGGGACGGGGAGACAAGGGGAGCGGAGGAGGGGTGAGGGAGAGGTTTGCTGTCCTGGGCGGGCTGCTGGGGCCGCTGCTGGTGGCTCTGATGGGTAACCTGGAGGGGCTGCTGGAGGTATTGCATGCCCGGTGCATTGGCCCGGCCTCTTTCTGGGCCTGGCTGGACATCCGTAGCATTGACGGGCCGCCGGTGTCCTTCGCCCAGGGCGGGTGGGTGCCCACGCGCTTCTTTTGGTGGTGGCAGGCCTCTCGCGTGCTGCAGGACTACTCCCCCTGGGGGGCAGAGCAGGAGGTGATTGACGAGTTTCCCGCCTTCAGCTTCATCCTGGGCGACATGCATCCCCACGTTCTGGCGCTGCCCTTCGTCCTCCTCGCCCTCGCTTTGGCTCTCAACCTCTACCTGCGAATAGCGGATGGCGGATGGCGAATGGCGGATGGCGAACGGCGAATGGCGAACGGCGAACGGCGGACGGCGAATGGCGGACGGCGGACGGCGAACGGCGAACGGCGAATGGCGGGTGGCGAGCGGCGGATGGCGAATGGCGAATGGCGGATGGCGAATTTTGCAGTTTGGGAGTTCCTCGTCTACGCCATCTGCCTCGGTGGCCTGGGCTTCCTCAACACCTGGGACTTCCCCATCTACCTCTTCATCGTCGTCGCTGCCTACACCCTCGCCCACCTACGCAACACGCAACACGCAACACGTTTGACGTTTGACGTTTCACGTTTGACGTTTCACGTTTCACGTTTGACGCCTCACGTTTCACATTTCACGTTCCTCTTCATCACCCTCCTCGTCACCGGTCTCCTCCTCTACCTCCCCTTCTGGATCGGCTTCCAATCCCAGGCTGGCGGCATCCTGGTCAACCTGTTCAACGCCACCCGCCTGCCCCAGTTCCTGGTCATGTTCGGGCCGCTTTTCTTCATCGCGGCCGTCTTCGCCGCCGGACAGGCGCGGCGGAGTGGCGTGCAGGCCCGCGAGGTGGCCCGGTGGACACTGGTCGCGGCGCTGAGTATCCTCGGTGTGCTGGTGTTTGTGTTGGGGCTCGTCGTAGTGTTGGTCTGGCTGGATGTGATCCCCGCACAGGGGCCGGCAGCCTACCTGGTGGCCTGGTTGCGCGGTGGGCCTATCCCCGGTCTGGAGGACGTGGCGGGCGCGCGCTCTTTCATTTCCCATAGCCTGCTGTCGCGCCTGCTCAGCCCCTGGACCGCCATCAGCCTCATTGCCCTTCTCACCACCATCACCCTCATCCTGAAACAAGCGACGAGCGACGAACAACGGGCATCCAGCATTCGCAATTCGCAATTCGCAATTCGCACAATTCGCAACTTCGTCCTCCTGCTCCTCGCCACCGGCGCTCTACTCACCCTCAGCGTCGAGTACGTCTACCTGCGCGACGCCTTCGGCACCCGCATGAACACCGTCTTCAAGTTCTACTTCCAGGTCTGGGTGATGTGGGGTATCGCCGGGGCCTATGCGCTGGCGGGCTTCCTCCGCCGGGCATGTCCTGGGCATGGTCGAAGGGGTGGGGTGGGGGTGGTGATTGTCGCCGCGCTCCTCGTCGTCACTGGGTTGATTTACCCCGCGCTGGCTATTCCAGCCCGCGCCGGTGAGTACGGCGGCCCACCCACGCTCGACGGTGCCGCCTACCTGGCCGAGATATATCCAGACGACTATGCTGCCATCGCCTGGCTCAACGAGAACGTCGGCGGCGCGCCGGTCATCCTGGAGGCTCCGGGCGACCGTTTCTATGCCTACGTCTACGAGGGGCGCGTCTCCGCCCACACTGGCCTGCCCACGCTCCTCGGTTGGGCCGGTCACGAGCACCAATGGCGTGGAAGTTACGACGAACAGGCCCGCCGTGAACCCGACATTGAGACGCTTTACACCAGCGTGGACCCGGACGAGGCCTTGACCCTGTTGGACAAGTATGGTATAAGTTACGTCTACGTCGGGCCGCTCGAGCGGGAGCGCTATCCCGCCGCCGGCCTGGCGAAGTTCGCCGGGTTGATGGAGACCGTATATGACACCGGCACCGTGACCATCTACCGCGTAGACGAACGGCAAATGTCGAATGACAAATGACAAATGGCAAATGACACATTCGGCCACCCGACCAACTGACCAACCGACCAACCGGCTGGCCCGATCTCCTTTTACCGTAGAAGCGGCTCTGTGGACCCTCGTCGCCGTCGTCGCGCTTGCGCTGCGGCTGGCTTATCTCGACGCGGCTCCGCTCAGTGGTCGCGAGGCCCGCGAAGCGATGCTCGCCTGGCGGGCCGTGAGTGGGCAAGGGATGCCTCAGGCGGACTATAGCCCGCTGCTCTTCGCTGCCGACGCGCTGCTCTTTGCCCTGTGTGGCACAAGTGACGGGCTGGCCCGCCTGTGGCCGGCTCTGTTCGGCGGGATACTCGCGCTCACGCCGCTCCTGTTCCGGCAGCGCATCGGGCGCGTGGGCGCACTGGCGGCCGGGTTGTACCTGGCGCTCTCCCCGACGCTGTTATTCGCCTCGCGCCAACTGGATGGCGCGGTGGTGGCTGCGGTAGGAGGGATGGCCTCCCTCGGTGGGCTGATCCGTTTCCTCGATACAGGCAACCGTCCCTGGCTTACCCTCTCAGCCGGGGGACTGGCCCTGGCCGTGACGAGCAGCCCATCGGTCTACGGGCTGTTGCTGGCCATGGGCCTGGCGTGGTTGGGCCTCGCCTGGACCTGGCCTGGTGGAGGTGTTGACCTCACCTCCGAGACCCCCCTCCCCGAAACGGGTAGAGGCCGCTTCTCATTGGTCATTCCCCATTGGTCATTGGTCATTGGTCATTGGTCATTGATCTGGATGTTCTTGCTCGCCGGGCTGGCGCTTTCGACTGGGCTGGGCTGGAACCCGGGCGGGTTGGGGGCCGCGGGTGACTTGCTGCCAGCATGGATCGCCTGCTTCGGCCCGGTGTCGGACCCCGTCGTGTCGCCTCTCGTCCTTTTGGCTGCCTATGAGCCGTTGGCCTTACTCTTCGGACTGGGCGGGCTGGCGTGGGCCATCTGGCGCGGACACCGTTTCGGCGTGCTGCTGGGGCTGTGGGCAGGCCTGGGAGCCCTGCTGCTGGCCCTGATGCCGGGCCGGACGGTGTTGGACACGCTGTGGGTGCTCCTGCCGCTGGCGATGCTCACCGGTGTCGCGGTGGAATCGCTCGTGCGGGGCCTGCGAGAGCGGGGAGAGTGGCTCAGCGAAGGGCTGTACGTCCCTGTGGTGGCGATCCTGTGGGTTCACATTTACTTGATGCTCTCGCGCTATGCGGTTTCTGGCAATTCTGCAGATCTGGCCCTGGCGTTATTGGTGCTTGCCTTGCAGGGTCTGCTGGCGGTAACGTTTGCATTGACGATGAAACTTGGCGCCGCGTTGCGTGCTGTTGCCATGGGCACGGGTGTCGTGCTCCTGGCGGCTACTATCTCGGCCGGGTGGGGGGGCGCAACCGCGCGCTCGTCCGACCCACGAGAACTCCTGGCGCGCGATCCTGCCGCCATTGAGGTGCGCGACCTGGTGCAGACGCTGCGCGATCTCTCGTGGCGTGAGACGGGGATGCCGATGACACTGCCGTTCACACTTGAGGCCGGTCCTGACTCGGCTCTGGCCTGGTACCTGCGCGATTTCAGCGCCGCCCACCGGGTTGAAAATCTGGGTCGGGAGGTGGAGGTAGACCCGGTGCTGGTGACCGCGCGGCGCGACCTGAGCGATCTGGCACTGGATGGTGAGTTCGTGGGGCAGGATTTCGCTCTGCGCCGTAGTTGGGACCCGCTCGAGATCAGTTGCACCTGGGAGTTGCCGCCGCGCTGCCAGGCGGCTGTCGGGTGGTTGCTTTTTCGGCACACTCCCTCGCCGCCTGAGGCTGACCAATGGGCCGTACTCTGGCTGCGCCAGGACATGATTGGGGAGTAAGGAATTGCGAATTGCGAATGGCGGATGGCGGATTGAGACTTGCGGGTCAGGCTGATGGGCGAAGGTCTCCCGACTGAGCCCTTTACGCCTCGGTCAGAGACCTTCGGCAAACGTCAGAGACCTTCGGCAAACGTCAGAGACCTTCGGCAAACGAGGATGATGCCATTCAGGTAGTGAGCAGATGAAGGCGTCTTCGCATAGTCATTAGGATGGGAACGGATGACTTTGCTGCTTTCCTTGACGTAACGTTAGGCTATGCGAAATGAACAAGGTGGGGTAGGACAAGATGCCATCTTGTCCCACAGCTATTTTCGAGACAGAGTAGGACAAGGACATAGAACATATGGAGCAAACAGTACTGGACAAACCCCTGAGCAACTTCGTCAGGCTGGATTGGGAAAAAACTCTCTATATCGTCATTATCATCCTGGCCCTCGCTACGCGATTGTGGGGCCTGGGCGACCGGGTGCAGAGCCACGACGAGAGCATACATGCCCGGTACTCGTGGAACCTGTACGCCGGCCATGGTTTCCAACACGCGCCCTTAATGCATGGCCCCTTCCTGTTCCACGCCACGGCTTTATCCTATTTCCTTTTCTCTGACAATGACTTCACCGCCCGGCTGCCGGTCGCGCTGATGGGGGTGGCGCTGGTCGCCTTTCCCTACCTGCTGCGCCGTTGGCTGGGCCGCGCTGGAGGGCTCGTCACCTCGTTCTTCCTGCTCATCTCCCCATCCATCGCCTACTACTCTCGTTACATCCGCCACGATATCCCGGTCATCCTCTGGTCTCTCATCGTCGTCCTGGCCATCTTCTCCTACCTGCGCGACGGCCGCGAGCGCTGGCTCTACCTGCTGGCGGCTGGCGTGTCGCTGATGTTCGCTACCAAGGAAGTCGCTTTCATCTACAGCGCCATTTTTGGCCTTTTCCTCGTCGGCCTGTTCGCTATTCAAGCGTTGGGGCGAGAATGGTCGAATGAAGGCTTGAAGCCTTTGTTCATGGTCGCGCTGGCGGTCATGGCGATTGGGATGCTCATCCTGGGGCTTGGCCTGCTTCTAAGGCAGGAGGAACAGCCGGTGCCAGCCTGGTGGGCCATTGCCGGGGGGATGCTGGCCGTGTTGGCGCTGCTTGCCGCAATGGTCTCCCTGCTCGTCGCTACGTGGCGCGATCTGCGCGATTACCGCTCGTTTGATCTCAGCATCGTCCTGGGTACGCTCTGTCTCCCGTTCCTCTCACCTTTCCTGATCCACGCCGCGGGCCTGGATCCGGTGGACTACAGCGCGCCGACGATCTACTACTCGGGCGCTATCACAGGCGCGGTGTTGCTGGTCTCGGCAGGCATTGGCCTGGCGTGGGACTGGCGGCGGTGGGGCATCGCCGCTGCGATCCACTACGCTATTTTCGTCGTCCTGTTCACCACCGTCTTTACCAATGGCACCGGCATCGCCAGCGGCCTGGTCGGCTCGCTGGGCTATTGGCTGGCACAACAGGCAGTGGAACGGGGTAGCCAGCCGTGGTATTACTATATGATCACGGTGCCTCTGTACGAGTACCTGCCGTTGCTGTTGACCCTCGTCACTCCCCTCTACCTGGCCATGCATCCCGCAACCCGCAAGTCTCAATCCGGCACTCGCCATTCGCCATTCGCCATTCGCAATTCCTACTTCATCCCCTTCGTCACGTGTTGGATTGCGCTGGCCTGGATCGGCTATTCCTACGCGGGCGAGAAGATGCCCTGGCTCACCGTCCACCTGGCGCTGCCGATGATCCTGCTCTCCGGCTGGTTGGTCGGACGGCTGATCGAGGGGACTGACTGGCGAGGGGTGCTCCAACACCGGGCCTGGCTGCTACCGCTCGTCGCTCCTCCGTTCGTCGCGGCGTTGGTGATGTTCGTCAATGCGGCTCTTGCGGGCCCCTTCCGGGGGTACGAACTGGGACAACTGGATACGACTGGCCGGCTGCTGGGTGGACTGGTGAGCACGCTTGCCTTTGGCGCGGGGTTGGGTTACCTGGTGTACCGCAGCGGGCGGCGCACGGCCATGCGCGTCTTGCTGCTCGTCGCGCTGCTCCTGCCAGTGTTCCTCACCATCCGCACCGCCTGGCGCTTCTGCTACGTCAACTATGACTACCCGACCGAGTTCCTGGTTTACGCCCACGCCGCACCGGCCGTCAGAGAGACCATGCGCCAGATCGAGGATCTCTCGCGCCGCACCGCCGGAGGCCCGAAACTCATCAAAATCGCCTATGGTTCCGACGGCTCCACGCTGTTCTACTGGCAACTGCGCGACTACCCCAACGCCGTCTTCTACAGCGAGCAGCCCTCGCGGGATGTACTGGATGCCCCTGTCGTCATCGCCGGGCGGGAGCAATGGGAGGCAGTGACTCCCTATATGGACAGGGATTACATCGTCAACACCTACACCTACCTGTGGTGGCCGATGGAGGACTACCGCAACATGACCTGGGCGCGCATTACCCACGCCATCACCGATACCCAGACCCGCGCTGCGCTGTGGGACATCTGGTACGACCGCGACTACCGCCGCTACGACGAACTGACTGGCGAGAAACACACGCTCGATAAATGGCCGTTGCGCAGCGACTATCGCCTCTACATCCGCCGTGACGTGGCGGCTCAGATGTGGGACCTGGGCATAACTGGGCCGGTGGAAATCGGCCCGACTGATCCCTACGCCGAAGGTTGGCAGGAACGGGCCGCGCGGCGGGTGTTTGGCAGCCAGGGCTCGGCCCCCGGCCAACTCCAGAGTCCACGCGGGATCAAGGTTGGCCCCAATGGCTTCCTCTACATCGCCGACGCCGGCAATCACCGTATCCAGAAATTCACTGCCGAGGGAGAGTTCGTCGCCGCCTGGGGACAGCAATCTACTATCGAGATGGAGGCAGAGACACCCCGGGGCTTCAACGATCCCTGGGACGTCGCCGTCGCCCCTGATGGCGCGATCTACGTTGCCGACACCTGGAACCATCGCATCCAGAAACTGGACGCTGAGGGCAACCTGGTCACCGCCTGGGGGTTGTTCGGCCAGTATGGCCCTGGGGATACGGTCGGGCAAAGCGCCTTCTATGGCCCACGCGGCGTCGCCATTGACCCGAAAGGGCTCGGTCGGGAGACCTTCGCCCATCAGGATGGTGCGATCTACGTCGTGGACACGGGCAACAAGCGCATCCAGGTCTTCGAGCCCGACGGGCAGTTCGCCTTCCAGTGGGGTGGGGGAGGCGTGTTGGAGGGCTATCTGGACGAACCTGTTGGCATTGCGGTTGGCCCGGACGGCACGATCTACATCGCCGACACGTGGAACCGGCGCGTGCAGGTCTTTGATAGGAATGGCATCTTCCTGCGGCAGTGGCCCATCGCCGGTTGGGACACCGGGCTACCCGATGAGAAGCCCTACCTGGCGGTGGACGCCGAGGGGTACGTCTACGTCACGGATCCAGGCCACTACCGGGTGCTCGTGTTCGACAGCCTGGGCAACTATGTGCTCTCCTTCGGCCAATACGGCTTCGATGAGCGTTCATGGGCGTTGCCCATGGGCATTGCCATAGGGGGGGACGGTTCTATCTACGTGACCGACGCCTACAGCGGCAGGGTGCTCGTTTTTGCCCCCCTCGAGTAACTGCTCAGGCTGACAGGCGAAGGTCTACTCAGGCTGATGGGCGAAGGTCTCTCGACCAAGCCCTTTACGCCTCGGTCAGAGACCTTCGGCGAACGAGGAGAGACCTTCGGCGAACGAGGAGAGACCTTCGGCGAACGAGGAGAGACCTTCGGCGAACGAGGAGAGACCTTCGGCGAGATGAGGAAGTAGGGAGTAGGAGGAAGGGGAAAGGGGAGAGGGGAAGGAGAAGCGTCTGTCCGTTTTCCCCTTTCCATCTTCCATCTTCCCCCGTTTACGATGGTGCGACAGCCCGTAAGTGCGCGATGCCCAGCTTCGCCGCCGTATCCGCGTCAGGCAGCGGCATAAACTCGCCCGAGACGTAGCCGGTGTAGCCGACCTCATCCAGCACAGCCAGCAGGTGGCCGAAGTCTATGTGGCCGGCACCAGGATACCAGCGGTTGGAGTCAGCGACGTGGACATGGAAGATGTGCTCGCTCGCGCCGGCTGCCCGGATCGCGCCGGGTAAGTCCCGCTCCTCAATATTCATGTGGAACGTGTCGAGCAGCAGACCCAGGTTGTCCGCCTCGACGCGCTCAATGAGGTCCAGCCCCTCGGCGACGGTGTGGATCAGGTCGGTCTCGTACCGGTTCAGCGGCTCCAGCGCCAGTCGCACGCCGTGGGGCTGGGCCGCTGCGCAGCATTGTTGCAAGGCATCCACCAGCCACTCCATCGCCTGGGCGTGATCCACGCCCGGCTTGACAGTGCCGCGTAGCAGGCCAATGATGATGACGGTTCGACCGGGCTCACCGCAGGCGGCTCCCATCCGCCTGGCAAAGGGAATGTGAGATTGGGTCCGCTCGATGGAGGCAGCGCGGACAGATGGGTCTGGGTCGGTGTAGGAGAGCCCCTCTTCGCCCCAGGCCTGCCCCGTGCCGATGGCCGGAACGGTCAGGCCGTGCGCCGACACGATGCGCTCCAGTTCGTCACCATTCACCAGCTTTGGATCGCGGATGGCGAGCTCAACACCGTCATACCCCCAGCCTGCGATCCTGGCGACGTTGGCCTCAAAATCTCCCTTGAAGGCTACAGCCTGGAACTGGGCTGCGTGAGTTGAAAGGACAATACTGAGTTTCAATTTTCTGCTACCTGAGAAACCGGGTTTTGAGAAACCGGGTTTTTCAGAAAAAACCCGGTTTCTGTCACCTGACTCATCACATGCGGGATGTGATTTTACATTCTTTCCGGTTAGTTTGCAACATGATGATGTGCTCGGGCACCTCTTCCAGGCTGATCTTCTTGGTGATCATGCGGGTCATATCCATGCCACTGGCCATGCACTCAATCACCCTGGGGAATGTGCCGTGCCCGGAATGGCCTTGTGAGCCGACGATACGCGCTCGCCGGACCTGCAACACTTCGCCAGTAACGGGCATCTTGGCCTCTGCCCGGGCTGTGACGACGATCGTGCTATTCAGCGTGCGGCCTTCCCAGATAACACGCTCGATATCCGGGTAAACGATCTCCGGCAACCCGGTCGCCTCCATGAAGAGATCGGCCCCCATGCCATCGGTGAGTTCCAAAACCCGATCCGCAAAGTCTTCCTCGAGCGGGTTGATGGCGTAGTCAGCACCCATTGTCAGTGCCAGCCTGGCACGATCTTCTTGCGGCTCAGAGATAATCACCCTGGAAGCCCCTGCCTTCTTGAGAACCGCACAGGCAGCGACCCCAATCGGCCCACCGCCCAGGATGACGACCCGGTCACCCGGACGGATACCACCACCCCGCTCAATCACGGCGTTATAGGCCACGCTGGTGGGTTCCGTCAGGCTGCCGGCCAGGAAGATATCATCGCCCTTGTATACGTCGGCTAAGGGCTCCAGGCTCCACAGAGTCCTGGCAGGGACGGCGACATAACTGGCAAATGCACCGTTGACATTGAACCCGATTTCATCCAGGTTCTCACAGTGATTGGGATAGCCGTCTGCGCACGGCTTACAATGTCCACACCACAACATCTCTTCTGTAGTGACCCGCTCGCCCCCTTTGAAGGGCTTGTTGGTGCGCTTATCCCGAGCATCCTTGCCGGCTTCTACAACGACGCCGGAGAGTTCGTGCCCCAGAATGCAGGGGAACCCCGTGAGCCCTGGATAATAGATGTACCCGTCATCGTCAGCCTGTGCCATGTGGACATCCGAGCCGCAGATACCACAGGCCTTGACTTGCAGCAGCACCTCATCTGGCCCAGGGGTGGGAATATCATATTCCCTTATCTCGAGCCTGGGATTTCGGTATACCAGGCTGCCCAGGTACGTCTGGCGACCTTTAATATCTTTTGAACCCAGTTTGAAATCGGGTTTGGGATCCCAATCTGCAACCAGGGTCACACCTTGCATTTTGCCTTTCATCGCATTTCACTCCTTTTATGAACTTGATAGAAACTACTGAGAAACCGGGTTTTTCAGAAAAAACCCGGTTTCTACCGGTTTCTGCTACCTACCCTACAGTCCCGTGCCCTGCCCAATCCGTGGCAGTCCATACACTGGTTTCCAACCCTCGCTCCACGGTTCGCGCAGGTAGGGCTCCATCTCCGCCTCGGTGCGGAAGGTCGTCTCTTCCACTGGCGGCACGGTGCCCGAGGGGAATGCCTCCAGGACCTGGTCGTTGACCAATGTCATGTAGCGCAGGATGGCGGCGAGAGGTCGCTTGGCCTTCTCCGCCGTACCTGCCTTGGCCTTGCCGACCACACCCTCTGGCGTGCCCACGAGTTCGATGGCGAAGTGTCCCTCGCCCTCCGACCAGCGGCTGGGCCGGCTGAACGGCTCCACCGACTTGTCGAAGTGACCATCGGGCAGGTAGCTCTTGCCCTGGGTGTTCACGGCGTAGTCCATGTCCACCATCTCCGGGACGAGGAACAGTCCTAGAGACGTCTCTGCCTCGGCAGCGTGGACGAAGTTGGTGTCAAACTTGCCGCCCCGCTCCTTCGTGCGGAAGAACTGCCGGACAGCGCGATGCCAGTCTATGACACGAAAGATGCCGGGCAGTTGATACCGCTTCTCGAACTGCTGAATCGCCGCTTCCAGCACCCACAGTTGCCCGTGGTTGTTGAGGATGATCTGCTTGCGGAAGCCGTCGTTCCACAGGCCGAGCATCACGTCAATCATCAGCTCCTTCACCACATTCTCCCGGACGATGACGGTGCCGGGCATCCCTAAGTGGTGATAGGGATGCGCCCCATACATCAGTGGCGGCAGGGCCAGGTTGACCGGCGCACCCTGCTTGGCCGTGTAGCGGCGCACTCCTTCGACGATGGCGCTGACGAAGAGGGTGTCCATGGCGCTGGACATGTGCTTGCCGTGCAGCTCGGTAGAGCCCACCGGGATGAAGACGACGTCGTTCTTGCGGCGGTTCTCCTCCAGCACGTGGCGTACCGTGGTCTGGATGTAGGACCCCGGCTTGCCCCACTCGATGGGGGCTGGAACGCCGTACTCGGCCAGGATAGCGTCTATCTCGGCGTCGCTGGCCTCCCACACCTCCTTCTTCAGGCGACCGACGGTGTTATCCTCGAAGAAGAGATCCGGCTGGTCGGTGGCGAGCCACCCTTCTGGTACTTGTTTATTTGACATTTCCTTTCTCCTTAGTCTCTTTATTTGTCAGTAACCCTTATTCACGAATGCACAGAGTTTTGCCCCCCGACGATTCGCGCACGATCAGTTTCCCCTTTACTACGATGTCGGAGAAGGGTATGGTTGAATCGCTGGCAGTCACAGTTATCAACGCCAAAGCCATGTTCATGGCCTGTCGCCCCATGTCACGCTGAGGTTGGGCTATGGTCGTCAGGGGGGGATGAACGTGAGCGGCCAAAGGGATGTCGTCGAAGCCGACCACGGCCAGGTCCTCCGGCACCGAGAGGCCCGCTTGCCGCGCCGCGGAGATCAGGCCGATAGCCGTCATGTCGTTGTAGCAAAAGACGGCAGTGGGCAGTTCGGCTAGCCTAGCCAGCGTGTGCAGCGCCCGCTTGCCGCCGTCGAGGCAGCCATTGCCGGACAAGACCAGAGCCGGGTCAAAAGCGATGTCCGCTTCGCCCAGAGCCTGGCGATAGCCGGCCATGCGCTCTGCGTCGTCGCTGTGGTCCACTGGGCCAGAGACGTAGGCAATGCGGCGGTGGCCCCGTTGAATCAGGTGGGCAGTGGCCAGGTGGCCGCCGTGCTGGTTATCCACACTCACCGAAAACGTGTAGCGACCGCTTTGCTCATTGTGGTTGTTGACCAGCACCACCGGCACGCCAATGCGCTCCAGGTGCTCCAGGTAGAGTGCACCGACGCGCGAGGAGGTGACGATGACACTATCCACCCGCTTGGCGCGGAGCATCTCCACGGCGGCCAGTTCCCGTTCTGGATCGGAGGCGGAACTAGCCAGGATGACGGAGTAGTTGTTTTCCTGAGCCGTGTCTTCGATGCCCTGCACTACCTCGGCGATGAACGGGTCGGTGATGGTGGTCACGACGACGCCCACGGTGCGGGTCCTCTGCGTCACCAGGCTGCGGGCGATGGCGTCGGGGGAATAACCCATCTCCTGGGCCAGACGTTGGATGCGGGCCTTGGTCTCGGCCTTTACGAGAGGACTATCACTCAGGGCGCGGGAAACGGTCGAATGGGAAACGTTGGCCGCTTTGGCGATGTCCTTGATCGAGACGCGCATAGGGGGTGCTCCTGCCTGCACACGTGTGAATTGTCTGCTCAGAGAAAAGCGATCCCAATGCGGTGTGATGGATTGCTTGCGATGGGTTTGCAAACGTGTGCAAAAAAATCATACCATGCTCAATGACCTTTGTCAAGTAGACGTAATAGCCCTCTGGGCAAGGGGGGACAGGCCGATCGCCGTCCGCTGCGTGCGCGACCTATGCCGGGCGGTGGACGTGCCGGTCGTGGCAGTAGGTGGGGTGACGACCGGGCGGGACGTGGTGGAGATGATCCTTGTGGGCGCGACCGCCGTGGGCATCAGCTCGGCCGTTTACTATCGGGGGATGGAGGTTTTTCGGGAGGTGTGCGACGAACTGCGGGACTATATGAAGCGGCACAGGTACGGAGGACTGGGGGAGTTCCGAGGAAGAGCGGTGGGATAGCTGGTCTGTCGGTTGGTTGGGACGATTTATCTAAACTCCAGTAACTCAGAAGGCGTCGAAGAACATATCATACCGCACTTTTCCACCAGGCTCAACGATAACAAAATTCTCATCCCAATCGCCTTCTATCAGTTTCCTGATCAACACGTTGGAACCGGGGATCTCCTCAAATGTCAAGTCAAAGAATTCAGCCACCTTTTTCGCGTATTCCCGATATTTTGCCAGGTTGTAGTTCCCCGTGTTAATCAACGCCAACCGGGTATAGTTTTCGATGACCATTTTCTCAAGCCGGTAGGCTTTTTCGTCGCCGTATCTTTCCCTCATCTTCAGATACTCCGTATAGGGATCATCCCCGCACTCTATCCATCCCTTAGTCAGGTAAAAGGTGCCAGGTGCCTTAAGACACTGTCTTGTATACTCAGCTCTGGAACCCAGGAAAAGCCCAATGCAGTCATCCACCCTGGGGATTACCAGCCTGAAGTTTCGCGCCTCCAGGCCGATGGCTCCCTTTGAGCACATCCCGTAGCCAAACAGGATTGTATCCACGTCCTCCCCGGTTTCATCTATCTCCTTTTGCAGGGTTGCGTTGAGTGTCTCCGGCGTGCAGTGAAGGCCAAATTCCAGGAACTTGCAGGGTGTATCGCCGGGGATTAGGTTCCTTAGCTCCTCCCCGACCGTTTCACATGCTGCGATTTTCGCTCGCAATTCAAGGTCTCCTCGGCAGCCTCTAGCGCCCCTTTCCTCGCTGTATCTCCAACGCTTCTGGCGTTGCCGGCAGGCTTCAGTTATCGTCAGGCCAACTAACGCTGCCCCATATTCCTCTTGTTTGATTTCAAGCATAACCCTCGCAGGTGGCCAGGCTGGGCCGCCCCACCGCCGTGAAGATCAGCTCCGTGTCCAGGTAGAAATCCCCCACCCAGCGATCCCTTCGGGCCATCTGCACCTCCACCTGTCCTGCGCCCGCCTGGCGAGCCAGCGCTTCGGCATGGGCGGACATCACCTGCTGCGCGTAGCGCACGGCCTGCTCCAGGCCCACGAAATCGCGCACGCCGTCGGGCAGGTGCACGCGGAGGTGCAGGCGGGACCGCTCACCCCTGTCCAGGTCCAGCGGGACGATCAGTACCCGCAGCCGCTGGATGACGCTGCCCACCACGGCCCCCACCGCGTTCGCCACCTCCGCGTGGTGCGGGATGGTCAACTCCGTGTGTAGCCGCTCGGCCACGCGGGGCATGTAGGCCTCCACGGGTGCGCCGATGGCCACCAATGGCCGCAGCAGCGTCAGCTCGCAGTTCAGGTCCCCATCCTGCGTGTCGTCAAGTGCCCGGCCCAGCAATGCCGCCGCCGAGGGCTCCCTTTCCCAATCGGGCAGGCCGACATCGTCCCCCAGTACCTTGCTCACCAATTCCGTCGCCACCCGGTCCGACACCCCCTGCACCACCTGCTCGCAGAAGGTCTCCACCGGCAAGCCCGCATGCGCGGCCAGCAGCTCCGCACCCAGCCGCGACGCCTCCACGTTCCAGCACTCGAAGCGCCCCAGAACATGCAGCGCATCCGTCGGCGTGAAGCCGGCCCGCTGCACCGCGCGCCGCGCCTCCAGCTCCTCAATCCGCCGCCAGAGCAGCCAGTCGTAGGGCATCTCACGGGCGAGTAACGCCAGCAACCGCGGTCCTGCCTCCAGGCGGCGCAGCAACGCCCTGTCCTCGTCCGAGAGCCAACTGATGGGCCGTCGACACGGCACCACAAACTGAGTAGTCCCACCCTCCCCCTGTTGCGTTGCAGCCTGGCGGCGAAGCTCCTCTAGTATTCCAGGATAGTCGTTTGCCAGCAGGCAGAGGGGCACAACGCGCCGGGGGCCGATGAGAAGCCGCCCCTCAGAGTCGAAGCGCACGTGGCTATCGCCACCCAGCCCCGCCGTATGGACATCTACCGCCTCGACCATCGTCCGCCAACCGCCGACTCGCGCCCCCTCCGGATTAAGGCGAGGCTGGCCGTCGCGCAGCGCGACGATGTCGGTGGTCGTGCCGCCCACATCTACTACCCACACGTCACGTCGCCCGGCCAGATGCCAGGCGCCCACGGCACTGGCCGCCGGTCCGGAGAGGATGGTCTCGATGGGGCGTTGCATGGCCAACTCGGCCCGCACCAGTGAGCCGTCCTCCTGGACGACCATCAGCGGGGCGGCGATGCCCTGCTGGTCCAGCGTCTGACGTACGGCGGCGATCAGCTCCCGCAGCAGCGGGATCAGGCAGGCGTTTAGGGCCACCGTCGTCGCCCGCCTCACGGCGTTGATGCGAGTGGTCAGCTCGTGCCCACAGGTGACGGGCAGACCAGTCAATTCATTGACCAGTGCCCGCACCCGCAGCTCATGCGCGGGATTGCGCACGCTGAAGTATCCGGACACCGCAAAGGCCTCGACCTTACCGCGCCGGGCCAGGACAGCCTTCCGCGCTGCATCCTCGTCCAGCGGCGCGACCTCGTTGCCCAACACGTCGTGTCCGCCGCAAAGGTAAACGACGTCCTCGGTGACGAGCTCACGCTGGAAGCCGTACTGCTGCATCAACTCCGGATCGTAGCCGATGAGCAGCAAGCAGACCGGGCCGCCCTGCCCCTCGGCGATGGCATTGGTCGCCAACGTAGTCGAGAGCCCTACCAGGCCCACGTCGCCAGGTGACAGGACCATTGGAGACTTTTGTCCAATGGCAAACACGGCTGCCACAGCTTCTCCGATACCGACGGATAGGTCGTGCCGCGTGGTCAGCGCCTTGGCTGCCGCCAGCACCTTCCCCGTGGCGTGATCTACCAGCACGGCGTCGGTATACGTCCCGCCCGTATCAATCCCCAATGTAACCACCATCCCGCATTTCCCTCCCCAGTTTGCGATTTGCCAATTGGCAGAATTTTTTATAACTTCAAGGCCGCTCCCCGTTTGACCCTCCGCTCGCCGCGTTTTCAACGTTCCTGGCGTTGCCTGTAGGCTTTGATGTAACGCATCGCATACTGATCGCGGCCCAGGACCAGGTCAGTGGCCAGGACAGTCGGGCGTACCTTAGCCACATCCACGATGGGACAGTTCACCCCTGCGGCGATGGCGATGGCCAGAAAGGCACAGTTGAACAGATCACGGTCGGGCAGGCCGAAAGAGATATTGCTGGCCCCCAAGGTGAGGTTCACTCCTAGCTCGGCCTTGACTTTGCGGATGGCTTCGAGGGTCACCAGGCCAGCTTTGCTATCCGTTCCCACCATCAGGGCCAGGCAATCAATGACGAGGTTCTCGCGGGGGATGCACAGCGCCTCGGCCCGCTCCACGATCTTGCGGGCAATGTCCACCCGCCGATCAGGGTCCTGGGGGATGCCTTCGCCATCCATCGTCAGGCCAATGACCGCTGCCCCGTATTCCTCGACCAGGGGCAAAACCCCCTCCAGGGAGCGCTCCTCGCCGGTGACTGAGTTGATGAGAGGCTTGCCCTGGTACACCTTCAAAGCTGCCTCCAAGGCTTTGGGGCTACTGCTATCTATACACAGGGGCACATCTACCACCTCCATCACCGCCTGCACGGCCTGGGGAAGCAGAGCCACCTCGTCCACGCCAGCCGCACCGACGTTTACATCGAGGATGTCCGCCCCAGCCTGCACCTGAGCCAGGGCCTCCTTGCGCACAAGCTCCAGGTCGCCGACCTGTAATGCTGCCGCCAGCTTTTTCTTTCCGGTGGGGTTTATGCGCTCGCCGATGAGCACTGCGGGCCGCTCACCACCGATGATTACCTCTTTCGTTACACTTGAGACTCTGGTTTCCATGTGATCAACCTCCCCGTATCGTATGTCATCCTATAGACAGCGCTTGAACGAGAATCTGCTCAAAGCGAGGCACTGTAGCCAATTCGATATAGCTGGCCCGGCGGGCTATGGTCTGCGCCTTGGCCCGCTTGCTGCGGGAGATGAGGGCCAGCCTGGCGCCCATACCAGCAGCGTTTCCCACTTGCCGGAAGCGGTCCAGGGGCAGCGGCGGTAACATGCCTATAGTCACCGCGCTGGCCACGTCTATGTATGTGCCGAAGGCTCCAGCGATGATCACCTGCTCAATATCCTCCTCGGAGTGGCCCTTCGCCTCCAGGAGCACCCGGATGCCGGCTCGTATGGCTCCCTTGGCCGATTGTAGCTCCCGCACATCATGCTGGGTGATGGTGATGGCTGAATCCCCATCCCGCTCCTCCTCGCTGACCAGAACGAACTCCCGTTGTCCCTGATCAGTGCGTACTCGCGGATGATCAGCACCCATCCTTCCATTGGCGCCCAGCACCTCGGCCAGATAAAGCTGGGCCATAGCGTCCAGGATGCCAGAGCCGCAGATGCCAACCGGCGGCGCTCCACCGATGGTCTGGTATTCGACCCGCTCATCCACCAGCCGCAAGTGTTCTATGGCCCCATCGGCGGCCCGCATGCCGTACTTGATGTGGGCCCCCTCGAAGGCGGGGCCGGAGGCGCAGGAGACGCTGGTCATCTCACCATCGCTCACCAGGCAGACCTCGGTGTTGGTGCCGATATCCAGCGCCAGCACCACCCCTTCAGCCTGCCAGGCCTCCGTAGCCAGCAACATCGCCACGTGGTCGGCGCCCACAAATCCGGCGATGTTGGGCAACAGGTGCACGTAAGCCCCCGGCGCGATGCGCAACCCTACGTCGCGGGCCTTGATGTCCAGCGCATCCTTGACTGCGGGCACATACGGGGAGAGACCCAGTTGCTCCACCGGCAAGCGCAGAAAGAGATGGTGCATGGCAGTATTGCCCACCACCACCACCTCGACGATCTCCTCCGGCTCGGTGTCAACCCCGGCACATAGATCAACGGCCAACTGGTTCAGCGCCTCCACAGCCAGTTCCTGCAGCCGTACCGCCTCGGCCGGCGCCTCCCTTGTGCAGGCGATGCGAGACACGACATCCTCGCCATAGGCGATCTGGGGATTCATAATCCCCTGTGCAGCTAAAGTCTGACCACTCTCCAGATCCACCAGATAACCGGCGACCTTGGTGGTCCCCAGGTCAACGGCCAGCCCCAGTTGGCGGCTGGGCCAGGGGCCGAGGGCCACCACTTCGCCGCCGCGCACCGAAGCCTGTACCTCCCAGTCCCAGGATCGCAGCCGGGGGGAGAGGTCTCGCAGGACCTCAATAGCAATGGTACGGGAGCATACCTGGTGCTGCTGCTCCAGCGCCTCCAGCAGGCGCTCGGCGTCTGCCCGCAGGTCCGACAGGGATGGAGGTGGTAGCTGCACCTGGTAGGCACAGACTGGCGGCTCCGGGCGAACGGCGACCTCCAGCCCCTCCACCTGGGTCCGTTGCGGTGTAGTCAGCGATTCTGGCGGCACGCGCAGCTTGCAATCGCTCAGCGGGTAGGTCTGGCAGGCCAGGCGATAGCCATCCTCCAGCTCTCGGGAAGAAAGGGCTTCCCGCTCACCAGAGGTTGGTTCCGAGACTTGCCCGGTCAGGACTTGCACCCTGCAGCGACCGCAGGCTCCCTCGCCTCCACAGAGGCTGACCAGGTCCACGCCCAGTTGGCGTGCGCAGTCCAAAAGCGATTGGTCAGCCGGGCATTGTCCTCGCCGGCCCACTGGCTCGAAATCAATTCGACAAAGCTTCACGCTTATCCTCCGAGTTATCCGTCAGTTGACGATTTGATGACGGCGTCAGCCGGCTCTGCTCTTACCAATTGAACCGCCTTCCCAGGTCAGCCGTCCTGGCAAGCGACAAAGCGATCAGTGTCCAGCACCGGCGTACACTCTGTAGCGGCAGGTGTCTTTCATGCTACAGTGATCACACTTTTCAAGCTGCGTCCAGGTCGGCATTGCTGGGCCCAGACCGATGACCATAGAGACCGACTTCCGGGGCACCATCATTGCCGCGGAGGTCAAGCGCACCCCAATTTGCTCTGCGGGGACCAGTTGAAACAGTCGCCATTGTTCGGACATAGGAAAACCCCGCATGCCTGGGGCGAGGGGGCTGCTGGACGCATAGCCGCGGGACGCTGCCTCGCGCCGGATGATCTGACAAACTTCCTCTACCAGGACATCCACGGCCGCGCTGCCGATGCCGTCCAATAGCATAGCCCGTAGTGGATCGCTTTGGGCGAAGTAATCGGCCACCTTTTCCTCCAGGCGAGGTCCGATGGTGCAGACCGCTGCCGCCAGCTCCCTGGCCGACGCCAGGAGCGAAGGAAGCAGAGGCCCATACAGCATGGTGTCGTCCTCCAGCTTCAGCAGGTCGTGGCGAACCTCGGCTATCGGGTGTAACTCATAAGCAATGGTCGGTTCCAAAAGGTGAAGATGGTCCACGGCGGCCAGCAGTTCATGCGACAGGGCCATGAACTGTGGTCGGACCTCCGTTCGGTCGCTCATTTTGCCCATTCCCTGGCGACGCAGCGCTTCCCCCGCATCCAGGGTCACAGAGACATCACGAATGATAGACATCATGCTCCTGACAAATGATTCCGGCCAGCGCGTAGGCGAAAACCGGGCGCCCTATGAGCTTCAACACAATACCCGGGTGGACAAGAGTTGTCGGGTGCAAAAACACAGCGGCTTCTGCAGGAAGCCGCTGTGTCGTACCAGGCCAACCTCATCTTCCAAAACTACTCAGCTCCCACGAGCTTTAGCGCCATCTTCGCGGCTCCACCTCCATCGGGTGCATACCCATCAGCCCCGATCGCGTCGGCAAAGCCCTGCGACAGCGGCGCACCTCCCACCATCACCTTCACTGGAATACCAGACTCTCTTATAGCCTCCACCATCCGTGGCATATTTGCTCTGGTCGTGCTAATGAGGGCGGTCATAGACACAAGATCCGCTTTATTTTCCTTGGCTGCCTCGATAAACTTGTCTGCGGATACGTCCTCTCCCAGATTTATCACCTTGAATCCAGCTCCCTCATAGTGCATGCATACCAGGTTCTTGCCGATACTGTGGATGTCCCCCTCCACACTACCCGCTACTATTGTCCCTGGTGGTTCAACACCCGATTTGGCAAGCAGAGGCTTCAGTAATTCCATACCTGCTTCCATTGCCATTGCACCAACAAGCATCTCAGGTATGTAAAATTCACCGGTTGAGTATCTGTCACCCACTATCCTCATCCCAGCCTTCATTGCGCCTAGTAGCTCTGGCACACCCACCTTTTGCTCCAGAGCCTGCTTAGTCAACTCTTTAGCCCCCTCGATATCTCCTTCAACGACTGCTTTAGTAATCTGCTCTTCTACTTTTGCCGTC
>Ga0315546_1000775_pt1 | contig 21744 bp, 22 predicted proteins | sample SalMarSW160170MG_FD_203833 | JGI IMG/M metagenome (GOLD analysis project Ga0315546, IMG submission 203833) | Salt marsh sediment microbial communities from the Plum Island Ecosystem LTER, Massachusetts, United States - Salt Marsh Sediment SW1601-170 ...
TACGAAAATCATCTATACTCATCCCCTCAAAACGCTTCAGAGAAGCCATGGCATACCTCCTAACTCTAAAGGTTGTCCCAATATAAGACAGATTGCTTGAAAGTCAAGAGAAATCTTTATATTCATAATCTCCGATTTATCAAATTTCCCATATCAATCTTTTGAACAGTTACAAGACGCGGTGAGAACCCAAAAGATTACTATAGGTGTAGATCAAACAGTAGCTAGAGAATGGATGGCAAGAGGTAAACATAGCCCAAAGCCTTGGAGATTTATTTCTCTTCTGCTCCATTTTGTTCCACATATAGTTTTTCTGGCAACAATAATTACCCCTATTTTAATAGGTAAGCCAATTTTGATACTTGTAGTAATCCCTTTATTCTTAACTTTTTCATTTCTTGTGCCAAGTAGTCCGTTAAGGGGACTGGTTAATATTGCCTGTTATATTTTACTTGCAGTGTTCATAGCTGGTCTCGTAATAGGAAATATCACCTTAGCATTTATTGTTACCCCTTCCTTAGCGATTTGGATTATGTCAAAACTATTGTATAACCTCTCTGTATTACAGATGAGAAATAGAGCATTAAAAAATGAAGAATTATTCTGCCTTTTGTATAAGAATAGGGCTATTAATATATTATTTAATGATACAGGGGATGTTCTAATAGCTGAATATCCCAAAAGAGGAGAGACATAAGATTATGCTTTTTCTTGGTATTCTGTTAGTTATTATCGGTTTATTATTTGTGCAGTGGTATGCGACAAACTACTTGAGGTTACCAATATCAAGACCTCTTATCTTTCATTCCTCCATTTTCCTAATTACAAGCCTTGTTCTGCAAGCCATATTAGTACTGGGTGGATTCTTTCTTGTTTTCAGGTCTTCAATTATCGTCGGCTTTATTCTTCTTGGCATAATTATATTTATGTCTTTGTGGTTTAGAAGAGAAAGCACTATAAAAGCAACAAGAAATGCAATGTATAATACTTATTACAAAGTCAAGAGATTTTATCCAATCAATAGTATCAACTTGGGCGAAAAAGAAAAATTAGAACGCGAAAAACATATTTTACTTCGGACATTGGAACCAAGATATCGTTATTTTGGAAAATATGATATAGAAACTCTTGAAAGCATAGTTGATGAATATCCAAATATCGAAAGTCTTACAAATTTTGTAATACTGTTTGAATTTTTTGAACATCAGTATCCTGGAAGTGGTATCGTAGAATTAAAGGAACTCATTAGGGATACGCTCAAAATGATAAAAGAACATAATATTGACCTTGAAAATTACATGAAGAATTATGGTAGATATATGTAATAGGGGACGACAGCAGATAACACAGCATAAAAGGTTCGTGCCAACGGCATTCACCCAAATTTTTGCTTTGCAAAAACTTCTTTTATGCTGGGAACGTTATCGGAAATTTTAATGGCTTATAATCTTTTTAAGGTTTAAAAATGAAGATATTATTAACAATACTAATAATAGTGATTTTTATTATTCTTTATCCGTTCGTCAATCGGTTTATGACACAGGTCGTTTTCAAATCAAAAAAGCGGACACGAAAAAATTTACTTGAGGCATACGATTTCTATAAAAAGAAATATCCTAATGCTTCTGAAAAAGAATTATTATTATATACTCTGCAAGCATCGTTTTGCATTCTGAATAAACAAGAGTGCCCGAAGAAACCATATAGTACGAACCCCAAATCTATTCTGACAGAAGAAGATGTTAACAAAATGGTCGAAAAGGCAACAGATATAGAAAACTTAATTGAAATTATAATAGAAAGAGGATTAAGCCCTGATGTGACACCTTGGTTTTGATATTAAAGTCGCCATTAAAACATTCAGATAACACGGTGTAAAAGACTACGCTTTGCTCTGTCCAAATTCTGCTTCGCAGAACTTCTTTTACACCGGGAACGATAGGCTAAATGGCGCTGGCTACGTCACGAAGCCGAGGTGTAACCATACTTAGGAGCTTATATAGGTTACCAGTCTATATAGGGGCGACATTTAGCCTATCGGGGCGGCGGGTAAGCGGCTCCGCTATCACTCCGCCCAAATTCCAACGAGTTGGAACTTCGCTTACTCACCGCCCCGTTAGCTGAAATACATTTTTCTCCTTTGATCCGCGATCAACTTTTTAAAAAGGAAACGAATTTGATTTTTCTTTTTTTGATAGAGGGGGTATGTTGAGTACGAATTCTAAATTAAATATGGCGAGTACTAAACCAAAACCACATATTATTTACAGACTCACCTTAGCGAAATCCCTCTTTAAAGCAGGGATAGATCTTTGTAATACAAATGTAGATATTTTTAATTTCTCACAAGGTCTCATAGCGCTACACGATGCACTTGATAATTTTACAGGCGCTATTGCCACTCATCTAAATACAAAGAGTGGTTATTTCATTCCCACACTTGATAAAATTGAAGAACACGAAAAACAAAAAAATCCCCAATTTTCATTAACAAGTAGAAATGAATTGGTGCAACTCAATACAATTCGCAATAATATTAAACACCAGGGAATAACACCCAACATTGTACAAAATAAAGCATTGATTAATCCTATAATTTCTTTTTTTCAAGAATACTCTAAAAGATTTTTTGGTCTCGATTGGGAACTAATAAGCCTTGCAGATCTCATCAAGGATAAAAAAGTTAAAGATGATGTCAGAGATGTGGAAGATCTGATTGATAAGGAAAAGTATAAAGACGCCTTAAATAAAATGGCTATTATTAAATTTCAGGTTTTTGATGAATCCCTATTAAGAATACGTATTGATCCGCGACTTGACATGTCTCCACCATCGGTAGAAACAAAAAAATTAAGAAAATCAACCAACATTTTCCCTCATCAATTTGATACAGGCTGGTTTTCAGAGCTATATGACCGTGCAAAGTTTCTCGAAAAAGGCATTGATAGAAATTCGATAAAACAATTTGAAGATTTAACAGCAAAAGTTGGAATTAACAACGCAAAAGACTGGAAATATGTCTTGGATCACGGTCATAACTGGGGAGAGCTAAATTGGACAAGAGAAATTTGCATTTTTTGTTTCGATTTTCTAATCGATATAATTCTTAAACAACAAGGCAAAGACCATCCAATCAAAGTAAAATGGCTTTTCGAAAACCACAGGATACGTGTAAACGAAGAGTTGAAAATTTATGACAAAGATAACAACCTAATATATACAATACCAAAAGGCGAAGAACGAGAAGTAATGGCCTTGGGTAGAGTTGATAATCAATGGGAAATTTTTGATGCAAGCGATAGAATTTTAAAACTGTATCAAGAAAATGATAAAGAGGAAATAATAGGCTTTTTTAAAGAAGGAGAAGAAAAAAAGATTGAATTTCTAAAAACACAACAGTTTACACAAGATGAAAACAGAAGGTTGATTTTTGTTAAAGAGATAATCCATTAAAGGCGTTTTGGCTCGTCTATGGAGAGTTCAGGATCAGCCCTTGACATTAGAAATTTTTCTTGACAACTTAGGTAGTTATCAAACCTTCAAAGAAAGTTTACAGTAGGGTAGTTCAACAAGAATCAATGAGATTGCGTAGAAAACGGGCGTCTAATGTCTAATGTCAAGGCCAGACCCCATTCGTTTTTTCCCTCCAGCGAACTTCGCTTACCTGCCGCCCGTTCTATGAAATTGACTGATTGTTGAATCAAATGTATTTATTAAATATGCAAGGAGGGGAAATGTATAAGCTAAGTAAGATAATTTTGTTTTTAATATTTTCCATATCATTCGTATCTTCAGTGATTGCAGAGGATCTGGATTTAACATTAGTTTATGACAATAATCCCTATGATGAAGAATTGGAAACAAGATGGGGTTTTTCCTGTTTAGTAGAAGGACTTGAGAAAACCATTCTTTTTGATGTCGGCGGTGAGGGTTCGGTACTTCTTCGAAATATGGAAAAGCTTAAAATCGATCCCAAGAAAGTTGATGTAGTAATACTTTCCCATGTTCACTATGATCATATTGGCGGACTAAGCGATTTTTTGAGGAAAAATCCTTTCGTGACCGTTTACATGCCAAAGTCTTTACCTCAAAGCGTTAAAGATAAAGTCAAGGATGCAGGTGCCGAATTAGTCGAAGTTCATAGTTCAACAGAAATCTGCAAAAATGCATATTCTACAGGAGAACTTGGAGCCTGGATAAAAGAAGAGTCACTTATAATAAAAACATCTAAGGGGCTAGTGATAATTACAGGTTGTGCTCATCCAGGAGTTGTAAATATAGTCAAAAAGGCAAAAGAGATGCTTAAGACCCATGTTTACTTAGTATTAGGTGGTTTTCATTTATGCTGGATGAATACCTGGCAGATAAAGAAAATCGTTAAAGGAGTTAAAAAAGAAAAGGTTGAAAAAGTGGCTCCTTGTCATTGTTCAGGCGATCTCGCAAGAAAACTCTTTGAAAAAGCTTATGGTAGAGACTTTATTCCTGTAGGTTGCGGAAAAAAGATAAAAATAAAAGATGCTTTCTAATTCTTTAAACCCCGTTAGCCTGAATAATTCATATGCCCCAAAAGCACCAAAGTACTGATAGAATAGGGATTGAAACAAAAGGTGAGAGACTAATGCAGAGTAACTCAAGTTACAGATTAAAGTGTTCTAATTTCTTATATTCTTAGTGACTTAGTGTCTTCGTGGCTAAATTTATAAATAGTTCGAGCTAACGGGGAATAGAGAGATTTAAAAAATGAGTCAGCCAGATTTATTATCTAACGGGGTAAAATTACTAATAGCTGGTTTTACTATGGGTTGGGGGCCATGCCTCATTTACGTTGTTCCACTGCTTTTGCCCTATATTGGAGCTACAAAGAGAAATTGGCGGGGTGGCTTAAAAGTGGGGCTAATGTTTTCAATTGGTAGACTTTTGGCGCTTTCTATTTTAGGTGGACTTGCAACAGTGGCTTTCAGTTTTATCAATCGATTTTTCCCACCCCCAAAGTCTGGTTGGCTTTATTTAATCGTAGCCTTATTTATGATAACAATAGGGATTCTTATCATTTTAGGCAAAGGGTTTAAGATGCCTATTGGAAAAAGTATATTGGATAAAGGCACTAAAAGCATGTTTTTATTTGGTTTTTTGATGGGCATTGCCCCTTGTGTTCCCTATGTAGCAATTCTTACCTATATTGGGTGTGTAGCAGAAAATACTCCTTTTAAGGGTATGTGGTATGCTGCGTTGTTTGCAGCAGGTACAGCGACTGCTCCTATAGCATTAGGAACCCTGATGGGTATCATTCCAGGAAAACTATCTAAATCAAATAAATTACTTAAAACTTTTCAGATAGTTTGTGGAGCGGTTCTTCTCCTTTTCGGATTTCAGCTTACTTATTATGTATTGAATCTGGTTATTTAAAAAAAGAAAAGTGATCAACGATGTATAACACAGCATAAAAGGTTTATGTCTTATGGCACTCACCCAAATTTTTGCTTTGCAAAAACTTCTTTTATGCTGGGAACGTTATCTGAAATTTTGGAGACTGTTCTAAGGGAAGTCTATTATGCCTGATACATTTGCCATAACCATAATTTTTATTATCCTTACTACAGTTGTTGCTGCTTTTATTAGAAGAAGAAGCAGGGATAAATGTCTGAAGGATTTTTTGCATGACTTGGTAACCCTTGAAGAAACAACCAGTAAGATAAATAGTGGTAAATTGAGCGTTGAAAATACGGGTCTGGAATTAATTTATCCAACCAAGCACAAAGATAAAAATGGACATAATGAGACGAGCTACATTCTATATAAATACGAGTATTCCAATATTCAAGCCTTAATTCGCTGCCACGATGAATTGAGTGAACATGGTAAAAAAGAAAGGGAGAAAGAATTAAAAAGAACCTATCATCCTTCCCTCTTAAGAAGGCTTAAAAGAAAAATACAAAATGTCTTCAAAACGGTAAGAGATTCGGTGATGGAGGTAGTGAATCTGTTAATCAGTCAGGCCAAAAGAACCACTCCTGCTGGGGCGATACTAACTTCTCAAGATAAATATGTCTCCCAGGTGAAACAGGAATTGACGGGTTCTATGGGAACTTCTTTCGAGCCTTTATTAGAAAGATATATTGGTAATAGGGTTGTACTTGAGTTGATCAAAGGTGATAAAATATTTAAATATCCAGGTGTGTTAAAGGACTATACAGCGGAGTTTATTGAAATCATGGGCGTTGATTACAGAATAAAAGAAGACCAACCAGCCAGAAAGGCAGATCTTGTGGTTCTTCGGAAATATGGCGTCATCCGACATCTCGGTGAATAGATTTTGGTGGCGTATCGGAAATTCGGTGGCGTAGTCAAAATCGTTGCTAATCAGATCTTTGAAAACCAGGATCTTTAAGTAAATCAAGGCTTTCTGTGGTATAGTGATCCAAATAAGGTCTTATCACTTGCCACAGGAGGCCAGAATGAGTTAAGCAAGGAGACGGGTACGGTGCCCATATTGCCACGGACTCCATACCAGACCTTATGATTCCTTCCATGATGCCTATCGGACAACTCTAAAGTAGTATAGATTCAAGAAGCTTACAGACTGTCGTAAAAAGAACAAACCCAAGATCGGCAAAAGTCCACTTCAATTAGCTAAGGTGGATACCCAAAATATCAACTGGATCAGATTCAGCCAGAAGTCCTTTTACTAACAATTTCCGATACGCCACCGAAAAAAGCTGAATTTATGAATGAAATTAAGTACAAGCCAATCGGTGTCATTCATTCTCCATTCAAAGAACCTAAAGGGACACCTATACAACCGGCAGGTGCTCAGGGTATTGATGGAACAGTTGAGGTATTTCCAGAATATACCGAAGGCCTAAAAGATGTGGAAGGCTTTTCTCATATTATTTTGATATACCACTTCCATTTATCCAAAGGTTCGTCCTTAAAAGTGAGGCCCTATATGGATAACGAAGTGCATGGGGTCTTTGCAATGCGAGGCCCAAGTAGACCAAATCCGATCGGTATTTCGGTCGTGCGTCTTATCAGAATTGAAGAGAATACACTCCATATTCAAGATGTAGATATTTTAGATGGAACTCCTCTTTTGGATATAAAGCCTTATGTTCCAGAATTTGATATAAGAGAAGCAGAGAAAACAGGATGGCTTAAGAAAAATGTACATAAACTTTCAACATCAAAAGATAATGGGAGATTCATAAAATGATTTGTGCGACTTCCGATAACAGCGGATATGAGGCTTCAGCCTTCGGCTTCCGCTCAAATCCACACCTATCGGCTCGGGCTTCTCTTATCCAGAAACCTTTATACGAAATTGCCCTTCAGTCAAGGAGGAGGTTGTATTATGAACAAGATATTTTTCTATTCTTCGTTGGTAATCGGATTGGTTGCTTTAGGAACACTGGTAGTAGGTTGTAAAGAAAATAGAGAAGGTCCTGCAAAGGCAGAAAAATCCCCAAAAGTTGAAGAAGTAGGACCACTGAGGAATGCTATCGAGATAAAAGCAAAAGAGGAGGTTTTGCATTATCGAAGAGAATCTTTTTGGAATGACGAAGATTTTTCTAAGCTCTTAGAATTGAAAGAAGAATTTGAGGCTAAAGAGATTGATTTTTTCAGAAAAACTATAGAGAAATACAACAGACATGCCGTTACTCCTAAGATAAAACTTGACGAATCAAAAAAGTCAACAGTTTTGATCTCTGACATAAAAGGGGCGAAAGAAGGATCCTGGTTTGATTTTGATTGGTTCCTAAGACCTCATACTTTAGATTTTATTGACAATCATTTCCAAAGAAAAGAAAAGGAGCTTTACTGGGAAGGGAAAGTTCAGGGAGTAAAAACAGCAATAAGCATAAAGTTCCCTTACCCTATCTCTAATTGCCATGAACATGTCTGGCCAGCGAGATAAAAATGATAGTAGCAAAATGCGCTCAATGTAAAAGCAAGATCTTCAAATATCAAAAAATCGGAAAAGGTCGATTATGGCACTGCTGGAAGAATAGAATAACCAAAGATATAGCATTAGAGATGGAAATGAAGTTAAATGCCAGTGCGGTAATTTAATTGGTATTGTTGAAGGAAAATGGATTAAGATTTACCCCGTTAGATGCATAATCACTGGACGATGAGTTAATTGATATCAAAAAATAGAACCATTCAGCAAGATTTGGTGTTTTTAACACTTGCTATCTAACGGGGTGAACAATATTCTTTTACCCACTCAGGGGCAATAAAAAGATATTTCGGAATTTCTAAGAAATTCCGAAATATTGGGGGCAGTTTGAAGGGGGTAGGCCCCCTTCAAGGGTGACAGCGGAGCGATCCGAGCAAGCGTAGGATTGCGGAGCGCCATAGGGTCGGGAGACCCTGTGGAGAAATTAGCGACCAAAGGGAGCTAAGTTCAAAATAGGAGGTAAAAATGAAGGTTACTATTGTTTATGACAACACTGTTTACCAAAGAGGCCTCAAATCCGATTGGGGATTCTCTTGCCTTGTAGAGATGGAGGATACGCCGAGAATTCTTTTTGATACAGGGACAAATGGTTCTATACTTCTTTCAAATATGCAAAAACTCAATATCAACCCTACTTCTATCGATGAGGTTTTTATTTCCCACCCCCATTTTGATCACATTGGTGGGCTTGCAGATTTCCTACAAGCGAATAAAGAAGTTAAGCTTTATGTTCCCATTTCCTGTCCTAAACCTTCCGGAGCAAAAGAAGTGGTTAGCATTGAACAACCTTATCAAATCCATGAAAATGTCTTCTCTACCGGCGAGCTCGATGGTATAGAGCAGAGTATGGCAATTAAAACAAATAGGGGGATAGTGGTAATTGTAGGGTGTTCGCATCCAAGAATGGCACATATTCTTGGAGCCGCTTCGCAATTTGGAAAACTCTATGGAATCATTGGTGGATTACATGGATTTAATGAATTTGATTTGTTTAAAGACTTAGGGGTGATTTGTCCTACTCATTGCACTCAACACAAAGCAGAGATAAAATCTTTATATTCCGAGAATTATGTTGATGGCGGAGTAGGCAAAATAATCTTGATTTGAACAATATGAGGACAGCAATTTCATCTAACCCAGCATATACGTTACGGGCTACGCCCTTGCCCTTAGGGATATTGCTCTCTTCGGTCGCAACGTCGTATACACTTGTAATGTTATCTGAAATTGCACTCTTCTCAGGAGGTAGAAGATAGACCGTGGAAACAGATGTTAAAGAATGGTTAAGGAAGAGTGGAATAATATTTTTAAAGAACATTGGTATCAAAGAAGGACAAGTCGTATTGGATTTCGGTTGTAGTGTTGGTCATTATGCAATTCCGGCGGCAAATGCGGTGGGGGGAAAAGGCAAGGTATATGCAGTGGATAATGATATAAAGTCTCTAAACGAGCTGATGGGAATAGCAAAGAGAGAAGCTCTAAAAAACATAGTGCCAATGCATACTCAATCGGTAGAGTTAAAAATTAATCTGAAGGATGAGTCCGTTGATGTAATTTTGCTTTATGATATTCTACATTATATGGATGTCATGGAAAGAAATAAAATATATAACGAATTTTACAGAATTTTAAAGAATGGTGCTCTTCTTTCAGTTTATCCAAAGCACAATAAATTGGATGAACCTTTATGGAATCTATTAGATATGAAATTAGAGGATGTTATAAAAGAGATAGAAAGTGCAAAATTTAATTTTGAAGGGCAATTTTATAAAAAACTTATACATGATGATAACTATAACATGGGTTATATTTTAAATTTTACAAAAAAGTAAAAAAGGAGATGAGTATGACAGAAGTATATAAATGGAAAGAGAGACTTGAGCAAGAACTTAAGGAGAAGGACAGATTTTTTGCGACACATTGGCAGTCTCCGATCCCACCGGAAGAAAGACCTGAATTCAGGGAGCTTAGATACTATCCCATAGAGCGATTTCAGATTTGAACTTGAACTGTATGAACATAGTCAACACATTGGCAAAAAACTATGTCAAAGGAGGTCTTTTTACTTGTAAATACTGAAAGAAAACATTGGTGTTACTTTTCTTCTTTAACCAGTTCAGGAAAGAGAGGAGGTTAAGTTTCCTAAAAGCTGTGAGAAGTTCGCCAATGGTTTTGGCTTTAGTCCTAAACAATTTACTAAAAGACCCTTTCAGCTTAGAGAAAACCAAGAAGGTATAAGCAATAAAAACAAGATACCAGTGCCTTTTGATAGCCTTTATACTCCTGACCTGATACCGATCAAACGCCAAGTTGTCCTTAGCATCCCGGTAGAAATCTTCTATACCCCAACGCAGACCGAATCTATCAGTAACCTGCTCATCAGAAAGAGCAAAATTGTTGGTTATATAGACAGTAACATCTTTCTCCATATCAGTAGAGTTGCGGAATCTCGTTTCAATAACCACTCTCTTTTTGCCTTTGAGCCCCTTTATTTCTAAGGTTAAAGAGCTAATCCAAGTTACCTTCTTGCCAGTTAGCCAAGTTCCTTCTTTGACACAAAAACATTCTGGCTTAAGCCTCTTTACCAGCTCGTCTGTTCTGATGAGTTCCCCTTTATAGAAGAGGATGCGGTCAACTGGCAGAGTAGAGATCCATTTTAACCCTTTGTTCTCTAAGAATTTGACGAAATCATTGGAAAGATACCAACCATCAAAGGTAACTTCTCCAAACTCTACGCCTTTCACCAGGGCGTCTATAACCAGCTTTTTAGCCAGTTCGAGTTTGGAGAAGAATTGCTCTGAGTTCTTTCCTTCTGCGAATTCAGAGGCTGGCAGATAAGGTCTAAGATCAATAGGGAAATCTTTCTTATCGTCAACATAGTGCGAGGTAACAACTGTATTGTTGTTGGTAAGACCTTTTTGGCTACCTGAGTATTGAACCTGGGCCCCTTTGGTGTGTTTGCCAGATTTCTTGTTTGCAGTATCATCGATGACCAAGACACCCTTCTGGCAAGATTTGGTTTGCCTACTGGCTTGCATAATCCTGATTCTCTCTGAGTTGAGCTCTTGCTCCGGCCAGGGTGAATTGGAAAGGAAGTGATGAAGAGAATCATAGTTACTCTCTATACAATAGGCATCTATGGTCTGAATGTTAGTTCTCTTTAGCTCTAAAAGGAGTCCAGAGACATATTTCTTGAAATTCTTAAACTGCTTTTTGGTAAACCACTTCTTAAACTTCTTCAGAAACCTCTTAAGGATTTTGGGTATATCTGAGATAAGATTCAGCATCTTTAACCCCTTGTGAAGTCATCAATGTTTAACTTTCTGTATTATAAGGGATTAGATGCTATCTGTCAAGATTTTTTGCCAAAGTATTGATAGTAATAAAAAAACGATGCTAATCGAAGATACCAAAGGAAATATCAAGCGGTTCCTGAGGTGGGTGAATTTCGATTCAATGTTGGCAATGAAAAGTGTGCCCTTCAGGCCTATAAGAGTGCTCCCGAAGAAGAACGATTATTTATTCCCTTTTGAGATGCCACAAAAGGAGGAATGACTCATGTATAAAATAATTTCGAAACGAGACTTGGTCCCCAAAATTCATTTGCTCAAAATCGCAGAGCCAACTTTAGCAAAGAAATCTCAACCAGGACAGTTTGTTCTCATCAGAATTGATGAAGAAGGGGAACGTATTCCATTGAATATTGCTGATTGGGATGAGAATGAGGGAAATGTTACTGTAGTCTTTTTTGAGAATGGCGCTACTACCCATAAATTAGCTTTGTTAAAAGAAGGTGATTTCATTGCTAATTTTGTTGGACCACTGGGTGTACCTACACGGATTGAGAAATTCGGGCATTTGGTCTGCATCGCAGGCGGTGTGGCAGCAGGTTTCATAATACCTGTGGCAAAGGCTATGAAACAGAAGGGAAATAAGGTAACTTCGATTATCTGGGAGAAGACAGAGAAGATGGTATTCTGGGAAGATCGTTTGGCCAGTGCGAGTGATCAACTTATAGTAGCTACAGAGGATGGTTCGTATGGCCGGAAAGGTTCGGCCCCTATGCTATTAAAAGAAATGCTGGAAAGTGGGGAGAGGATAGATAGGGTAATTGCTATGGGGCCAGGTCCTATGCTGAAAGCATGTTCAGAAGTCACAAGGCCATTTGGAGTAAAAACTATTGTCAGTCTTCATTCTATAATGGTCGATGGTATCGGCATGTGCGGTTCATGTAGGGTTTCTGTGGGAGGTGTTACTAAGTTCGCATGTGTTGATGGACCTGATTTTGATGGACACCAGGTCGATTGGGGATTGTTCTTTGCCCGTAATGCTATTTATATTAAGGAAGAAAAAATTGCTTTTGATAAACATTTAGCTTAATTCTATGATTATTTTAGATGGGAGGAATTATGGGAAAGGTTAACCTTAACAGGGTTCCGATGCCGAAACAAGACCCTCAAATTCGGGTCAAAAACTTTGACGAGGTCGCTCTGGGCTATGGGTATCAACAGGCGAAAGCTGAGGCAGAACGCTGTATTCAATGTCCAAAACCGACTTGTATTGAAGGATGCCCCGTAGAGATAAACATTACTGGGTTCATTAAGGCTATAGTGGATGGTGATATGCCCGAAGCTGTAAAGGTGCTCAAAGATAAAAATAGCTTGCCAGGTATATGTGGGAGAGTGTGTCCTCAGGAGACCCAGTGTGAGAGTAAATGCATTTTTGCTAAGAAGGGCGCTCCCATTGCTATTGGGCGTTTGGCACGATATGTTGCTGATTGGGAACAAGCCAATTTAAAACCTTCGGTCTTACCATCTGTAAAAACAAATTTAACGGGTAAACGGGTAGCTGTTGTGGGCTCTGGGCCGGCCAGTTTGACAGCAGCAGCTGATTTGGCTAAGATGGGACACGGTGTGACAATATTTGAGGCACTCCATGCTGCTGGGGGCGTGTTGACCTACGGAATCCCAGAGTTTAGACTTCCCAAACATATTGTAAGGACCGAGGTTGACTATGTTAAATCTTTGGGGGTAGAGATTAAGTTAGATTATGTCGTAGGCAAAAAAATAACAGTCGATGAGCTTCTAAATAACAATTACCAAGCCGTTTTCTTGGGTATTGGTGCTGGCTTGCCTCTTTTTTTGAAGATCCCAGGGGAAAATCTGAACGGCGTTTATTCTGCAAATGAATTTTTAACCCGGGTTAATTTGATGAAGGCTTATCGATTTCCTGATTATTATACACCGATTAAAGTTGGCAAAAGAATAGCGGTAATAGGGGGCGGTAATGTGGCCATGGATTCAGCCAGGACTGCCCTTCGGCTTGGCGCTGAAGAAGTTTATATTGTCTATCGGCGTTCTGAGGTAGAGATGCCCGCTCGTCAAGAAGAAATAGAAAATGCTAAGGAAGAGGGTATAAAATTTAAATTGTTGACCAGTCCCAAAAGATTCCTGGGGAATGAGCAAAATTGGTTGGTTGCAATGGAATGTTACAAGATGGAATTGGGAGAACCGGATAGCAGCGGCAGACGGCGTCCTATAGTAATACGGGGTAGTGAATTTGCTATGGATGTAGATATTGTGATAGTGGCTTTAGGTACTACTCCTAATCCGCTTATTGCTGCTACTACACAAGGTCTTGAAATCACTGATAAAGGTACAATCATAGCTGACGAAAAAACAGGTAAAACGACAAAATCAAGAGTCTGGGCTGGTGGTGATATAATTAGCGGTTCAGCTACTGTGATCAGTGCAATGGGGGCTGGTAAACGAGCGGCAGCATCCATAAATGCCTATCTTATGGATTCAAAGTAAATAAAAGGGGGACACCTTTTGTAAGTTTTTATGGATCAGCAATATAAATATTTTCCCATCGACTGAATATCGCCCACTATGGTGAGAAAACCAAGATGTTATCAAATAAAAAAGATCACTTGTATTCCACTCTTGCTCCCCTGTGGGAGGGCAGCGATGGGGAGGTTTATAAGAGATGGCTCACAGAACAGTTGCCGGAAGAAGAGAGTCTTTAGGAGCAGCAAGGAGGTTGTTAGCGGGCCCCAGTTGCGGAAAGAGCTTTTACGCAGATCGGGCTGCTTAGTGCGTCGGGGAAAGGTCGGAGACTCAAAGACATTAAATAGTTTCTAATGTGCTATAACAAAAGAGCTTGTAAAAGATGTCCCCGAAACTTTCAGGAGGAATTTTATGTCAGAAATAATAGGAAAAGATATTCATAAAAAGGATGTTCTTGAGTACATCAAAAAGAACGAGATTAAGATATTGAACCTCTGCTATGTTGGCAACGATGGCAGGCTTAAGTCATTGAGTTTCTCCACTCTTGATACCCATCATCTTGATAACGTACTGTCAAATGGTGAACGCATTGATGGCTCCAGTGTTTTCCCTGGTGTTAGTGCCAAATCAGGTGACCTGTTTATTGTTCCCAGATATTCTACGGCTTTCTCCAATCCTTTCTCCGAAATGCCCACTCTTAATGTACTCTGTTCTTGCTTTGACAAAAACGGTCATCCTCTGTTAAGTGCCCCCCAAACTGTGCTACGAAATGCAGAACAAAGACTTACTGATAACACAGGGTTTATCCTACAAGCACTTGGAGAGCTGGAATACTATGTAATCTACAAAAGTGAACTCGACTTGTTTACTGCTAAAGGTAATCACTACCACGATTCTTCTCCTTTCACTATATGGGAAGATATGCGTAACGAAATACTCCACACCATTGCCTCTCTTGGTATTCCTGTGAAATATGCGCACTCTGAAGTGGGAAAAATGTTTCTCCCGGATGGTTACACCGCAGAACAGCACGAAATAGAATTTCTTTCCACTCCTGCCTCCGATACAGCAGATAATATTGCTATCTCGAAGTGGGTTGTGCGAAATGTAGCCTATAAATACGGGGTGATGGTTACTTTTTCGCCCGTTGTTGAGGCAGGCGAAGTAGGAAGCGGAATGCATTTCCATCTGGAGTTGCTTCGTAATAACAAGAATTGGATGTCTGATAAGAAGGGTAACCTGACCAAAGAGGCATTAAAGATGATTGGTGGTATATCAGATTTTGCGTCTTCCCTTTCCGCATTCGGAAACCCAACTCCTGTATCTTATCTGCGACTTGCCACCCAAAGGGAATCTCCATCTTCAATATGCTGGGGAGAAATGAACAGGAATGCACTTATAAGAATTCCTCTCAAGACGGCAGGAAGGCAAACAATAGAATTCAGAGCGGCTGATGGTACTGCTATGGTGCATCTGCTTCTTGCCGGGCTTATACTTGCAGCCCAGTATGGTCTTGAAAATGAAAAAAGTCTTACTACCGCAAAAAAGCTGCATGTCACTGCAGGAGAGATGGCCAAAAAAAGTTTTGATCTTCTACCGAATTCTTGTGCTGAGGCAGCCAGAGAACTTGAAAAAAAGAGAACATACTATGAGAAGGATAAGATATTTCCCCCAGCATTGATCGACGCTATCCTGAAGGAACTGAATTCGCACGAAGAGGATGATATTCTCAAACAAGACACAAACAAAATAAAGGAAATAATAAAAAAGTACTTAAACTACGGATGATGAAATTGTTTGGGGAAATGGGTCCTGAAGACTACAGGGCTATGGGCTTTAAATGCGGGCTCGAAATACATCAGCAGCTTCTGACAGAGAAAAAACTCTTCTGCAGGTGTCCAGCTGGTTTATACACCACAGAATATGATGCTGAAATTCTTAGACATATGAGGCCAACACTTTCCGAATTGGGAGAATATGATGGAACCGCCCTGATGGAATTCAAAACCAAAAAGGAGATTATATACAGGTTAAATAATAAGAGTGTCTGCACATACGAATTTGACGACACGCCTCCGTTCCCCATAAATCAAGAGGCACTTGACATCGCTCTTGAGATTGCAATGCTTCTGAAGTGCAACCTCATCAGCGAACTTCATATCTCAAGAAAACAATATCTCGATGGCAGTATACCCACAGGCTTTCAAAGAACCACTATAGTAGGTATCGATGGTGAGATTCCATACCGTCGTAGGAAAATCAGGATACTGCAACTTGGTCTTGAGGAAGATGCCTGCAGGGAAATTGCTGATATCGGACATACAAGGTATTACAATACAGATAGGTTGGGAATGCCTCTTGCAGAAATAGTTACTTATGCTGATATGCATAGCCCCAGGGAGGTTGCGGATTGTGCACAGATCATAAGATCACTAACACGAATAACGGGAAAAGTGAGAACCGGCATCGGCTCTGCCAGACAGGATGTGAATGTGAGCATACGGGGTGGCACCAGGGTAGAAATAAAAGGGGTACCGAGAATCCCATTAATGCCAGAATTGGTTCATAATGAGGCAATGAGACAGAAGGCGCTTCTTGAAATAAGGGAAGAACTGAGAAAACGAGGATTAAAGGCAGAAGCATATAAGGCAAAATTCTATGAAATGAGTAATTTGCTTAAAAAGACCAACTATAAACCAATCAAGAGTGCGATAAGAAGAGGGCTTTTAGTTAAAGCAGTAGTACTTCCAAAGTTTAGGGACATTCTCTCTTATCCAACTCAACCCCACACTGTTTTTGAGAAGGAAATTTCCGACAGGGTAAGGGTGATTGCCTGCCTTGATAAATTGCCCAATATCTTATCCACCGAAACAGAGGGCGAAACACTTGAATCCGGGGAATGGAAGAAAATGCTACAGGTTACACGCCCAGGGGAACAGGATGCAGTAGTTCTGGTGTGGGGAGATAGAAGAGATTCGGAGACCGGCGCAAAGGAGATAGAGATACGGGCAAAAGAGGCGATCATAGGTGTTCCCAATGAAACAAGACAGGCACTGGGAGACGGAACAAATGGATTTGAGAGAATTCTACCCGGTCCCAACAGGATGTATCCGGATACTGATCTACCTCCGATAGAAATATCTACAGAAAGAATAGAGAGAATATCAAGTCTAATACCAGAACCTCCATGGGAAAAGGAGGCAAGGTATAAGAAGATGGGTATTTCGGACGATATGACATACGCGATTATTTCTTCAGGCCGATCAAGAATCTTTGATAAGATTGTATCCTTGAATTTGACAAAAAAACAGAGAATCATTGTTGCTGTCACAATAACACAGGTAATGAAGCACTTATCACGAAAAGGAGTAAATATTCAAAGGATTCCTGATGAAGAGATATATAAAATGTTCAGTGCTTATAAGAATGGCAGATTTTTCAAGGAGATGATTCCTTCCTTACTGGAGAAAATGGTGAATTCATCTTTTGAAAAGGCATACAGAGACCTAAGACTTACAACTCTCGATACCAGTGTGGTAAAGACAGAGATAGATAAAGCATTTAAAAAGCATAGTAAGAAAGTAAAGGGAGGCAGGTTACAATTAGAGAAAATCATAATGGGCGAGGTAATGGACAGGATTAGAGGTAAGGCAGATGGAAAATTGGTGAAAGAGTTGGTAGTTAGTAATTAGTTAACCAATAAACTATTTAACCCACTTATGGACAAATATCAAGGTTATAAGGGAGAGGCAAAAGAGAAACTGATAGAACAAAACGCACGGGTATGGGGTGATGTAGAGATAGATACTACGAGGGGCAAATTCAAGGGCATCATCCTTCCCCGGTCAGAAACTGCTGATGATAAACATATTGTTCTGAAATTACGGAATGGATATAATGTTGGTCTTGCAGTAGATACAATCAAGAAAATGATTGAAACAGCCTATCGGGAAGCGCACTACAAAATACAGGAGAAAGAATTTCCTTATGACCCCGGTAAACCCGATGTAAAACTGCTTGGCACAGGAGGAACTATTGCAAGTAGGCTTGATTACAGGACAGGTGCAGTAATCCCTGCTTTTTCTCCTGGTGAGTTATATGGCTCAGTTCCGGAACTCGCAGATATTTGTAATCTTACCACTGAAAAGTTATACGGGGTGTTTAGTGAGAATATGGGACCTGAGCAGTGGAAAGGAGTGGCAGAAGCTATTGGCAGGGAGATCAAGAAAGGAATTGCTGGAATAGTCATAGGACACGGGACCGATACGATGCATCATACTTCTGCCGTATTATCATTTATGGTTCAGGATTCTCCTGTTCCTATAGTAATGGTAGGTTCTCAACGTTCAAGTGACCGTCCCTCTTCAGATGCAGCGATAAATCTCATTCACGCTACCAAGACCGCTGCAGAATCTGATATTGCCGAGGTAATGGTCTGCATGTTCGGCCCCACAAGCGACGAGTATGGTCTTCTGCACAGAGGTACACGTGTCAGAAAGATGCATTCCTCCTATAGGTCTACTTTTCGAACTATTGGAGACATACCACTTGCTATGGTAGATAGAGAGAAAATTACACCTCTTGCAAGTGATTACAGAAAAAGAAGAAAAGACAAAAAAGTGAAAATAGACACTTCTTTTGAAGAAAAGGTCTCAATAGTATATTATTATCCAAATATGAAACCGGACATAATCGAATCCCTGATAGACAACAACTATAAGGGGATAATCATAGCAGGGACAGGTCTAGGCCACATAAACAAACCACTCTATGAACCAATAAAAAAAGCATGTGATAATGGAATCGCCGTATATATGACTGTCCAGACACTTTGGGGATATGTTCAAATGTATGTCTATGACACAGGACGGGACCTTATGGACATAGGAATAGTCCCTGCTGCAAACATGTTGCCCGAAGTAGCGTATGTTAAACTCGGATGGGCACTTGGACAAACCACAGATCTTAAAAAAGTCAAAGAGATAATGCTGACAAATATGGCAGGAGAAATTACCGAGAGAGAGCCGTATAATGGCTATTTGATATACCAGGGCGGCATTCCAGAGATAGAGAGCTTTTTAAAGAACTGTAGAAGGTGACTTTGTTTGAGCCAACTTGTTGTGTTGTATCCCCAAAGGAATATGAGACCATCTTCATCTATGGGGTAGGTTGACCGCTGAAGGACGGCTACCCCCATGAAATGAGGGCAGCAGACTACGACGATTGGGTTACCGAAACTGTCTCCAAGGACGGCAGGCCAATGCATGGCCTCAACGGTGACATCCTTGTCTGGAACCCGATAACGAAACGTCGCCATGAGCTGACATCTATGGGCATTCGCGTTAACGCCGAGACGCTTAAAAAACAGTTGGAGATGTCCGGCCAGCTTGATTTCCTCAAGTACCCCTACCACCAGGGAATCCTCAACAACGAGCTCCCCCTGACCATCGGAGGGGGGATCGGACAGTCCCGCACCTATATGCTTCTGCTCAGAAAGGCACACTTAGAAGAGGCCAGTGTTACGTGTGGCTAAAGGTACTCAAGGATATCTGTAAGAAGAAAAATATCCATGCCCTGGAGTGAACTTAGCTCGCTACGCTCGCAAAGCTCTCCATAGGGGCTTTCGCCCCTCTGGCGCTCCGCAATCCTCCGCTGGGTCGGATTACTTCGCTGTCACCCCTTGCAGGGGACATACCCCCTGCAAACATCCCCCTACCTTTCGGAATTTCTAAGAAATTCCGAAAGGTGAACATAGGTGACGCCATTGATTTTGCTGGCATATTAATCTGCTCCCCAAAGAACGAGGGATTGCCTGGGCGTAAAACCGATTTCACCCCAGGTGATCCCTCGTGGACAAAATGCCTCGGAAAAATCAAAATTTTTTATAATAATTTCCCAAAGGCTTCTTGGCAGCCTGATTAAGGGCAGAGAGAAGTTTCTCCATATCTACCTTGTAACGGGCAGCCAGCTCCCCAATCGTTCCCCAGGCAGGCTCCCCGCAGACAAAACAGGGAAGGCCAAACTCGGTAAAAACCCCTGCTGTTTGGGGGTATTCATCAAGGATATCCTCTATCTTCATCTCCTCTTTAATAGGGTTCATCAATAGCCTAAAAGCTTCCTCCTCTCCGCTAATTGGGTTTTAAATATGTAGGCCACAATTCTATCTGTTAATTTCTCCTCCAATCCCACAAATTCTGTACCCACACAAAGCTTATCCTTAATGGAAAACTGCCTGATCACCTGGGCGTGAGTTTCGATAAAATCAGTGTGAAGATCAATTTGAAGGTGAAGGTATCTTGAGGGCTTGAGCTCATCCCCGTTCGTACCAACAAAAAAAGCAACTCCAGAGCCGGAAATATCATAGATCTTGCCTTTATCATACTCCTTGAGGGGAAGCTTAGCAGCATCGCTTCTCCCCTTGGCCTCCTTCTGGGAGACCAGACAGTAGTTCAGCTCCAAATTTGTCACCTTTAGCCGGTAGAACCTCCTCCTCTGGATAACATTTACCTGCTGAGGAAAGCTGAGAAGGTAGGAGATAAAAGGCTCCTCTATCCTTTGCAAGACGGTGGAATAGAACTCATAGGCACTCTCCTCATCGAAGAACTGCACTGCCACCTTGCCTCCCACGGGAAGATTAAGCGTGGTCCCCTTCCGGTCCGGTGGATAGATGAGTATCCCATCATCTCGGAAATCAGCAATCTTGCTCCGCAGGCCCTTGTAAGTTTTATAGTCCAAGGCTATGGCCTGCATCAAGCTGGGAAATGGCATTTCAGGCATTGCTACATCTCGGCTTTAAACCCCTGGGCCAATTTTTTGTAGGTTTCCCGTAAGGATTCAGACAGGACCTTTGTATCAGCTAAAAGGGGCATAAAATTAGTGTCCCCATTCCAGCGGGGAACAACATGGATATGCAGATGGCCCTCCACTCCGGCCCCGGAGACCCTACCTAAATTCATTCCTATATTAAATCCTTCTGGTTTTAAGATATGCCTCAAAGTTTTCACAGATAATTGGGTTAACCTCATTAGCTCCAAAGATTCGGACTCGTTCAGCTTCTCCACTTCCCCAATATGCCTGTCGGGGACTACCATTAGATGACCGCAGTTATAGGGAAAGGTATTCAAGATGAGGAAACAGCTCTCCCCCCTGTAGAGGATTAGATTTTCTTCATCATCATCCTCCGCCACCTTCTGACAAAATATACAGCCCTCTGCTTTATTGCTTAGAATATACTTCATCCTCCAGGGGGCCCAAATCCTCTCCATCTTTTTTCTCCTTGGTTAAGCCAAGAGTATTATAACAAACCAGCCCTCCCTTGTCAAAGGTTTTTAAGGGATCATTCACCCTTAGCCAAGCTGCAACCAAGCAAAGGCCAGAGATTGCAGAACACGAATGGACGAATCTACACGAATAGATAGTCACATAAATGTGGCCCTTACACTTCTACCCAGCTTTAGCCAGGGATACCTTTCCTTAACTTTCAGCCCAGGAGCCCCTGCGGATAGGTTTAAAACCTATCTCTACAGCCTTTTCTAACGGGGTTTTTAGCTCTGTAAAGGGGGCCTAAAAGCCCTTAACCCGCACTAAAGTGCGGTAGAACAGAAGAAGACCTACCACGGATTTACACGGAACAACACAGCGCGGCAAAGCCGCAACCAAACAGGGGCCACGGATTTCACTGATAGAAAAAACTACTATCGTAGATCATCGCTGGTCTTCCACCGCGGGTAGGGGCTTGATTTGTCAAGCCCGTTCGGGTCGCATAAATACGACCTCTACACTTCTACTCCCGCTAAAGCGGGGGGTAACCTCTTCTGGGCTTTCCCGACCCGTTCCGGTTCGGGACGGGTAGCCCAGGAGCCCCCACGAATAGGTCTAAAGACCTGTCCCTTGTATATTAAAGCCTAGAGCCCGAAACTGCAGAAGGTAGGCTTATCATCATTGATTTTTAAGTTTTCTGTTCTTTGAGATACTGGTTACCCTCGGGAGAATAGGGTT
>Ga0315546_1000776_pt1 | contig 21734 bp, 16 predicted proteins | sample SalMarSW160170MG_FD_203833 | JGI IMG/M metagenome (GOLD analysis project Ga0315546, IMG submission 203833) | Salt marsh sediment microbial communities from the Plum Island Ecosystem LTER, Massachusetts, United States - Salt Marsh Sediment SW1601-170 ...
ACCGCCTCGGCCTCTTCCCCGACGACATGCAGCTTCTGTACAAGTGGTACTTTGCGCCGAGCTCCGGCTCGGCGGCCCCGAACCTGAGCACCGACGATCCGGCCCCAGGTTCGGGGAAGCCGGAATCCGGGAGCGAGGAGCCCGAGAAGTGAGGGTCCAGGTTCGCCTCTACGCGGCCCTCGTCGCGGCGTGGCCGGGGGTCCGCGCCGGCGAGCCAATCGACGTCGAACTCCGCGACGAGGCCCGCCTTCCCGATCTGCTTCGGAGACTGCGGATCGAGCCCCGCGCCGTCCACCTCGCGATCCTCAACGGGCGACCGGTCCACGATCGCGCGTGCCGTCTGTCGGACGGCGACCGCCTCGGCCTCTTCCCCCCGGTCGGCGGCGGCTGAGCGGTCCGCCGCGCCGTGTGGTACCATGGAGAATCGCCAAGACGCATCAGGAGGTCCCGAATGAAGGCAGTCGTCGTTCCCGCAGTGTTGGTGCTTTCGTTGGCCGTCCCGATCCTCGCGCTCGGAGCCAACGCATACACGATCGTCCCGGCCGGCGCGGCAGGACCCGGCCTGTACCTCGACAAGGTCGGACCGCTCCTCGAGGGGAGCGAGAGCCTTCCGGTCGTCGAGCGTCTCCCGCGGATCGCCAGGCAGCCCTTGTGGGCGGTCTACGAGATCGGCGAGCCGGTCACCGGCGGCTGCAAGATGTACGACCAGGACGACATGCTCGTCCGCGGCTCCTCGATCATCGTCGAGCTGTATCGACTGTCCTTCTATCGCCAGGTAGCCTATTACGAGCTCCTCTATCGCGAGCGGGTCCGCTGCGACATGCCTTCGGGGATCTACCGGTTTTCGGTCCCGACGGACGGGCTCGAGGCGGCGTTCTACCAGATCCGTCTCGGACTCCCGAACGGAACCAATCTGGATCCCGAGTTCCGGATCCAGATCGGCGACGCGGTCTTCACCAACGACGTGCCCCCGGAGGAGGGAGCGGGATGCGGCTGCGGCTAGCCCGCAGCGCGCCGGCGGTTCCACGGACGATTCGGACCGCTTGAACCACCGCGTCGACGTCCTGCCGGCTACTGGACGGTTTCGCTATCATCCTATCCAGCTCGTGTGCGGAGCGGACCTCGATGACAGAACCGAACAAGAGCGGCGAGAGTGACGTGTTCGACCGGATCCGAAGCGCGTGCCGTATCGTGGCCGAGCGGGCCGAGCACGTCCGCGTCCGCGCGGAGCGCATCGAGACGTACGCCGCGGCGCTTCCGGCCGGTGAGCTCGGCCCCCCTCCGTTCGACGCCGATCGGCACTTCGTCGGCGACGAGGCGGAGACCGTCGCCTACTTCATCACGCTCGACGCAATCAACTTCGGCTCCGGCTACTTCCCGTACCTGACCAAGCGGGCGGGGACGTCGGGGTACTACACGATCGCCGCCGGTCTCGCCGATCGATTCCGTACGAGCGGACCGTTCTCGGCCTCGGAGCTCGCCGCGATCACGCCGCTCGACTGCGCCCGGACGTTCGGGCAGGACATGAAGTCCTTCCCGATTCGGGAACTCATGGAGCTGTTCGCCCGCGCGTTGAGCGACCTCGGGGCGCACGTCGAACGTCGATTCGACGGCCGGTTCGACGGACCGATCGAGGCGGCCGATCGATCGGCCGGCCGGTTGATCGAGATCCTCTCCGCGCAGCCTCTCTTCCGCGACGAGGTTCCGTATCGCGGCCTCACCGTTCCCTTCTACAAGCGCGCCCAGCTCCTCGCATCCGACCTGGCGCTCGCCTTCGACGGAGAAGGCCACGGCCGGTTCCGCGACCTCGATCGGCTGACCGTCTTCGCCGACAACCTCGTCCCCCACGTCCTGAGGATCGACGGCCTGCTCGAGTACTCCGAACCGCTGGTTGATGCGATCGAGCGCGGAGCGCTCATTCGGGCCGGATCCGACGAGGAGATCGAGATCCGAGCCTGCGCCGTGCACTGCGTCGAGCTGATCCGAGAGGCGCTGGCCGAATCCGGCCGCACCGTCTCGTCTCGGGACCTCGATCAGACCCTCTGGCATCGGGGCCAGGAAGCCGCGTACAAGGGCAGGAAGCGGCACCGAACGCGGACCGTCTTCTACTGAGCCGCCTGCTCCTCGTCCGCTTCGATCGTCACCAGCTCGCGGAACCCCTCGAGGACGACCGGTCCGATCCCGCTGACCGCGACGAGCTCTTCGATCGACGCGAACCGACCGTGCGCCTCGCGATACGCGACGATCCGACCGGCGAGCACCTCCCCGATCCCCGGCAGCCGCACCAGCCCCTCGACCGACGCGGTGTTCAGATCGATCTTCCGCGCGTCGTGGTACGTCGGGAGGACGACGAGAACGTTCTCCAAGACGATCGGCTCGCTGTGCAGGGCGGCGGACGGGCGCTCGCGCGCGAGATAGAAGACGACGCCGCTCGCCAGCAGCGCGATCGCGATGAGGAGGATCAGCCCCCGCTCCGGAAGCGGGAGCGACCGCGCCTTCATCGGAACAGCTCGTTGATCCGCTCGATCCCGGCCGCCTCCCGCTGCAGGCGCATGACCTCGGGCAGCCGCTCGTACCGGCGCCACCCGAACTTGTCCGAGAAGGCCTTCACGAACAGCGCCCGCAGCGCCCCCCGCAGCCCGGGGTCCCGATCGAGGAGCCCGCCGTGCCGATCGGCGAGGCGCTCGAGATCCGGAACGTAGACGTCGATCCGCGCGGCCTCGCGAAACGTCGCGATCGCCCGTTCGGGCTCCTCGGGGAGGATCTCCGACGCCGCCTCGAAAAGCTTCCGCCGCGCCAGTTCGGCCCGCGCGGCGGCACGCATCCGGCGCCCCTTCTCGCGATACTCCCGTCCCTTCCGCGGTGGAATCGGCAGGATCGCCCGCGCGCAGTCGTCCGCGGGATCGGGGAACGCGCCCGGATCCTTCCGGATCTCACCGTGCCACGCCACGCAGTCTTCGCACGTCAGGTAGTTGACGTTGGTGTAAAACTGGTATCTCGTCTTCCGAAACATGAGCTCTCCGCCGAGTGTAGTGACGGACGCTCGACCGCGCAAGACGGGCCGCAGGATCGCTCCTCGTCGGCGCATGGACGATCTGGAAGGCCTAGCCCGTCGTCCCCTCGAGCCGCGACTCGAGGCCGCGGAGGCCCTCGAGGACGGAGTGCTCGGTCATGTCGAGGTGGATCGGGGTGATCGAGACGAATCCGGCGGCGATCGCCGCGATGTCCGTGTCCGTCTCCTCCGGCGGGACGTTCGTCAGCGGATCCCCGGAGATCCAGTAGTAGTTCCGCCCCTGCGGGTCCTTCCCGGTCACCAGGTAGTTGGTATACGCTTCCCCCCCGAGGCGCGTGATCTTCGCCCTCAGCGCGCGCTCCGACGGAAGGTACGGCACGTTGACGTTGAGGACGATCCCCCTCGGGAACCCGCCCTCGCTCAGGAAATGCGCCGCCAACCGGGCGGAGAACGCCGCGGCGCCCGAGTAGTCCGGCGCATCGGTCCGATCGCTGACGGTGTCGTACGAGACGGCGATCGCCGGGACGTCGGCCCGCGCCCCTTCCATCGCCGCAGCGACCGTACCGGAGTACGAGACGTCGCGGCCGAGGTTCAGCCCGTCGTTGATCCCGGTGACGATGAGGTCGGGAGGCGCGTCGAGAAGCCCGAGGAGGGCGAGGGAGACGCAGTCCGAAGGCGTGCCGTTGGTGACGTGCCCGACGCTCCCGTCGAGCAGGCGCACCTCGTCGACGCGGAGCGGTTTGTGAAACGTCCGCGTCCGGCTCGCCGCCGACCAGTTCCGCTCCGGCGCGAAGATCTCCACCCTTCCAATCTCCGCCAGCGAACGGCGAAGCGCGAGAAGCCCCGGGGCGTTCACCCCGTCGTCGTTGGTCACCAGGATGACCGGTTCTCCCACGATCCCCTCCTTCGTTCAGTCCTCGCCCGTCCGATAGAACAGGAGCCGATTGTCGCCGTAGCGCCGCGCGTCGACAAGGCGCAGCGCGCCGTACGCCTCTCCCGCCTCCTCGGTCCGGTGAATCTCCCCCACGACCACCGGATCTTCAGCCAACGCGCGCCCGTCTCCCAGCACCGCGAGCGTCTTCGGGACGAGCTCGCGGAAATACGGAGGACCGACGAAGACGACGTCGTAGCGGCGTCCGCGCCGCGCGAGCTCCTCGACCATTCGGAGGGAATCCCCCTCGAACACCTCGCCGACCGAAAGGAGGTCGAGCGCGTCCAGGTTCCGGCGGACGATCGAGCACGCCTCGGCGGACGCATCGACGAAGGTGCACGACCGCGCGCCCCGGGAAATCGCCTCCAGCCCGACGCTCCCGGTCCCGGCGTACAGGTCGAGGAACGCCGCGCCCGGAACGAAGTCGGCCAGAATGCTAAACAGCGCGCCGCGGACGAAGTCGCGCATCGGTCGGATCCGGCCTTCCTCCCAATCAACCAGCTTCCGTCCCCGATGGCTCCCGCCGATAATCCGCATGCTGCTTGCACCTTCCGAACCCCGTAGCTAAGATCACAACGCGATTTGACGCGCGATAGTTCCGGCAAGGATAGACGAGGGAGGTTCGCCATTCAAACGGATCCGCTCGACGGCCTCGAGGCCGTCGTCTTCGATCTGGACGGCACGCTCTGCCGGTACACGATCTCCGTCGAGGAGGTCTTCCGCGTCGCGCTCCCCCGCGCCGGGATCGACCCGGACGTCCTCGGCGATCCGGCAGAGGCCGCGGCGGAGTACGCCCAGCTGTGGGGCGAGGTCCAGGCGACCCTCGAATCGACGGACCGGATCCGCTTGCACATCATCGAGCGGCTGTTCGGCGAACGCGGCGGCGTCGACGTGACCCGGGCGGCGCGCCTCTCCGACGCGTACGGCGCGGTCCGCGACGAAACGGGCATCCGCGCGTTCGACGGGGCCGGGGAGCTTCTCGAGGACCTGAAGGGACGGTACGCGCTCGGGCTCCTGACCAACGGCCCGTCGGACATGCAATGGGAGAAGATCCGGTCGCTCGATCTCGGCCGCGCGTTCGACGCGATCGTCGTCGCCGGCGACATCGGAACCTACAAGCCGGACAGGCGGGCGTTCGAGACGCTCCTCTCACGGCTCGACGTCCGGCCGTCCTCGTCGCTGTTCGTCGGCGACAACCACGAGCTGGACATCGTCGGCGCCCATCGCGCCGGGATGCGAACGGCGTGGGTCAAGAGGGACGGGGCCTGCCCGAGCGAGGACGTCGCCCCGGACATCGAGATCACCGACGTCACGGCCCTTCGTGAGGTGCTCCTGTGAGTCCCGGGGCGCGCCGGTTGCTGGTCGGCGGCCTCGCGTTGGTGCTTTTCGCCGCGACGGTGCTCGGACAGGGAATCGAGCTGCCGCGAGATGTCCCGCCGTTCAACCAGGCGTACACCGAGGGGCCGGACGCGTGGGGGGACTGCGCGCTCGGCACCGAAGGATGTCCGGATCAGGTCTGCACCACCGGTTGCCTGACGACGGCGTTCGCCTCGGTCCTCGCCTACTACGGGGTCGAGCTCTCCGTCGCGCCCGAGGAGTCCTGCACCGGCCGCGCCCGATCCGGGATGAATCCGGGGATCCTCAACGATTGGCTCCGCGCGAACGGGGCGTACGGGCGCTGCGTCCAGGATCCGGTCGGGAACTGCTGCCTCGTGTGGGGACGATTGCCGGACGGCGTCGAGCTGACCTTCCACGTCAACCGGAGCGACGTCGGCCTGAACCCGGTCGCGTCGGTCGTCATCGACCACGCGCTCCGTCAGGGGCGTCCGATCGTCGCCGGCGTCCATTGGGGCGCCTCCTGCCACGGCGACACCGGCCAGACCGAGGACTGCCACTGGGTCGTCCTCACCGGGAAGACCGCCGATACGTATTCGATCATCGATCCGTACAACGCGGACCCCGCGAGCCCGTATGGGATTCGGACCACCCTCGATGCGGGCGTCCACGGCGCGTACGTCATCGATCGGTTCGTCGTCGTGGAGTACAGCTCGACGGCGTCGACCGCCGCGCAGGCTTCTCAGTCCGCAGGAGAAGCCGAGCCGGAGCGTCCGTCCGAACCGTCCGCGCTCGTTCTCCTCGCCGCCCTCGCCCTCGTGGCGGCGCTCGTCCTCCTCGTCACGGCGACCGGCAACGAAGCCGCCCCTTAGAGCAGGTCGAGAATCAACACGCTCAACCCGACGCCGGCGCAGTAGATCGAGAAAAACCAGAGGCGCGAGCGCCGGACGATCGCCAGCAGCGCGCGCACGCCGAGGATCCCGACGACGAAGGCGACGGCGGTCCCCACGGCGATCCCGCCCCAATCCCCGCTCCACCCTCCCCCTGCCGACGCGTCCCACAGGTTGAGGAGCGCCGCACCGAGGAGCGCCGGGATCGACAACAGGAACGAGAACCGCGCCGCGCGCGACGGCTCGATCCTCCGCGACACGCCGGCCGAGATCGTCACACCGCTTCGCGACACGCCGGGAAGCAGGGCGAGCGCCTGGGCGATCCCCACGATGAGGGAGTCGACGAACCGCGGTTCGCGACGGGTCGCCCTCGCGCGCAACCGCTCGGCGGCGATCAACGCGAGCGCCGTGAACAGCAGCCCGCCCCCGACGACCGCAAGCGAGGAGAAGACCGTGTCGGCCACGGGACGGAAGAGGAGCCCGGCGACGACGATCGGGATCGTCCCCGCGATGAGGAGGCCGATCTCCTTCCTCCGCTCGATCGTCCCCCGCCGGGTGAACGCCAGGGCAAGCTCGGCCAAGTCGGCCCGGAAGACCCAAAGGACCGCCCCGAGCGTCCCCAGGTGGAGGAACGCCTCGAGGAGGACGCCTGGAGGATGGAGGCCGAGGAGCCGTTCGCCAATCACCAGGTGCCCGGAGCTCGACACGGGGAGGAACTCGGTCAACCCCTGGACCAGTCCGAGCAGCGCGTAGCGGATCATCGCTTTCCTTGCGGGCCGTACCGGAGGGACAACGCCCCGAGTTTGCAGGCCTCGACGCACTCCCCGCACTTGATGCAGTTGTGGTTGTCGTGGTCGATGTGAGGATCGAGCCCCATCGGGCAGGACTCCGCGCACACGCGGCAGCCGGTGCAGCGGTCCGGGGCCAGGCGCAGATGCAGGAGGCTGACGCGGTTGAACAGGGAGAGGATCGCGCCCATCGGACACAGGTAGCGGCACCAGAACCGGGCGATGAGGACCATCCCGACGAGCGTCGCTCCGAGGGTCGCCATGTGAATCAGAAACGGCTGATTCACCTTCGCCACGCCGAGGAACAGGTACGGAATCGACGCCTCGATCGACGCCGCCGGACAGAGCTTGCAGAACATCGTGTCGGCGAAGACCCACGCCGCGACCAGCGTCCCGATCAGGATCGCGAACTTCGAGTAGGAGACCGAATCCCTGATCCTCACCTTCCGGAACGCCAGCAGGTCGTTCAGCGTTCCGAACGGGCAGAACCAGCCGCAGAAGCCGCGCCCGGCGATCAGCCCGTACGCGACGATCGCCCCGATCCAGAAGAACGGGATCGTGCCGAAGACGACCATGTTCTGAATCAGCCCGACCGGACAGACCGTCACCGCCAGCGGGCAAGCGTAACAGTGCAGGCCGGGGAAGATCAGGTGCGTCATCCCGATCCCGGTGGCCCCGAACAGGCCGAGCAGCAGGCCGGCCGCTTGCGCGATTCGACGTCGGCTCCCGAGCCTCACGGTCCGCCCTCCAAGAGGTCGATCAGCCTCGCCTCGAGCTCCTCGGCGCCGAAGACGATCTCCCCGGTGTCGACGCGGAGGATCGCCGGGACGACCGTTCGCCCGGATCGGGTCACCCCGCTCCGTTCGGCCAGCTCCGGCTCCTCTCCGACGTCGACGGACCGATATCGGATCCGCGGGTTGTGCCCCGCGGCCTCCTCGACCATCGCTTCGGCGTACGGGCAAGCGTGGCACCAGACGGCGTGAAAGACGAGGAGTTCGATCTCCCGGTCGATCCCCTCGATCGCCGCGATCCCCGCCGGGGTCAGCTCCGGCTCGCCGCGTTGCGCCTCCTCGATCCCGACGCAAGAGGTGCACAGGACGGCGCCGATCCCCTGCGCCTGCTCGTGCTGGTTCAGGACGACGCCGTAGGCCAGCCCGCCGAGGACGAACAGGATCAACACCGCGTACAGCGGCCAGCGGACGGAGAACGCTCGGCGGAACGCGACCGCCGCCGCGAGAAGCAGGACGCCGAGGCCGAGGCCCCCGAGGCGGTACCAGAGCGGCCGGGCCGGCTCGATCGGCAGGGCCACCGGAACCTCGACCGGCGTCTCCGAAGGCGGTTCGACGGTCACGGTGAACGGGATCTCCTCGGAGACCTGGTAGCACAGCTCGCCGATGCAGTAGGTGTACAGGACGACGAGCGCGGGCGACGAGGTGCCGAGCGGGAGCTCCGCGCTCGCGGACAGGCGGAGCGCGATCGCCGCGGCGTCGAACGGGGCGAGCGCCTCGATCGCCTCCGGCTCGGCCACGAGCGTCAGCCCCTCGACCTCGAGGATCGGCTCGATGTCCTCGCCAGGGTAGACCGACCCGTTCTCGACGCGGAGGATCGCGACCGCCTCCCCTCCCTGCGGGACCGCGATCTCCGACGGGTCGAGCGAGAAGGCGAGGATCGGCTCCTGGCCGACGGCGAACGCGCCGACCGCCAGGAGGCTCAGGCCGACGAGCGCGAGCTCCCTACGGATCACCTGTACCGCCCTCCTCCGGGTCGACGAGGGCCGCGACCGCGTCCGTCAGCTGCTCGCCGTGCAGACCGCGTCCTCGGATGATCCCGTCCCGATCGATGACGTAGGTCATCGGAATCCCCTCGATCCGGTAGAGCGTGTTAACCGGCCCGTTCGGACCGTCGTAGACCTGTCGATAGCCGACCTCGTGCTCGGCCACGGCCTCCAGGAAGTCGGCGAGACTCCGATCGATGTTGATCCCGAGAACGACCACCCCGGCGTCGGCGAACGCCTCGTCGATCGCCATCAACGTCGGGATCTCGTCGAGGCACGGTCCGCACCAGCCGGCCCAGAAGTCGAGGACGACGACGCTCCCCCGCAGCCCCTCGATGGAGACCGGCTCGCCCGCCGCGTCCGCCGCGTCGAAGTACGGAGCGGGAAAGCCGACGAGGAGCGGCGGCTTCGGCGGGACGTCTTCGTCCGATTCCTCGACCCGGATCCGGCTGCCGTCCGGAGCGACGGAGACGACCCGATAGACGACGCCGTCGAGGTTGAACGGCGCGTCGAGCGGGAACCGCTCGTGCGAGTCGCTCGACGCGATGAGCTCTCCGTCGCCGTCCGCGTCGATCAGGAGGACGCCCGCATCGAGCTGGTCGTACCGCCCGTCGGTGTCCTCATCGATGATGGCGAGATCGTACGTCCGGCCGTCGAGCTCGACCGTCCCCTCTCGGTACGTGTCGCGACAGTAGGTGAGGATCGCCGGCGTGAACAGGCTCCACATCACGAACAGCCGGTACGGGGCCGTCGCCCCCTCCTCATGCGCAATCTCGAGCCGGACGCTCGCGAGCAGCCTCCCGTCGGCGAGCATCCGCTCCCATTCGAACGCCGAGAGGTCGCCCGACCGATCCGCGTCGACGTACAGCCGGACCCTCTCCTCGGTCCGATCGATCATCACCGAATGCCGATCCAGCGCGAGCCGGATCTCGCCGTACAGCGGCTCCCCTTCCGCCTCCGGCCAGTCGATCCCCTCGGGAGGGGTCGTCCCCAGCCGGATCCCTCGGACGAAGCAGGCGCCGGTGAGCTCGATAATCCCTTCGGCGTACGACAGGTCCGCCTCGTAGCCGACCGCCGCGACGGCCGACGCGAGCGCGAAAACGAGACAGACGACGAGCCCGCGCGTCAACCGCCACCCCTCCCGGCGAACGACCGGAGCCGATCGGCGACGACGGGCGCGCCGATCGGACTGAGGATCTCGAAAAGGCCCGGCCCGGCCTTCCGCCCGGTCACCGCGATCCGGCAGGCGAGCGCCACGTCCTTCAGCACCGCATCCCGTTCGGCGAGGGTCCCGCGGATCGTCGATTCGATCCGCTCCGGCGTGAACGGATCGGCGCCCTCCAGCGCCTCGGCGACGGCGATCAGCAGCTCGGCCTGGCTCCCGTCGATCTCCATCCCGTCCTGGGCGTCCAGGGAGACCGGGAAGAGCATCTCCATCGCCCACGCCAAGTCCTCCAGCGTGTGCGACCGATCGCGGAGGAGATCGACGCCGATCCTCAGTCGATCGCGGTCGCACGCGGACCACATCTCCGCGGTCACGGCGCCGCGCGTCAGGACGAACGGCTCGACGAGATCGACGAGCCGGTCGAGATCCGAGCGCTTCATGTGCCGCTGGTTCAGCCAGCGCAGCTTCGCCTCCTCGAACACGGCGGCCGACTTGTTGATCCCCTCGAGCGAGAAGAGTTCGATGAGGTCGTCGAGGGAGAACACCTCGTCGTCGCCGTGGGACCAACCGAGACGAACGATGAAGTTGACCAGCGCCTCGGGGAGGAAGCCGCGGTCCCGGTACTCCAGCACCGACGTGTCTCCGTGGCGCTTCGACAGTCGGGATCGGTCCTCTCCGAGGATCAACGGGACGTGCAGGAACCGGGGCACCGGTTTGCCCAATCCGCGGTAGAGGAGGATCTGCTTCGGCGTGTTGTTCAGGTGCTCGTCGCCCCGGATGACGTGCGTGATCCCCATGTCGGCGTCGTCGACGACGACGGCGAAGTTGTAGAGAAAAGAGCCGTCGGACCGACGGATGGCGAAGTCCTTCAGCTGGTCGTTCGGGTAGGCAACGTCGCCGAGCAGGTCGTCCTCGACCACGGTCTCCCCTTCCGTCGGGACGCGGAACCACCAGGCGCCCTCGCGCTCGTAGGCAAGCCCCTTCTCGATCAGCCGCTCGGCCGCCTCGCGGTGGGCTTCGGTCCGGTCGGTCGTCCGGTCGTACTCGTCCCAGTCGATCCCGAGCCAGCGGAGCGACTCGAGGATCTGCTCGATCGACGCGTCGGTCGAACGCTCGCGGTCCGTGTCCTCGATCCGGAGAACGAACGCGCCGCCGGTGTGTCGAGCGTACAACCAGTTGAACAGCGCCGTGCGCGCCCCGCCGACATGGAGGTATCCCGTCGGGCTCGGAGCGAATCTGACTCGGACCATCTTCCCCTCTCCTTCCCCGTGAACCGGAATTGTACCCGATCGGATCGTGCCGTCGGAACCGCTTCTCGGGTCGTGGGCCCGCGAAAAAGGGCCCGTTAAAGAGGCCAGGGGAGAGGGACCGCTCGGGTCCCTCTCCCCGGAGGGCTGGTATCGGGGGTGCGAGATTTTGTACTCGCGATTGTCCTACAACCGTACCCACGCTTTGTGTCGGATTCGTGAAGAGACGGTGGCGATCTTGCGAGGACGCCGGGCGGCCGGGTCCGACGGACGAAACCCGGCCCGCGGTTCGGTGTTGATACGCGTGCAGACTTGCCAAGATCGCTCGAGCCGGCTATCAGTGGTACGAAATGAGCGACCGAAGACTTCGCAGGGGGCGAACATGAGCGTACGTGCGAGACGGGCAGCATTCCTTGTCGGTTCGGCATTCGGCCTTTCCCTTCTTGCCTTGGTTTCTGCGACCGCGTTGGCGGATGCGCCGGCGATCGTCCGGCGATCTCCCGCGGCCGGCGAGGAGCTCCGGGTCGATTCGCCGGTCGTGGTCGCGTTCGACCGGGCGATGGACCGCGCCGCCGTCGAGGCGGCGTTCTCGCTCTCGCCGGCCGTCCCGGGGCGGTTCGACTGGAGCGACGAGCGAACCCTCCGATACTTCGCAGACGCGGGTTGGACACACAACACGGAGTACCGTGTGGCGATCTCGACGGCGGCGACGAGCCGGGACGGCGAGCCGCTCGGCGAGGCGTTCGCGTTCCGGTTCCGGACGGTCGGCTACCTCTCCGTGACGCAGACCCTCCCGATCGACGGATCGGCGGGCGTCGCCGTCGACAGCACGATCTTCGTCATGTTCAATCGACCGGTCGTCCCGCTGATGGCCCTCTCCGACCCGAGCCACGCCGATCTGCCCGTCCCGCTGCGCGTCGAGCCGGCGATTACGGGAACCGGCGAGTGGCTGAACACCTCGGTCTACTTGTTCACGCCGAGCGAGCCGATGCGGGGTGGAACGACCTACACGGTCACCGTTCCCGCCGGCACGATCGACACGACCGGAGGCATCGTGCCCGAGGACGTGACGTGGCGGTTCACGACCGAACGACCGAGGGTCGTGTGGAAGAGCCCGGAGGACGGCGAGGATCTCGTGCCGATCGAGGCCGAGGTCCGCGTCACGTTCAACATGCCAATCTCGCTCGCGAGCGCGCGCGAGCGATTCCGGATGCGAGCGTCCGGCCTCCTCAGCGACCTGTTCGCCGACGACGTCGCCGGCGAGTTGACGACCGACGGGAGCGTCCTCGTCTTCGTCCCGTCCGAGCCGCTTGCGTTCGACCGCTCCTACGTCGTCACCCTCGAGGCCAGCGTGACCGGAGTCGAAGGCGGCCTCGGAGCGAGGGAGGGCGTCGAGTGGCGGTTCCGCACGGTCCCCCTCCCGCGGATCCTCGGGACGGATCCGGAGGACGGGGAGACCGGCGTCTATCCGTACTCGTCGTTTTTGATCCGTTTCAACGCGCCGATCGATCCGGATTCGGTGCTGGCAAACCTGACCGTGGACCCTGAGCCCGAGCCGGACGACCTGCGCGGCTACTTCCGCTCGTGGGACAACACCTACGTCCTCCAGTTCGGGTCGGGTCCGAGTCGGGAGTACGTCGTCCAGATCGGACCGGACATCGCCGATCCCTACGGGAACACGACCGGCCAGTCGATGACGGTCCGATTCCGCACCGGTCCGCTCGATCCGACGGCCTGGCTCCACGTCCCCGGCTGGGTCGGGACGTTCAGCACGTACGAGCCGGCGCGGCTGTTCGTCGCGCACCGAAACGTCGAGCGCGTCACCCTGACGCTGACGAGGATCTCGATCGACGAGTACTTCGAGGCGCTCGACGATTGGTACGACTACGATCCCCCGGAGAGCGGTCGGATCCGGCGCTGGTCGGTCGACGTGTCCGCGCCGCTGAACGAGGTCGGCTACGCCCCGGTCGATCTCCTCCCCGGCGGGGAACCGATCGAACCGGGGATCTACGTCGTCGACCTGAGCGCCGAGGGGGTGTCGTGGAACCGGTGGCAGCACCGCCACGTTCTCGTCGCCAGTCCGGTCAACCTGACGCTGAAGACGGCCGAGGACGAGACCCTCGTCTGGGCGACCGACCTGGACTCGGGGACCCCGGTCCCGGGGCTCATCCTCCGCGCTTACACCGCCGACGGGGAACCGGTCGACGTTTCGATCACCGACCGCGACGGGCTCGCCACGTTTCCCGGCGGCACCGACTGGCGCGGGTTGACCTTCGCGAGCGCTGTCCCGTTCTCGATGGGCAGCCCGCAGTGGGACGACGGGATCTCGATCTGGGCGTTCGGCTATTCCGCGAGCACCCCCGGCCCCCTGCGCCTCTTCCTCGACACCGACCGACCGATCTATCGCCCCGGTCAATCGGTCCACTTCAAGGGGATCCTTCGCGCCGAAGACGACGCGAGCTACGCGCTTCCGCCAAGCGCGCCGGTCGTCGTCTCCGTCTTCGACGCCGCCTGGGAGCCGATCTACGAAACGACCCTCGCCGTCGACGGCTTCGGAACGTTCTCCGGGACGATCGAACTGGCCGAGGACGCCCCGCTCGGCACCTACCGGATCGAGGTGACGTTCGAAGACCGTTCCTTCGGCGACACGTTCGTCGTCGCCGCGTACCGGCCGCCGGAGTTCGAGGTCACCGTCACCCCGGAGCGCGGCGAAGCGCCGCTCGGGGAGGCGGTCGACGTGGCGATCGGCCTCGAGTACTTCTTCGGCGCCCCGGTCGCCGACGCGCCGATCGAATGGCGCGTCTTCTCCGCCGCGTATCGCTTCTCGCCGCCTCGGCTCGAGCGCTACACCTTCACCGACGAGGACGATCCGTGGGTCTGCTGGTCCTGCTGGTGGCGGACGCCCGAGCCGCCGACGCCGATCCTCGAAGGAAGCGGCCGTTCCGACCGCAACGGGAACCTCCTGATCGAGCTGCCGAGCGACGTCGGGGCCCTCCACCTCGAAGAACCCGAAGCGTGGCCCGGAAACCGGACGCTGACCGTCGAGGCGACCGCCGTCGGGAACGACGGCCAGACCTTCTCCGGGCGCGGCACGCTCGTCGTACACGCCGGCGACTTCTACGTCGGCCTCGCGACGCCGCGAGCGATCGGTCGAGCCGGCGACCCGGTCGACGTCGAGGTGATCACCGTCGATTGGAGCGGCGAGCGGATCGGCGATCGGCCGCTGACCTACACCGTCTATCGGCGCGAGTGGGACAACGTCTTCGAGGAGGACGACGCCGGCGGCGGGCGGTGGACGTGGACGACGATCGACACCGAGATCGCCGCCGGATCTCTCACGACCGACGGAGGCGGCGACGGCCTCTTCTCGTTCGTGCCGCCGGTCGGCGGGACGTACAAGGTCGTCGTTTCGGGTGCCGACGCGCTCGGGCGGACGGTCCGGTCGAGCCTCTTCCTCTGGGCCAGCGGTCCAGAGTCCGTGTCGTGGCGTCGGAGCAACGACGATCGCATCACGCTGATCAGCGACAGGGCGGAGTATCGCGTCGGCGACACCGCCGAGATCCTCATCCCGAGCCCGTTCGCCGGCGAGCAGTGGGCGCTGATCACGGTCGAGCGCGCCGGGATCCTGTCCCGCGAGGTCGTCCGCCTCGAATCGAACAGCTCGGTCTACCGGTTTCCGATCTCCGAGGAGCACGTCCCGAACGTCTACGTCTCCGCTGTTCTCGTCCGCGGTCGAGAGGCGGCGCTCGCGGCGCTCGACGGGTCGCCGCCGGTGGCGGAGACGAAGGTCGGGTACGTCGAGCTCGCCGTCTCGCGCGCCCCGAAGATCCTCCGCATCGATCTGACCCCTTCCGATCCGCTCCCCCAGCCGGGCGAGTCGATCGTGTACGACGTCCTTGTCACCGACGACGACGGTCTCCCGGTCCGCGCCTCTCTGGCGTTCGATCTGGTCGACAAGGCCGTCCTCACCCTCATGCCCCGGAGCCCGGACGCGATCGTCGACGCGTTCTACGGCCGTCGCGGGCTCGGCGTCGACACCGCGAGCGGCCTGACGATCTCGATCAACCGTCTCGTCGTCGAGCAACTCGAGGAGGTCGAGGCGGATCTGCCGGCCACGTTCGACACCGAAGACACGACCGGCGCGACCGCTCCGATGGCCGCGCAGAGACTCGGCCTCGAAGAAACGGCCGAAGGCGCCGACGACGCCGCCGGCCAGTTGCCTCCGGGAATCGAGCTCCGAGAGGACTTCCAGGACACCGCCTACTGGAGCGCCCACGTGACGACCGACGAGGACGGACGCGCGACGGTTCCGATCGACCTTCCCGACAACCTGACGACCTGGGTCGCGCGCGGCGTCGGGGTGACCGTCGAGACGCGCGTCGGGGAGACGACGAGCGATCTGCTCGTCACCAAGCCGCTCCTCGTCCGGCCGGTGACCCCGCGGTTCTTCGTCGTCGGGGACCGCGTCCGCCTGGCGGCGAACGTCTCCAACCAGACGACCGAGGACCGCGACGTCGAGGTGACCGTCGGCCAGACCGGACTCGACCTGGAGTCCGCCCGGGCGCAGTCCGTCCTGATCCCCGGCGGCGGCGAGGCGACCGTCGTCTGGTGGGCGCGCGTCCTCGACGTCCCGGCGGTCGATCTGGCGTTCTCCGCCGTCTCGGGCGAGCTGTCCGACGCGGCTCGACCGCGCCTCACGACCGGCCCGGACAGGACGCTCCTCGTCTATCGCTATACCGCGCCGGAGACGGTCGGGACGGCCGGGCAGCTGAGCGACGCGGGAAGCCGAACCGAGATCGTCGCGCTTCCGCCGAACGTTGAGGCCGAACGGAGTCGGCTCCTCGTGCGGCTCGAGACGTCGCTCGCCGCTGCGATGCAGGAGGGGCTCAGCTACCTGGAGCACTTCGAGTACGAGTGCACCGAGCAGGTCGTCAGCCGGTTCCTCCCGAACGTCCTGACCTTCCGCGCGATCGATCGCCTCGGGATCGAGAACCCCGAGCTGGAGGAGAGGCTTCCCGCCCTCGTCGCCGAGGGGCTCGAGAAGCTGTATACCCGCCAGAACGGAGACGGCGGCTGGGGATGGTGGGCCCTCGACGAGTCGAGCCCGTACCTCACCGCCTACGTCGCCTTCGCCTTGACGCACGCCGAGAACGCCGGCTACGTCGTGAGGAGGGACGTTCTCGATCGGGGCCTCGACTTCCTCGAGCGAAGCCTCGTCTCCGCGAGCGGACTGACCTCCTCCGTCGTCGCGAACCGGCAGGCGTGGATCCTGTACGTCCTCGCCGAGGCGGGGCGGGATCGCGCCGCCTCGAAGCACGCCGGCGACCTGTACGACGACCGCGCCAAGCTGAGCCACTACGCCCGGGCGTTCCTCGCGATGGCCCTCGACGTTCTCGGGTCGCCCTCCGGGTGGATCGACGTGCTCGTCTCCGACTTGTACGACGACGCCATCGTCTCCGCGACCGGCGTCCACTGGGAGGAGGCGGAGTACGACGGGTGGGCGATGAACACCGACACCCGCTCGACGGCGGTCATCCTCGACGCCCTGACCCGCCTCGATCCGGACCAGCCGCTCCTTCCGAGCGTCGTCCGATGGCTGATGGTGGCGCGGCGCGACGGGATCTGGGAGACGACGCAGGAGACGGCGTGGGCCCTGATCGCGCTGACCGACTGGATGGACGCCACGGGCGAGCTCGAGGGAGCCTACGACTACAGCGCCACGCTCAACGGGGACGAGTTGTACGCCGGAACGGCATCGGCCGAGACGTACCTCGATCCGACGTCGATTACAGTCCCGGCCGAAGCCCTCTCCCCTGACATCGGGAACCGCCTGACGGTCTCCCGCGGAGACGGACCGGGGACGTTGTACTACACCGCGCACTTGTCCGTCCGGCTCCCGGTCGAGGACGTCGAGCCGCTGCACCGCGGGATCATCGTTCAGCGGCAGTACGTCCCGGTCGACTGCCCGCTCGACGAGAACTGCCCCGAGCTGACCGGAGCCGCGGTCGGGGAGACGATCCAGGTGCGGCTGACGATCATCGCGCCGCACGATCTGTACTACGTCGTCGTCGAGGATCCCTACCCCGCCGGATGCGAGGCGGTCGACACGACCCTCGCGACGACGAGCCTGACCGACCTCGAGCCCGGCCTCTACCGGGAATCGGACGGCGGATGGCCGTGGTTCTACTACTGGTGGTGGCGCTGGTACACGCGAAGCGAACTGCGCGACGAGAAGCTCGCCCTGTTCGCCGACTATCTCCCCGCGGGGACCTACACCTACCAGTACACCCTCCGCGCGACGGTCCCCGGCGAGTACCGCGTCCTGCCGACCTCGGCGCACGAGTTTTACTTCCCCGAGGTGTTCGGACGGACGGACGGACGGATCTTCGTCGTCGAAGAAGGGGAGTGAGCCAAGCCGACCGCAGGAAGGCAACGTACCAATTCCCGCCTTCCTGCCCGTCCAGCGGAGGCTGAAGCCTCCGCTTGGACGAAGACGATAGCGAGGACGGTGAATCACCGGCCACGAAGCATCTGCACCGCGCGGCCGTTGTCGGAGCAGGAGAAGACCACCACGCCGGTGCCCCCCTCTTCCGAAACGGTCGCGTGTAGGTCGACGAGCGAGATCTCCTTGCGGGCCAGCGCCTCGCTGACGCGGCCGAGGAACCCCGGGTGATGCGGAAGCTCGATCACGACCACGTCCCGCTCCTCGACGGAGAATCCCGCGTCCTTCAACGCTTCCCTGGCGTAGGATTGGGACGTGGCGAGAAGCCGAATGACCGCGGTCCCGCCCGCGACGTCGAGCGCGATCGACAGGAGGTTGATCCCCATGTCGCCGAGGAGCCGGCTGATCTCGGCAAGGAGACCGGTCCGGTTCTCGGTCTTCACGACGATCTCACGGCGCAGCTGAGCGTCCAGCACGCGACTCACCTCCCGTCGACTCCGGGGTTCCTTCGGTACCTTACCCGTCGGCTCCGAGCCACGACGCCATCGAATGGCCGGGCGCATCGGGACATTTGGCCGTCGGTCGGAAGCGAACGAATCGGGTCACCAGCGGGTCAGACCAATGTCATCTTCGAACCGCGGTCCGGTCCCCTGCCCGAATCGGCACAAACCCTATCCTGTTGACAAATGCAGGCGTGCCTGAGGGGATACTGGGGGGCGGTCATCCTGTCCGCCCTCCTGATCGGTGTCTGTTGGCTGGCGGCTTCCGCCGTGGAGATCTCGGTCCTTTCCACGGCGAAGGAGGAGGCCCCCGGTTCGTTCGTCACCCACGTCTTCGCGGTGACGAACGACGGGCCTGCGGACGACACGTTCACGCTCGCGTTCGAGGCGCCGCCCGGTTGGGGCGTCCTCGGCGCGCCGGCCTCGATCGCCGTGGGAGGAGGCGCGGAGGAGACCCTGTTCGTCACCGTGACGATCCCTCCCGGTGCGCTCGCCGGCGCGTACGACGTCACCCTGACCGCCACGTCGCAGGGTGACCCGTCCGCGATCGCGACCGCCGTCGCGCTCGTCATCGTCACGCCGACCCGCGAGATCGAACTCCTACCACCGACCGGGACCGGCGTCGCACCGGGCGAGAGCGTCGAGTACGAGTTCGTCCTGATCAACCGCGGCAACGCGCAGGATTCGTTCTCGCTCGCGGCGTCCTCGTCCGAGCGCCTGACGATCGGTCTCTCCCCGACGTCCGTCGATCTGGCGCCGCAGGAGCGGGTCACGGTTCGCGTCCGACTCGACGTCCCGATCGACACGCCCCCCGGCCCGGACGTTCTGACCGTCACCGCCGTCTCGACCCTGTACGAGGGCGTCGAGGCCGAAGCGACCGTCTCCACCACGATCCTTCCCCCCGGCCCGGAGCGCGTCGGCGGGACGTTGATGGAGATCCTTCCCGCGCGGATACGCCTCTCGCTCGACAAGGACGTCCTGACGGGGGAGTTCTCGAGCCGGTTGACGTTCTCCGCCTCCGGCCAGATTCGGAACGGCTTCTTCTCCTCGAACCTGAGCCTCGACGACCCGCTCGGGACCGATCCGCTCGAGGTCGGCTCGTTCTCGATCCTCTACCGACGGAGCCCTACGACGTACACGATCGGAAACGTCTCGCAGCGACTGACCGATCTGATCCGCCTTTCCTGCCGCGGCGGCTCGGTCGTGATCGACGAGGACCTGTTCGACCTGGCGGTCATCGGCGGCGGCTCGGACGACGAGACGCGGTTCGCCGGGCGCGTCGCGCTCGGGCCCGACGAGGCGAACCTCGCGATCGCCTACCTCGGGATCCGCGACCCGGCGCCGACGTACAAGTCGGTCTGGAGCGCGATGGCGAGCGCCGAGCCGCTCGAGGATTGGACGATCCGAATCGAGGGGAGCCTCGGCATCGACGGGCCCCTCTCCAGCCGCGCCGTCTTCTTCGGCACGGAGATCGACGCCTCCGGCTTCTTCTTCAGTGGGACGGCCTTCTCCGTCGGGACCCACTTCCCCGGTTCGCGGGCGGACTCGGCGGGGATCGAGGCTTCCTACCGGCTCCGGCTGCAGGCGCTCTCCCTCAGCGTGTCGCTCGCCCACGTCTGGGACAACGTTATCCGCGACCCCCTCGTCGACGCGCTGATCGAGGACGAGCTCGGGTTCAATCTCAGGACGACCCCGCTCGCGGACGGCCCGACGCTCAGCTCGACGGTCGAGTTCACGTGGGACCGATACCCGGACCTCGGCGCGAAGAGCGAGATCGACACGCTCTTCGCCGTCAGCGTCACCGAGACCGCCGGGGTCTTCCCCTACGCGTTCTCGGGAAAGATCATCGACCAGATCGATCACGTTCTCGACACCCACGTCCGCCGGTCGACGTTCAGCGAGGGGGCCGGGCTGTCGGTCGACTCGCTCTACCTCTTCCTCCAGTTGACGCAGGAGAAGCGGGTCGACGTGGTCACCGACCTCGTCCTGTCCTCCTCCTCGGACGTCAGCTTGCGGTTCCGACCCGAAGGGTCGTTGCACGAGGCGTCGATCGCGTTCGGGAACACGCTCGACGAGTTCGACCTGTCCGCCTCGCTCTACATCCGGTTCGTCGAGGACCTCGACATCGTGTTCGACGGCTCCGTCTCGTGGGACCGCGTCGATTCGACGTCCGTCTCGTTCGGTTGGGGGATCTCCCTGAACGCGAACGTCGACGTCCCGATCCCCTTCTTCGTCACGAGAGGGCGGATCGAAGGGCGCGCGTTCATCGATCGAGACGGAGACGGGTTGTACGGCCTCTACGATCGCCCGCTTGACGGGATCGTCGTCGAGGCCGACGGCGGCGAGGCGTCGACGAACGCCGACGGTCGGTTCCGATTCGCGCCGTTCTATCCCAAGACGTACACGCTGACCGTCAGCCGGCTCCCGGCCGACGCGAAGGCCGGCGACCCGATCGACGTCGAGCTTCCCGCCGGCGCGACCGTCTGGGTGGACGTCCCGTTGACGCCGGTCGTCGTCGTCTCCGGGAGGCTGTTCGACGACGAAAACCAGGACGGGATCGCGGGAGCGGACGAAGGAGGCTTCGCGCAGGTCCGCGTCCTGCTGCGCGACGAGGCGGACGTCGTCGCCGACGCGCGCACCGACCTGACCGGTGGATTCAGCTTCACGGACGTGCTGCCGGGGCGGTACACGGTCGCGTTCGACGCCGAGACCCTCCCCGACCGTTTCGCCTTCACCACCGCCGAGGAAGCGGAAATCGACGTCGAGGCCGAGGCCCCGCCGACGATCCTCTTCGGGGGGTTCATCCGACCGCGCGACGTCATCGTCACCTTCCAGCCACCGACGGCCGACTTCGCCTTCTCCCCTGCGGCGCCGGCTGCGGGGGGGCCGATCACGTTCGACGGGACGGCCTCGTTCGATTTCGACGGCGAGATCGTGGCCCACGCGTGGGACTTCGACGGCGACGGCGAGCCCGACGCGACCGAGGTCGTCGCGGAGCACACGTTCTCCGAGCCGGGAATCCACGACGTCTCCCTCACCGTGGTCGACGACAGCGGAAACGCCGACACGATCACCCGGCCGATCGAGGTGCGCGGAGAGGACGCCGAGGCCACACGACCGAGCGGCGTCTCGACGTTCCAGCCGCCGATCGCCGACTTCGCGTTCATGCCAGCTTCGCCGATCGCCGGCGACGCGGTCCAGTTCGACGGGACCCTCTCGTCCGACTTCGACGGCGAGATCGTCGCCTACGCATGGGACTTCGACGGCGACGGCGAGCCCGACGCGTCGGGCTCGGTCGCGGAGCACGCGTTCGCCGAACCCGGGGTCTACGCCGTCTCCCTCACCGTCACCGACGACGCCGGGAACATCGACACCGTCACCCTTTCGATCGAGATCGGCGGGGACGCGGACGACGAACCCGGAAGCGGCCTCCCGATCGCCGGATTCCGGCGGTCTCCGACCGAGCCGATCGCCGGGGAGCCGATCCTGTTCAACGGAACGACATCGATCGATCCGGACGGCCAAATCGTCTCCTTCGCCTGGGACTTCGACGGCGACGGAGCGGTCGACTCGACGGCGCCGATCGCCGAACACACGTACGACGAAGCCGGCACCTACACCGTTTCGCTCACCGTCACCGACGACGGCG
>Ga0315546_1000777_pt1 | contig 21732 bp, 21 predicted proteins | sample SalMarSW160170MG_FD_203833 | JGI IMG/M metagenome (GOLD analysis project Ga0315546, IMG submission 203833) | Salt marsh sediment microbial communities from the Plum Island Ecosystem LTER, Massachusetts, United States - Salt Marsh Sediment SW1601-170 ...
AGGCAAGCCCAGGACGAGTTTGCACTGGAAAGTCATAAAAGGGCTATTACTGCAATACGTACAGGCAAGTTTGACGGTGAAATTGTGCCAGTACAGGGGAAAAGGGCGCAGGTAAAACAAGATGAACGGCCTCGCGCTGACACAACGTTGGAGAAACTTGCTAGTTTGAAGCCGGTCTTCGATCCGAACGGAACCATCACTGCTGGCAACGCTTCGGGATTGAATGATGGAGCAGCGGCTGTAGTTCTCTCCTCTGAGAAACCCTCGTTGAATGGCGCAATTTGCGCTGAGATCGTCGATAGCGCTCTGGTAGCTACTGATCCAATGGACATGGGTATAGCGCCGGTATTTGCCATTCGAAAACTACTTGCCAAGACAAAGCTCAAAGTTGAAGATATAGACTTGTGGGAAATGAATGAGGCCTTTGCGGGGCAAGTGCTTGCAGTGTTAAAGGAGATTGCAGTGCCATTAGAGAGGCTCAACGTCAATGGCGGTGCTGTTGCCCTAGGGCACCCCATTGGATGTTCAGGAGCAAGGATTTTGGTCACTCTTCTTCACGAGATGAAATGTCAAGAGGTTGAATTAGGTGCGGCGGCTTTGTGCGTGGGCGGTGGTTTGGGACTAGCAGTGCTAGTACGATGTAATTAGATGGCGAGCTTGAGTCTCTTGGGATGTTATATGTGTAAACAATAAGGACAAGGATGAATATCAAGGGGAAACGTGTAACGCTACGCGGTATCGAGAGAGAAGACTTGCTTTTGTTGCAACCCTGGAGCAACGATCCAGAAGTACAATATCAATTAGGCGGGTGGCACTTCCCAAGTTCGGCTGTGGTTATGGAAAGATGGTTCGAGTCATTACAGAGCGACGAATTAAACCAGCGCTTTGCGATTGATACGGAGCAGCATGGGCTCATTGGAACTGCCAACTTGGTTAACATCAACTGGAAGGACCGGAATGCGTTTCATGGAATGCTCCTTGGGGATAAGGATATTCGAGGCCAAGGCTATGGCACGGACACTGTTATGGCCATAATGCGATATGCATTCGAGGAGTTGGGGTTAGAACGCCTAGATGGATCCGTGATCGAGTATAATGAGGCTTCACTGCGATTGTATTTGGGACGGTGTGGATGGAGAGAAGAAGGGAGAAAAAAGAATTGGTACTGGCGCAAGAATCGTTTCTGGGACAAGATCATAGTTGGTGTCAACCGCAATGACTACTCTGCATTAGTTGCAAAGAGTCACTATTGGGATTAGGTAATGACTCGTTTTGTGGCGCCATCGAAGGGTTATTGATATGTGCGGTCTAGAATCATGTCGCCGCCGCGCGATCGGCGGCGACTTTGAACTAAGCACGTTATCACTTGGTCCGACCGATCAACCAGTTGACCTGACGCACGGTCTGACTGGGACTTGGACAGCAAGCGGACGAGCAGCACTGGCGCTGGTGCTCCAGCATTTGCAGACAAAAGGTGTGCGACATGTGCATCTGCCTTCCTACTTATGTGAGAGTGTGCTGCTTCCCGTGCAAGCGTTAGAACTGGAGTATTCGTTTTATCCCGTGGACACTCACTTGACGGCATATCCAGACCCACCGCCTGGTTCGGCTGTCATACTGATTCATTATTTCGGCTGGCTAAACCCCGCGACAGCAGCACTACGCGCCGAAGGAGGACACTCATTTTACCTGATTGAAGACTCTAGCCAAGCCTTGCTGAGCGATTGGAGTGCCTCGCCCAATGTATCGCGGTTCGTGTTTTTCAGTCCGCGCAAGTTCGGCCCAGCGCCGCTCGGGGGATGGTGCAACATCCATGCTGAGCTGAATGAGCTGTCGAGTGAAGTTGAGGCGCTAGCTTGGCGCTCGCTAGCAGCACGGCTGGCGCGTGGCGCGTATTTGGCCGAGCCAGATGCCCCAGTGGATCCTGCAGTTGAGACGTTTTATCTAGCCGCCTTCCATGCGGTCGAGACGTTCCTGAATATGCATCCAACCAGTGCTCCTGTGCCGCAGATTGCATTGGATATTATAGCCGGGTTGAATTGGAACGACATAGCAACCCGCCGCCGTGCAAACTGGCAATATCTGAACGATTTATTGGCTAAACACGTCAAGGTGCTCATGCCTGTCTTACCAACTGATGTGGTTCCACTGGGATATGCGGTGCGCTTAGAGGATCGGGATCGCATACAAACAGCATTAGCCGCAGAGCGCATCTTCTGCCCAGTGCATTGGGCATTACCTGTTGAGGTCAGTGGCCGGCGTTTCCCCGACGCAGCATCACTGGCAAAAACATGTCTGACACTCCCCATTGATCAGAGGTACGGTCCGGATGACATGGTGCGAATGGCTGATACCCTAAAAGCTGAGTTGTGAAGTTATGCCGATAGAGGCTTTAGACGCTGTAACTGATGCGGAAAAGTGGCGCCGCGTATTGGGTAGTTTGCCTGTGCCTATGCAAGATGTGTACTTTTGGCCAGAGTGGGTCAGGCTACATCGGTTCCAGCCTGGAGCGCGAGCAATCATGTTTACATATCAGGAAGCGAATGAGGTCTGGGCTTATCCCTTCCTTCTTCAGCCCATCACCCATATTGGGGAACATAGCCTGGAGCAAACATGGTTTGACATCGAAACAGCGTACGGCTATGGTGGCCCCTTGACGAGTACTGAGGAGACAAGTTTTCTTGCAGAAGCTCACTGTGCCTTTACAGAGTGGTGCCAGGGACGCGACGTGGCAGCGGAATTTGTACGACTGCATCCGCTCTTGCAAAACGAGCGCTGGCTGGATCCACAAGTGGAGCTTGTATACGATCGAGAGACTGTATCGCTTCGTTTGGGGGAGCTAAATAGCGGCGAATTACCGTATAGTAACACTGCACGCAATATGTTACGACGCGCAGAACGTGCGAGGTTGCACGTGCAAGCTTATACGGTATATGATCACTTTGACCAATTCGTGACGTTCTACTTGCGTACTATGGATCGAGTACATGCGGATGAGTATTACTATTTTAGCGGGGGATATTTCCGTGGTTTGCGGGACTTGATACAAGAGACAGGTTGGTTACTGGTGGCGCAACAAGATGAAGAATGGATCGCTGCAGCGGTATTTCTGAAGGGGCCCGTATGGTTGCATTATCATCTGTCTGCGTCAAACCTTGACAAGCGTGTGCCAGGAGCTACTAACCAAATACTCCATGCAGCCGCGCAGATCGGCGGTCAGCATGGCCTGGAGCGGCTACACCTCGGTGGAGGGCGCACCAGTAAACCGGATGATTCGCTATTGAAGTTTAAGCGTTCAATGGCTACAGACTCGCAGTCCTTCTACATTGGGAAGCGGATTCACAATCAAGGGGTATATGCCTTGCTGCAGGCGATTTGGGAGCAACAGTATCCCTCTTTGGTGTCCAAGTACGGGCAAAGAGTGTTAGTTTATAGATACACAAAGGCATAACAATGAAAAAACTTGAAAAACAGTTATGCGTGTCATGTAACCATACGATACAGGGTTGTATACTGGCTTTGAATGAGACTGCTAAAGGCATTCTGCTAGTAGTCGACGATGAACAGCGACTCCTTGGCACGATAACCGATGGCGATATCCGTCGGGCAATCCTGGCTAGGGCTAACCTTGAAGCACCTGTTACTGAATTGCTGGCTCGCAAGGCTGGTTCGCCTTATCCCGAACCAGTGACTGCGCCGATCGGAACTGATCGGTCTGCCTTGCTCCAACTGATGCAGGAGCGCAGTGTACGTCATGTACCGCTGCTGGATGGCGCTGGCCGAGTAGTTGATCTAGTCGCGCTCGACGAATTGTTACCAAATCAGGAGCTTCCAGTGCAAGCAATGATTATGGCTGGCGGCTTTGGCAAGCGTCTACATCCTTTAACAGAAGAAGTGCCTAAGCCGATGCTGTCAGTGGGGGGGCGTCCCTTAATGGAACGGATTGTTGAGCAGTTGCGCAAGGCAGGTATCCAGCAGATTAACATCACCACACACTATAAACCAGAAAACATCGCTGCTCATTTTGGTGATGGAAGCAACTTTGGGGTCAAACTCAATTACGTAACCGAAGACCGTCCTTTAGGTACAGCTGGCGCTCTTGGTCTGATGGAAAAGCCCGATAAGCTTTTGCTGGTTATTAACGGCGACATCCTTACTCGGATGAATTTCCGTGCCATGTTAGCCTATCACCGAGAACATAAGGCTGATCTGACTGTTGCAGTGCGTAAGTACGACCTTAAGGTGCCCTACGGGGTGATTGAGAGTGATGGCGCTTTCGTCCGAGAGCTGGCTGAAAAACCCTCTCACAGTTTCTTTGTTAATGCCGGCATCTATCTGCTGGAACCGTCGGTATACCACTACGTTCCGAACGGCCAGCGCTTTGACATGACCGATCTGATCCAGCGGCTGCTGGAAGAACAGCGTCCTGTCGCAAGTTTCCCAATCGTGGAGTACTGGTTGGACATTGGCCAGCCCGAAGATTATGAACGAGCTCAAGAAGATATAAAGAACGGTAGGTTGTGAGATGAACATTCTAGTAACTGGAGGTGCTGGATACACTGGCTCGACTTTGGTTCCTTTGTTGCTCACAGAAGGATATCGGGTTCGCGTCCTGGACAAACTGATGTATGGGGGTGAGTCCTTGCTGGGTGTTTGGTCACATCCAGCCTTCGAGTTTGTGCGGGGTGATGTTCAGGATCAGGAGACCGTCCGCAACGCATTGAAGGGTATAGACGCCGTCGTACACTTAGCAGCCATCGTCGGCGACCCCGCTTGCTCACGTCAGCTTGAACTGGCGCGTTCTGTGAATCTGGATGCCTCTCTTAAGCTCTTGGAAGAGAACGAGAAATCCGGGGTGTCACGCTTCGTGTTTGCCTCTACGTGCAGTAATTACGGAAAGATGGAGGATTCTAATCAGTACTTAGATGAAACATCGGAACTGCGTCCGGTTTCCTTGTATGCTGAGACAAAGGTTGCTGTGGAACGAGCTGTGCTTGACCCCAGTCAGACGAACGGACTGTGTGCAACATCGTTGCGCTTTGCTACAGTTTTTGGCGTCTCGCCGAGGATGCGGTTTGACTTAACGGTCAACGAATTCACGGCGGAGATGTTGATAAAGAAGCAGTTAGTTGTGTATGGCGAACAATTCTGGCGTCCTTATGTTCACGTCAGAGATGTAGCAAGAGCAATTATGGTAGTTCTGGAGTCGCCTGTCGCCAAAGTGCAAAATGAAGTATTCAATGTTGGTTCCACCAATCAGAACTATCAGAAGCAACAACTGGTTGATCTGATACAATCCCGCGTTCCGGATGCAACAGTAGAATACGTGCACAAGGAGGAGGATCCCAGAGACTACCGTGTCTCGTTTGCTAAAATCAAAAGTATATTAGGTTTCGAAACCACTCGCACTGTGGAAGACGGTGTTCGAGAAGTGACACAATTGGTGCGAGATGCTGTTATTCAAGACTTTGAGAATCCAAGGTACAGGAATTCATAATGACGAAGAAGAATCTTGAACCTGGGGCTCCCACGGCTAAAGGTATGATCCCCCTCTGTGTACCCGAGATCCGGGGCAATGAGTGGAAATATATCAAGGAGTGCCTGGATACCAACTGGGTATCATCCGTTGGCCCCTTCGTAGATCGCTTTGAGCAGGAACTAGCAGCATACGTGGGCACAAAACACGCCATCGCTACGGTTAACGGTACAGCTGCACTACACATTGCCCTACTGGTAGCGGGCGTGCAGCCTGATGATGAAGTGTTGGTCTCGACGCTTACCTTCATCTCTCCGGCCAACGCGATTCGCTACGTGGGAGCCTGGCCTGTCTTTATAGACGCGGAGCGTGACTACTGGCAGATGGATCCACAGAAAGTAGTGAACTTCTTGGAAGAGGAGTGCCATTGGGCCGATGGCGAGTTGCGCAATAAGACCACCGGCCGGCGGGTCAGGGCCATTCTGCCGGTACACATCTTGGGTCATGCTTGCGACATGGATCCGATTCTGGAAGTAGCCCGCAAGTATAATCTGGCCGTTATTGAGGATGCTACAGAGAGCCTGGGAGCAAAGTACAAAGGCCGTATGGTGGGGCACCTGGGAGACATCGCCTGTTTTAGTTTCAACGGCAATAAGATCATTACCACCGGCGGTGGAGGGATGATCGTCACCGATAATGAGACGTGGGCAGAGAGAGCGAGATACCTGACCACTCAAGCCAAAGACGATCCGTTGGAATACGTTCACAATGAAATCGGATACAACTACCGGTTGACGAATATCCAAGCAGCGCTGGGAGTAGCGCAGCTAGAGAAGCTAGACGAGTACATTGCCACCAAGCGGAGGATTGCCGAGACGTACACACAAGCGTTCAAGGACATCCCGGGGCTGAGACCCATGCGCGAGGCCGAATGGGCGTTCAGTATCTTCTGGATGTACACGGTGCTAATAGATCAGAACCTATATGGAATAGATGGCCGTGAACTCATGCAAGGTCTCAAGAAGGAGAGCATCCAAACGCGTCCACTCTGGCAACCGGCGCATCTTAGCCTTGCGCATCAGGAAGGGGTGTTGTTAGATTGCCCGGTATCAGAAAGGCTGAATCGTGATGCCATTAGCTTACCGTGTTCGGTGGGATTACTTGACACTGATCAGCAGCGAGTTGCTGAGGCGGTCATCAAATGGCAGGATAGATGGGCAAATGGTGGATTATTGGACAAATGAGGACTTGGTGAAGCTCAATTGACGAGAAAGATACCCATTGCTACTTGGTGTCTCTATCTCACAGCTTTTGTCCTGCCATCAGATTTCGCAATTATAGCTGGCGTGACAACATTTAGGTTCATGGGAACTGTAACGATAGCGAGTTGGCTAATTCATGTTCTAGTGAATCGAAAGGCAATACGTGTCAATCGAGTATTTTACTCCATGATCTTGTTTGCCGTTTGGGGATTGGCATCAGCACTGTGGGCACCAGCCATGGGCTTCAGGCATTACCTTATTTCCGATCTGCTTATTCTCTTTTCGCTCTTTATACTCATCTACTTGGTGGGAATTAACTTAATTACTACAGTAGAAACCTTTCGAGGATTCGCGCTGAGCTTTCTCTTAGGGAGTGTGCTTACAGGAGCCCTAGCAACTACTGGAGTTATCCGGGGCATAACTTCTGCTAGCATGCGCGCCGCCCTTCCAGGACAGAATGAGAATCTTTTTGGCGCAAGCATGGCAGTCGGGCTCCTGCTTGCGCTATATTTCTTCATAACCAGCAAAAGGTTTTCCTCTCGGTTGCCATTGCTTGCGGTGGGCTTGCTGTTGTCGATTTCACTAGTACTTTCTGGGAGTCGTATGGCGTGGGCGAGCATAGCCAGCGCTCTAATGATCTTTGCAATCACTGCGAAGCCAGTTAACTGGCGACGAGCAACGACTGGTACTATTCTGGTAATGCTGTTATTCGGGGCGGGGATCTATTCCTTTCTCTCTATGAATCTTATCCCACAGTCTATGCTGCAGATTGTGACAAAGCGAGCTACACTAAGCCCCGCCCTTTCCATAGGGGGGCGACTAGATATATGGTCCGGGGGATGGGAAATAGTCAAGCATAATAATCTTCTTCTTGGTGTCGGACTGCGCAACTTTGCTGTGGTTTTTGAACAGCACCTTCCGGAGTTACTACAAGGACGACCTACGCTCACGTCGCCTAGAATGCCCCATAGTGTTGTACGTTAGTGTCCTTGCGGAATTGGGAATTGTGGGAGTATTTCTCTTGCTCTTGATCCTTGGTTTCTCCTTTCTGCATGCATTAAGCTGCCAAGATTCGACCCGGCGATCCCTGGCGTTATCCTTAATTGTGTTTCTCGTAGTTGCGGGTACCGTGGCGGAACTTCATATTTTTGGATGGTATTGGATGATATTATTGCTTAGTTATGGGATGTCACACAACGAGAACGCAATGGAGGGAACAGAGGGGCTTAGACTAGCTCCAAAAGCGGACCGAACACTTGAGGTGGGTCACTACAGCTGAGCAACAAGTGTATCTCTTAGTGCATAAAACAGAGAAGGGAGATTAAGGGCGATGAGTAGTTTTCGTTGGGCGCAAAAGTTGCTTCCTAACAGGTAGAGGTGTAATTCATGAAACCGAACTGTGGGGCTGCAAGTACAGCATTTGGCCAAGCTCAATCAATTATCCGGATGCTGGAAACGGAGTGTGATGTTTGGGCACTGAAGACTCGAGATATTCCGATCTGGTGGTTTGTGAGGGACAGATTCTATGCGCAACTATTGAAACACTTCGATAGTGGGCAAGGCGAGACAACACCTACTAATACCGGGAGTGTTTTTGAAAATCTTTCTCATCTTCTATCCATCTGTCCCAAAGCTACGATCTTTGCCGTACGTTCTTTAATTGGAATGATACGGCTGATGCGTGTAGAGAAAAGTCAATTCCCAAAAGAGTCCATTATCTTTCTTTCTCTCTCTAGTACTTTCAGGGGCGCAAAAGGAGAGGGGCTCTCTGATATGTACTTTGACCCAATCTATGAAGTAATTTCCAGTAAAAGTATTCTGATTGAACGGACAAGTCTGAATGAATTGGATTTCCGCTCGCTTCTATTGCGTAAAGACGCTGTCTTTTTTGATTGGCTGCTGCTGCGCGCGCTCCTAAAACTCTTTCCAAACTTGTGGAGAACTCCAAGAATAAAGGGATGGCGTTCATTGCAGGTTACCTGTCAAAGTATTGACTTTGGTGGTATTTCTTCTGGGCATTTACTTGAAATGCTCCAATCTGTAATAGATGGATCTAGCCGTAAAGTGGTTGTACAAGTCGAGGCCTCTAGAATGCTCGTTCAAGCTGTGAACCCGGGAGCAATAATTGAAATTTGTAGTTATGATTCTGCGCCTAGAGCTATGAACCTTGTTGCCAAAAGGCAAGGTATTCCTATAGTTGAATTGCAGCATGGGATTGGTAGTAGTTTGTATATAGTGTATAGTTATTGGTTGCCCAGTGGCTATCAAGGTGAAAAACCAGTGCCAGACAGAATCATGGTTTTTGGTGAGGCTTTCAAGAAAACCATTTTGGGAAACGGAAGCATTTTTGCTCCAGAAAATATAGTAGTTGCTGGATTTCCAAGGTTATCCATATTTCTCAACAAACTTGAGAGAGAAGGGCGCGACCTCCTGCGAAAGAAGACCAGGCGCCGCGTCGGACTTGCGCAAGATGTCTTTGTGCTCACAGTGACAAGCATCACAGCGACTAGTTCCTGTATGAACAAGTTCCTAAAAGAAGCTTTGCGGGCTTTGCCGGAAGACGAAATTGCCATCTGCATTAAACCTCATCCAGGAGAGGGCAATACATGGAAACGTAGTTATAGGGATCTCATTCAAGATCCCCGTGTTACAATACTGAAGGATAGAGACATAGATCTTTACGACCTCTTGGTTGCGTCTGATGCCCATGCTACGGTCTGTTCAACCGTCTTTCTTGAGTCTCTTGCTCTAGGTGTGCCCACCATTATTTTCGGATGTCCTGGATACCAAAATGCTTTGGAAGTGGTGGACGAAGGAGAAATTCTATTTGTCAATGATGAAAAGGCATTTGTAGCAAAACTCACCAAACTAGCGGGAGACGCAGCTTACAGGCAAGAAGTGGTTAGCAGGGGGATGGAAGCTGCTAAGCGGTTTTTCGCAGTGGGCAGCTCACCAGTTGAAACGATAATAAGGGAAATAGATCGATGCCAGCAATAGCACGAGTTTCAGCAAGCGTTTTCGTATTATTGCTGGTACGTTCATGCTTGATTCTTCTGCCCGAAGCGTGGCCACAACATATGGAGGATTCATGAAAATTGTGATCATTGGCTCCGGTAATGTTGGCGTCGTTTCGCCTGCCGGGTTTGCTCAATGCGGTAATGACGTCATTGGGATAGATGAAGATGCCGAGGGAGTTCAATTGCTGTGTAAGGGTAAGATTCCTTTCTACGAACCCGAACTGGAAGGCCTTGTCTGTCGAAACCTCAAAGAGGGAAGGCTAAAGTTTACTACACGTTTCAAAGAGGCTGTGAAAGAGGTTGGTCGTTCAAGCGTCGGGCACCTTAATGGAGATAAGCCGAGAAAGGTAGGTAACTCATAATAATTGAGAAAAGCGTGAATGTCCTATTGGAAAAGATTAGAACCCTCCATGCGCGAATCGCTGTGATTGGCCTAGGATACGTCGGACTCCCCTTGGCGGTGGAGAAGGCGAAGGCCGGGTTTTACGTTACGGGGCTAGATCGCAACCCTGAGCGAGTGGCGATGGTGAACCGGGGGGAGAACTACATCGCGGACGTGTTGGTAGGTGAACTTACCGAGATGGTGAGGAAAGGAAAACTGTGCGCCACGCAGGATTTCTCCATCGTTGCTGATGTCGATGTCATAACGATCTGCGTCCCTACGCCGCTTGACAAGAACAAGCAACCGGATACGAGCTATATCGAAGGGGTGTTGGAACAGTCTCTCCCCTACCTTCACAAAGGCCAACTCGTCGTCCTGGAGAGCACGACCTATCCCGGCACCACCGAGGAAGTGATCCTCCCTCGAATCGAGTCGCATGGTCTCAAGGTAGGAGAAGACGTCTTCCTCGCCTTCTCTCCGGAGCGGGTCGATCCGGGGAACGCTCGCTATAAGACGAAGAACACCCCCAAGGTGGTCGGTGGAGTGACCCCTGCTTGCACAGAGGTCGCCACAGCTCTCTACGAGCAGGTTTTGGATGGGACGGTCTTTTCAGCCTCCTCCCCGCGAGTGGCGGAGATGGCGAAGCTCTTGGAGAACATCTTCCGCATCGTGAATATCTCACTTGTCAATGAGTTGGCCCTTCTGTGTGAGAAAATGAAGATTGATATCTGGGAGGTGATCGAGGCGGCAAAGACGAAACCGTTTGGGTTTATGCCGTTTTACCCTGGGCCCGGACTCGGTGGGCACTGTATTCCCTTGGATCCGTTTTACCTGTCATGGAAGGCGAAGGAGTACGGTTTTACCACCCGGTTCATCGAACTCGCCGGCGAGATAAACGCCGCGATGCCGCACCACGTTGTTGAGCGAGCAATAGAACTCCTAAATGAAGAGGGGAAGGCGCTTAGGAGATCCAAAGTGATGCTGCTCGGCATGGCTTACAAGCGCGACATAGATGACCTGCGGGAGTCCCCCGCGCTTAAAGTAGCCCGGTTGCTTGCCGATCAAGGGGCTATGCTCTCCTACCATGACCCGTACATTCCGGAGATCAACTCGACAGGGTTGGAGCTTCGAGATGTTGTTCTCACTCCAAAGCTGTTGGCAGCGCAGGATCTCGTTATTATCACCACCGCCCACACAAACGTAGATTACAAGATGGTAGTCGACCATGCTTCGCTGATCCTCGATACGCGTAACGCCCTTTCAGGCTATGATAACGAGAAGATCCATCGGTTAGGAGTAGGTTGATGAACAAGCTTGCTGTGATCGGAGTTGGAAACTGGGGGAAGAACCTGGTCAGGAATTTCTGTGAGATTTTAGGCGAGCAAGATGTAACTATCTGTGATTCGGATAAGGAAAGACTGGAGGCAATCAAGAGAAAATATCCCGGTGTTAAAACAGAGGGCGATTTCGAGAGTTTAGTTTCAAATGAGAAGATTCAAGCGGTCGCAATAGCAACTCCAGCCGTGACCCATTTTCAGTTAGCCGGAAGAGCGTTACAAGAAGGCAAACATGTATTAGTAGAAAAGCCTCTTGCTATGGAGATCGATGACGCTGTTGATCTCATCAACCTGGCTGAGGAGAAAAATAGAACCCTGATGGTAGATCACCTGTTGGAATATCATCCTGCAGTAGAGGAGATGAAGAGGAGAATCGATTCCGGCGAGCTGGGCCAGATCTATTATGCCTATGGGCAACGGGTAAATCTAGGCGTTGTTCGAACTAAAGAAAATGCTTTGTGGAGCCTGGGGCCTCACGATATATCCGTACTGTTGTATCTTTTGGGCGAAGAGCCAAAACGTGTCTCTGCTCATGGAGGTGTCTACTTGCAAAAAGAGGAAAATATCGAAGATGTCGTCTTCCTCGACATCGAGTTTGCAGGTAGCCTCCGGGCTCATTCTCATCTCAGTTGGCTCGATCCCCACAAGATACGGAAGATGACCGTCGTCGGAGATCGGAAGATGATGGTGTTTGACGATATGGAGTCCCGCGACAAGCTTAAGATCTTCGACAAAGGAGCGGAGGAGAAAAATGAGGACAGGTTTAACGTCCGCTTCGGCGACGTCCACATCCCCAATATCGAGCTGGCGGAACCTCTAGAAAGAATGTGTTTACATTTTCTGGATTGTGTTGAAAATGGAAAGAGACCGAGAAGTGACGGTTACGATGGACTTAGGGTGCTAAAAGTTATAGATGCCGCTCAGCGATCTCTAGATAGTGGCGGGAAACCGATGATAGTGATGAATTTGGATCTGGAATAGTGGGGGAGAAGATGGCTGTAGATAAAGGATATTCTGTTCACGAATCTTCTTACATCGATGACGATGTAGAAATCGGCAAGGATACTAAGATCTGGCATTTCACACATGTGATGAACGGCGCTACGATCGGCGAGAGGTGCACCCTAGGCCAAAATGTTCTCATCGGGCCACATGTAAAGATCGGAAATAAAGTCAAGATTCAGAACAATGTCTCTGTGTATGAAGGTGTTACCCTGGAAGATGACGTGTTCTGCGGGCCGTCGATGGTCTTCACTAACGTGGATACACCAAGATCAGCCTATCCTCGAGAATCCAGTGAATATCTGGAGACAAGAGTGAAGCGGGGTGCTACCATCGGGGCTAATGCTACTATTATCTGCGGCCACACCATCGGAGCCCATGCCTTCATCGGAGCAGGTGCTGTTGTAACCAGCGATGTACCAGCCTATGCCGTAATGTATGGTGTACCCGCAAAGCTACAAGGCTGGATATGTAGGTGCGGTGAACTGTTAAGTATGTCCGATAAAAGAGAACGGTGTGCCAAATGTGGAGCTGAATACACCAGGGTGTCTCCAAATGAAGTTACCCCGGTGGAAAAGGAGAAGAACTGATGCAAGTCCCGCTTTTGGATTTGACTAGGCAATACGAATCAATCAAGAAAGAAATTGACGAAGCCATTCAAAGAGTTGTAAGCTCCGGCCGCTTCATTCTGGGACCGGAAGTAGAGGCTTTTGAAGAAGAGCTTGCTGGCCACTGCGGTGTCAAGCACGCTGTAGGTGTGGCAAGTGGAACGGACGCATTGCTTTTGTCTCTGAAGGCTCTCGGTATTGGCCCTGGCGACAAGGTAATTATTCCTAGTTTTACTTTTTTTGCCACTGCTGGAGTAGTCCACAACGTCGGTGCGACGCCAGTATTCTGTGACATCGATCCAAAGACATTCAATCTCGATCCCGCTGACGTCCGCCGCATCCTAACCACGAACCACGAACCACGAACTAGCATCAAGGCTATCATCCCCGTCCACCTCTACGGCCAAATGGCGGATATGGACGAGGTCATGGCAATCGCCAAAGAGTACAACCTTTACGTCATCGAAGACGCCGCCCAAGCGATCGGTGCAGAGTACTTGCCCCGTGCAATTCCAGAAGACGAAACTATTTCACGGGGTCGCAAGTTTGGGAACCACGAACTACGAACTACGGACCACGCACCCGGGCCGTTGGCCCGCAGAGCGGGTTCCATTGGCGATCTCGGCTGTTTTAGCTTCTTCCCCACCAAGAACCTCGGGGCCTACGGTGATGGCGGGATGATTGTCACCAACGATGATGCTCTTGCTGAGCGCGTGCGCATCCTCCGCATGCACGGATCCAAACCGAAGTACTATCACCGCATGGTTGGGGTCAACTCGCGGTTGGATGCTCTGCAGGCTGCAATCCTCCGCGTCAAACTGCCACACCTTGACGAGTGGACAGCCGCGCGACAGCAAGTGGCCGCCCGTTATGATGAGCTGCTCCAAGACGTGCAAGGCATCGAAATACCGTATCGAGCTCTAGATCGGACGCACATCTTCCACCAGTATACGATTCGTGTATTAGATGGACGACGGGATGAGCTACGCGATGTCCTCAAAGAGGAAGGGATCGGCACATTCGTCTATTACCCCCTTCCCCTGCATCTCCAGGAGTGCTTCAAAGAACTTGGATATCGTGGGAGTGATCTCCGTCAGTCTGAACTTGCCAGCCAGGAGGTTCTCTCGCTCCCTGCCTTCCCGGAGCTCACTGATGAAGAGCAAAGCTATGTTGTGCTAACCATTCAGGCTTTTTCAACGGAGGTAAAGCCATGAAAATAGTAAGCATCGTTGGCGCACGACCGCAGTTCATCAAAGTAGCGACGATTATTCGAGCTATCACGGCGTGTGACACAGAGAACAGTGGGGGTATCGAGCACCTCTTGGTTCATACAGGGCAGCACTACGACTATGGGATGTCAAAGGTATTTTTCGATGAGTTGGAGATTCCAAAGCCGGATTATAACTTGGGGATTGGCTCTGCATCGCAGGGTGCTCAAGCGGGGCGCATGCTTGAGGCGATCGAAACGGTGCTGGTTGATGAGCAGCCCGATTGGGTGTTGCTCTACGGTGATACAAACTCCACCTTGGCCGGCGCGCTCGCCGCGGCGAAATTGCATATTCCTGTGGCTCACGTGGAGGCTGGCCTGCGCAGCTTCAACCGGAGGATGCCGGAGGAGGTCAACCGTGTACTGACCGATCATGTATCCGATCTTCTATTTTGCCCTACGAAGACGGCCGTCTCAAACCTGCAGCGCGAGAGTTTCACCAACGTTTTAAATAAGGGAAAGCTCATTAAATTTGCCACTGATTCTCCTCTCTCAACTCTTAACTCTGAACCCTTAACTCTGGACTCTCCTTTAGTTGTGAACGTCGGCGATGTGATGCTCGATTCAGTGCTTTATAACCTCAAGCTAGCCGAGGAGAAGTCGTCGATTCTGGAGGACTTGGAGGTAAATGAGCGGGGGTACTATCTAGCGACAGTCCATCGGGCGGAGAACACGGATGATACCAGGCGATTGAAAGCGATCTTCGATGCACTTTCTGAGCTCGCAACAAAAGCGCTGGTAGTTACACCGCTTCATCCCCGCACCCAAAAGGCGCTATCCCAATGCTTCACAAACCACGAGCTCTCAAGTCTCAACTCCAGAGTCATGATCATCGAGCCTGTGTCCTACCTCGATATGCTCCTGCTAGAGCAAAATGCCAAGCTAATCCTAACCGACTCGGGCGGGGTGCAGAAGGAGGCGTTCATTCTTAGGGTTCCTTGTGTTACCCTGCGCGAGGAGACTGAATGGACGGAGACGGTGGAGACTGGCTGGAATCAGTTATCGGGAGCGGATAGAGAGCACATCTTAAAGGCGGTAGAGCACTTTGGCTTCCAACGGTTTCCTCAATTGCAAATTGATCCCTACGGGGACGGCCGCGCAGGAGAACGGATCGCTGAGGTTCTTACCTCCTTGAACAGATGAACATCTGGATTTTCAATCAATGTGCGCATCCAGCTAGCCTTCCCGGCGGAAGTCGCCACTATGACCTGGCTCAAGAGTTGATGAAACAAGGGCAGCTGGTAATAATCAACAATCTTCGCTTCGACCTCCAGGTGCGATGGGAAAGCTGCATTACATGATGTGCTAAGCTGAAAACGCCGCCGGGTGGTAGCGGAAAAGTATAATTGGGAGCGGGAGGGCGCGAAGCTCATCAAGTTGTACGACAAGTTGCTCGTCGGTTAGTAGGCGAAGGTCAAGGCGGAGAGCCTTCGCCGGTTGCGGCATGGGACCTCGTGCCTGTTGAACCTATGTCCAGGAAGGCCGGCGGAAGGTATTTGGCGTTGCGTTCCGCGGCCTGTTATAGTACATGGTATAGTATTGTGGACTACGTTGTCCTTAGCTTAGTATCCGCGTTCATGGGGCACGTGTCCTCGCCGAGACGCGCTCGAAAGGCTGTGAGGGACTGTGGTTGCTGAAGCTGAGATAGACACGTTTGGAGTAGCAGTGGCCGAGACGTTGGACGGGAAGCGCCCCCGGAAGCTCCGGCGCGCTCCTCTGCTGCGATCCCCAATGTTACGGACGGCGACCGGATTGCTCCTGCTGGGGTTGTCCGTGGCCGCGGCGTGGAAAATCCATGGACGGGGCAGCATTGTGACCATAGGGGCGATCGAGGCCCTGGCCTGGGGCGTTGCGTTGCTGCTCACGCACAAGTACGTTCAAAAGTACCCGCAGCAGTACTTCGGGTACCTGGCCGCCTCCCATCTCAAGGCCGCGACCGTCATGGCCCTTGGCCTTGCGTTGCTGGGGGTGGCCGCGGGCGCTGTTGCAGCCCTGCCCCAGGTCTTGTGGACCGTGTTCGGCATCTTCGTCGTTGCGGACTTCATCGTCTCGATCCCAAGCCGCCAGGACACGACGGGACACCCGATAGCGGAGGTCATACGCGCACTACGCGAGGCCGAAGCATCTCCCCCGCCGGAGGACGATGCGCCTGGCGAAGCGGATGGCGAGACGTCTCCTGGCGCTGAGGCCAAGTCCGAAGCCGTACATGATGTGCTCGATGATCGGGCTATTGCTTTTGTCGAGGAACACCTTCCCGATGTGTGCATTAGCGCCGGTGATGTCCTGTGGCTGAACGACATTCCTGAAAAGGGTGGTGACGAAGGCTTGCCACCGGTGCGGCTCATCGTGGGTCGGACCCGGCTCAACGATGTCTTACGGCTTAACAAGTTTCTCCACTTCTGCGCGGGCCGGCTGGCTATGGGTGGTTTCCTTGCTGTCCGTTACCAGCCGCTGGAGAACGTCAAGAAGGACCTCCGACGGCGCTACCCGGGGGTGCTCTATGGCCCGGCGTACTTGGCGCACTTCCTCTGGCGCCGGGCGCTGCCCAAAATCCCCTGGCTGGACAAGGTGTACTTTGCGCCGTGCATGCGCTGGCTCGACAGGCTTTGCCTGGCGGTCACCAAGAGGAGGGGCCGTGTGCTGGCCAAGGCCGAAGTATGGGGGCGTCTGGCCTTTTGCGGCATGGACGTGGTGGCGGAGTCGGAAGAGAGCAACGAGAACGGCGAACGGATTGTCCTCGCCAAGCGAGTGGCGTCGCCGGTCCGAGACAGGCGTCCGACGTACTACTTCATCGTCCGCCTGGCAAAAGTGGGGCTCGACGGGGAAACCATCTATGCCCACAAGTTCCGCACCATGTATCCATTCAGCGAGTTCATCCAGAAGCGCCTGTTTCAGGACCACGGGTTGACCGCCACAGGCAAGTTCGCCCGTGATTTCCGGCTGACTTCCCTGGGGAAGCTCATCCGGCGCTATTGGCTCGACGAATTGCCGCAGGTGCTAGACTGGCTCCAAGGGGACATCAAGCTCGTGGGCATCCGGGCGACAAGTCGTCACTTCCTGACGCTCTATCCGGATGAGTTCCTGGAGCTGTACCTCCAGGTCAAGCCGGGCCTGGTCCCTCCCATCTTCGACGAGGCCACCGGCGGTTTCGATGGCATCGTACGGACCGAGATGCGATACCTAGAGAGCTACTGGAAGCATCCCTTCCGGACGGACGTACGTTGTTTTTGGCAGACGTTTGTGGACATTTTTTTCCGAGGTGTGCGCAGCAGGTAGCGATCAAAAAGGAGGATTGAATGTGCGGAATTTTCGGCTTGATCTTGAGAAGCGAATCCGTCTACGGACAGGCATTTGTGAGGAAGTCGTTGACGCAGCTTGCCCTGATGGCGCAGGCTCGGGGTAGAGATTCATCTGGGTTAGCTTTCAGAGATCAAGCAAAGAAGCTGATTGAAGTCTACAAAGAAGACATTTCCATCGGGGAACTACTAGGGAACAAGCGCGTGCGGAACAGGATCGATGCTCTGGCCAGAGCATATCGTGAGGATCCCGACCAGCCTTTCGTTGCAATGGGGCATTCAGGGCTGGTAACAAATGGGTCGCAAACCCGGAATGAGAACAATCAACCGGTCATCAGGAGTGGTGTTGTGGCTGTTCACAACAGTATCATCACCAATGACAAGGCGCTCTGGGCACGCTACCCGGAGATGCCTCGGAGATATGACATCGATACCGAGATCATGCTGGCACTGATCAGGAAGCACACCGATGCAGGCTGGGATATTGCCAGTTCGATTTCGAAAGCGGTCACAGAAGTCTCTGGCACCGTTTCAGCCGCATATCTGTTCAATGATCGTGACACATTCGCCCTGACAAGCAACAATGGGTCCCTCTACGTCTTGACGAATGAATCGGATCTGCTCGCTTTCGCGTCGGAACACCACTTCCTGCGGGTCTTCGCTGCACAGATGAGCATTGGAGAGGTGGATGGCTTCTGGCTTCGACAGGTGGCTCCTAGCAAGGGGTATGTGCTGAACCTGGAGCAGTTCCTCCTGCAGGACTTCGCCTATTCGGATACACCACGAAGATTCTCAGAAAGCGCCGCGTTGGAGAGTCCATATGATATCGAGGTGCAGTCGATCCCTCACCTACATCGTGAACGTGGGTTAATCCTTGACCCAGTGAAGATTGCGCGAAAACCAAGAGCCTCAATGGAGAAATCTCTGCTGGAGTATGATGTGGAGCGGATACGAACCATTAGAAGGTGTAGCCGGTGTGTTCTGCCCGAAACGTTTCCCTTCATCAAGTTCGATGAGCAAGGTGTGTGCAACTATTGCAGGAACTACAAGATTAAGAACGATCCGAAACCCATTGATGAGCTTTTCGAGCTCGTCAAACCCTATCGTAGCACCGACGGCAGCCCTGATTGCATTATTCCCTGCAGTGGAGGGCGAGATAGTACATTTACTCTGCATATCGCTAAACGAGTATTGGGCCTGAACCCCATCGCTTTGACCTATGACTGGGGCATGGTAAATGATCTTGCCCGGCGAAATATAGCTCGTGTGTGTGAAAGGCTGAGTGTGGAGCATATCTCTCGTGCAGCTGATCTCTGGTGGAAACGCGAAAACGTGCGCAGGAACATACTGACATGGTTACGCAAGCCTCACCTCGGAATGGTACCTCTGTTCATGGCCGGTGACAAGTACTTCTACTACTATACAAATCAGATCAAGAAACAGACAGAGGTTCGTCTCAACATTTGGGGGGTCAATCCTTTGGAGAACACAGAGTTCAAGGTCGGATTCTTTGGCATTCCCCCCGATCACGACAAGAAGAGAATCTACTCTCTCTCAGCGAAGAGGCAATTAAGGCTATTTGCACGAATAGCTCATATCATAGCGGCGAATCCCCGCTATCTGAATCGTAGTATATGGAACAGTGCGGGAGGCTTCATATGGAGATCTGTGTTGCCGCATCGTGACTATGTGCACCTGTTCGACTACTACCGCTGGGACGAAAGCGAGATTGAGAAAACACTTGAGGAGTATAATTGGGAAAGGGCCGTGGATACACGTGGAACCTGGCGGATTGGTGATGCGACAGCCCCTTTCTACAACTACATCTACTACACGGTAGCTGGATTCTCTGAGCACGATACATTCCGAAGCAATCAAATTCGAGAGGGAATGTTGAGCCGTGAGGAGGCGCTGAGGCTTGTAGAGGAAGAGAATCAGCCTCGCTATCCGTCCATCAAGTGGTACACGAGTATCCTGAGACTCGATTATGAAAGCATAATAAAGGCCATCAATGCGATTCCCAGGCTTTACGAAACTGACGAGACGGGAGAACGCTGAATCGAGATATCAAGAGAGTCAAATGATACTGAAGCGCAATCGGCAACATATCTCAGCTGGGTGTCGTTTCGTATGAACCTACATGCTCAGAGCCTAAGTGAAATACTATGAAGAAGACAATCTGGTGCATATCGAAATACGCTGTCCCTCTGAAATACGGATATGGACATCGCCTTTTTAGTCTGGCGCGTGAGTTTAACATATTAGGACATAGGACAATAGCAATCTCATCAGATTCGAATCACTTGGCGCGATTGCCGAAGCTGAAGTCGACTTATAGTAAGGAGATCATAGACGGAGTAGAAACGTGGTGGATCAGAACTATTAAGTACAGAGGATCTAGCACGGTCAGGCGAATAATGAGTTGGATAGATTTTGAAATAAAGCTGTGGCTAATGCCGAAGTGCTTGCTCCCCAGGCCTGACATTGTAATCGTCTCTTCTTTGTCATTGCTGACCATCCTGAATGGATATAGGTTAAAACGGAAATATAGCTGCAGGCTCGTCTTTGAAATCAGGGATATATGGCCACTAACCATAATTGAGGAAGGTGGATTCAGCCGATGGAATCCATTTATCATGTTCTTGGCGTGGGTGGAAAGGTTTGGCTATCGACATTCCGATGTCATTGTCGGAACCATGCCTAATATAGCCAAACATGTCAAAGGAGTGACCGGAAAAATGGGAAATTGTCATTGTATACCTCTTGGATACGACCCGGAACTGTATCGAAACTTGGAACCGTTGCCGGAAGGCTATGAAGGGCGGTATATTCCAGAGGACAAGTTTATTGTGGGATATGCGGGCCGTATAGGCATAACGAACGCGCTAGATACGCTAATTCATTGTGCAATGGAGATGGAGAAGTATGACGACATCCATTTCCTTATTGTAGGTGATGGAGATCTACTCAATGAATACAAATCACAGACAAAGGGACTGAAGAACATAACGTTTGCGCCGAAGGTAAAGAAGTCACAAGTCCAGATGGTTCTTCGCCACTGTCAAGTGCTCTACTTCGGGGTTGAGGACTCTGCTGTCTGGCGTTATGGGCAATCGTTGAATAAGTTGATCGATTACATGATGGCAGGGAAACCGATTATTGCATCATATAGCGGCTATCCGTCGATGGTTAACGAGGCTGAATGTGGCGTTTTTGTTCCTGCGAAAGACGCTCGAGCACTCAGTTCGGCGCTACGGGAATACGCACAACTGTCAAATGAGGAGTTAGTGACAATAGGCAAAAGAGGGAAGGACTGGTTGGAGGAACACCGCCCATATGATACAATAGCAAAAGAATATAGCGAACTGTTCTAGGACGGGAATTGGTGGCTATTATTCTCACAGCGTTTCTTCCCCAAGGATGAGCAAAGGAGTTCGTCGATGTATCACGGAACCCTCGTGAACGACAGTGGACTAATCGTGCTCTGCGCCCAGCCATGGAATCGCCTGAGGAATTGCGTGGCTTGGCTGGGTAAGTGGGGTTTTCTCGCGGCTATTCACAGCGTGGGCGGCGGCTTGCTGACTGAGGCGCTAGCCGGGATTCACCGGGGAGAGTGATGTCAAGTAGTGGATGCCTGTTGCCTGGTGATTTTCCCGACGTACAATCCGTTGCTAAGCTGGCACAGCCTGCCTTCGTTACCCTACGATGGGCAACGGCTGGCCATATCCGTAACGATCCCAGTCCGGGTGTGTGTTGAGCGAGTGCTTTTCTGATTGTGTAAGATGAAGGGGACGTATGAGTTCAAAGATACAGCTTATATTAAAACGTCTCATCGATATTCTGATAAGCCTTATCGGCCTCATCCTCTTGGCCATTTCCTTCGCTGTGATCGCCCTAGCAATCAAGCTCGACTTCAAGGGTCCGGTCTTCTTCGGGCAGGACAGACCCAGAGGTTGTCTTGAGCATGGTGACTTGCTATCTTAAGAGGTGCCGTTAAATCATCGGCCTAAAGGAGGGAGCAATATGCCCTTGAAATTGATTAGAACCGAGAGAACAAGCGAGGAAGATCTGCAGAGGTTCAAGGC
>Ga0315546_1000781_pt1 | contig 21637 bp, 14 predicted proteins | sample SalMarSW160170MG_FD_203833 | JGI IMG/M metagenome (GOLD analysis project Ga0315546, IMG submission 203833) | Salt marsh sediment microbial communities from the Plum Island Ecosystem LTER, Massachusetts, United States - Salt Marsh Sediment SW1601-170 ...
TATCAATCTCGGCCCGGCCTGTATGTAACAGGCAACTTGTATATCCCGAAAGGACTTGAAAAGCCGGCGCCGACGATACTTTATGTGTGCGGTCACGGCCGTATCAAGAAAGACGGTATCAGCTATGGTAACAAGGCCCTTTATCAACACCATCCGGCCTGGTTTGCGCGGCACGGCTACGTCTGCTTCACTATCGACACACTGCAACTGGGCGAGATAGAGGGCATCCACCACGGGACATACCGATATAAAATGTGGTGGTGGAACAGCCGGGGCTATACGCCGGCCGGCGTCGAGGCGTGGAACTGTATCCGCTCGCTGGATTACCTCGAAACCCGCAAAGAAGTGGACAAGGACCGAATCGGCGTAACCGGACGCTCCGGCGGCGGCGCGTATAGCTGGTGGCTTGCCGCCCTCGACGACCGAATCAAGGCAGCGGTGCCTGTCGCCGGCATCACCGACCTTCAAAACCACGTTCTGGATGGCTGTGTTGAGGGACACTGTGACTGTATGTACATTGTCAATACTTACCGCTGGGATTACCCTCTTGTGGCTGCGCTCGTTGCGCCCCGGCCGCTTCTTATCTCCAATAGTGACAAAGATAATATTTTTCCATTAGACGGTGTCGTTCGGCTGCACGAAAAGGCGCGAAACATCTACAGGCTGTACAACGCCGAGAACAACCTTGGTCTGCACATAACCGAAGGCCCGCACAAAGACACTCAGGAGATGCGCATCCACGCTTTTGTGTGGTTTAATCGCTTTCTAAAGGATGAGAATCCGCTTATTGACAAGCCGGCCGTGGCTTTTTTCGAGCCGGAGCAGCTCAAGGTCTTCGACAAGCTGCCTGAGGACCAGATAAACACCGAAATACATGAATCGTTCGTTGCCAGGGCACCGGAACCTCCGGCACCACAATCAGCCGAAGATTGGACAAAGCAGCGGGAAGAGTGGATGAAATCGCTTCGGGAAAAGTCTTTCCGCGGCTGGCCTACCGAAGCGGATGCAGGTCCGCTCGATATCAAATCCGTATTCTCTGTTGAGAGACACGGTATTCGCTTTAGCGCGTATGATTTCACAAGCCAGCCGCACGTTCGCCTGCGATTGTACAGGGCCCAGCGTGCCGGGCTCAACAAGACAGAGATGGTAGCGCTTGATGTGCTGGACGAAGAGGAATGGAAAGAATGGCTGGCCGCTATGCGAGTGGGCTTCGCTGATGAACTCAACGACCAGACCCTGCCTGAGCCGAATGAGAATTCTTTCAAAAGTAAGCAGGAGCTTTTCAAAAATACTAATCTTGTAATGGCATACTTTGCGCCGCGGGGCATCGGGCCGACCGCCTGGAACCCGGATGAACGCAAGCAAACACAAATCCGCCGGCGATTTATGCTGCTGGGGCAGACGCTTGACGGTATGCGGGTGTGGGACGTACGACGTGCGATTCAGGCACTGCGTACAATCGATTCACTGAGCGGCAAGCCGCTGGAGCTACAAGGCAAAAAGTATATGGCCGGCATCGTTCTATACGCTTCCTTGTTCGAGCCCGGCGTTGCCCGGCTTGACCTGCGGAATATACCAAAATCGCACCGTGACGGGCCGACATTCCTCAATGTACTGCGGTATCTGGACATACCCCAGGCGGCGGCAATGGCTGCCGAACACAGCCGGGTACGGCTCGAGCTGAAAGAAGATTCCGGCTGGCAGTTCCCGAGGGCCGTCTCCAAAAAATTGGGTTGGCCGGAAAAGCAATTTCAAGTCTTGACAGTATCGACCGAACGTGAGCCTTAGCTAACAACTTTTTTCCCATCCTATAAATTCTGATTGGAACAATGCAATAAAACAGGCACTAAATTCGTCTTTACCTATACTACTCTGCGAAGCAGCGCTTCGCTGCGAAGTACGAGTGCAAAACCGGTTAGAAGTAAGACGTCGATTTCTAACGGGGCAAATCCGATATGTCAATTAACTACGAACGGACAAAGAGGCAAAGAACTAAAAACTACGAACAATGAACTACGAACTATGAAAGGTTTCTAACGGGGTGAAACAGATATTTTTTAGGGAAAACCGTCCTGCAAGTGTAACCTTTCCTGTCGAGCGACCACTATCCTGTTAGAAGTAAGACGTCAGAAGTCAGATGTCTGAAGTCAGATGTCTGATATCAGATGTCAGAATTCATAGAACCAAACACGTAAAGAAAGGAGCCGAAAATGAAAAAGACAGGATGTAAAGTAGCGATTCTAATTCTCTTGGCCGTGCTGGTGCTAAGTACGCAGGCACTTGCTGGTTGGGGTGGTCGCGGTCGCGGTGGAAGACATGAACCAGGGCCTGGGTGGAACATGTCAGGCGGACCTCTTATGGAGCCGCAGGGTAGACTAATTGGACCTGCCGGGCCGGGGATGCTTGGCAGAGGTGGCGGACCCGGCGGTTACCCGATGCCATTAAGGATTCTTCGCCAGTTAGACCTGACCGACGAACAGGTGGAGGCTATTAATGAAGTCCTCAAAGCAAACAAGGAAAAGGCTGAAACTTCAAGAAAAGCTATAGTTGAAGCGACGAAGGTTGTACGTGAAGCTGTAGTGAAAGGAGATGAAGCTGGTATCCGTGAAGCAGCGACGAACTTGGGCAAAGCGATTGGAAACGGGGCCGTTCTGAAAGCATCCATAATAGCCTCTGTTAAGAAAGTGCTGACCGACGAACAACGGAAAGAGCTTGAGGAATTGACGGCAAAGCTGAAAGAAAGAGCTGAGAATTTACCTCAAGGTATAGGAGGTCTTGGTTCAGGCCGTAGGTTTCAGCGGTTCGGACAGCGAGGCGGTTTTCGAGGTCAGGGAATGGGCCTTGGCAGAGGTGCTGGAAGAGGCGCCGGCAGAGGTTTAGGAATGGGCGCCGCCGGTAGAGGCCCAGGAATGGGCGCCGGCAGAGGTCCTGGAATGGGCGCCGGAAGAGGCCCAGGAATGGGTGCCGGCAGAGGCGCCGGCAGAGGCTGGGGAGCAGACGCCTATCAGGAAACCTGGAATAGAGGTTGGCGAAGAGGACCAGTAGATGAAGATTTCAGACGTCCAGGGCCAAGATGGTAGATTAGTAACACAACGAACAGGAAGATTCGCAAAACCGATATGTTTTCGACTCCGCCGATGAGCCTTGTCGGCGGAGTTTTATTACCCTAAAAGATTAGCCAGAGGACATGAAAACGTACGAGAATCAGATTGAAGGAATGAAGACAACATATCCCGTATGTACGGCTTTCGCAATTTGTCCAGAGCTAACGATAGGCCTCCAAGCTGCCCAGCTTTTGGGTGAATTGGTCCGAGCGATAACAGAGCCGCTGTCGGCACCGGCTAAAAGCAGGAACATAGCTGTACCTCTGGCGGTGGACTTAGAGGATATCCGGCAAAGCCGTAATGGTGATTCCGAGGCCTACCGCCGACTGATTGAACGATACCAACGTCACATCGGGCAGATTTTATGGCGTTTCAGCAGAGACCACCGTATCCATGAGGAATTGGTTCAGGACGTTTTCGTTGAGGCATACCTCAGCCTGGATCGGTATCGCGGGAAAGCTCCTTTTGCCCATTGGCTTGCACGGATCGCTACTCGTGTCGGGTATAGTTACTGGAAGCAGGTCGCCCGCCGGAAGAAAAGAGAGAGCTTCACCTTAGAGGAATGGGACAAGTTGCCTTTTGATTCCGGGGAGAAGATGGATGCCAGCCAAGCGGCCACATTAGTGCACAGACTACTGGGACAACTACCGCCGCGTGACCGGCTGGTCCTGACCCTGCGATACCTGGAAGAATGCGATGTAGCTGAAACTGCCCAACGAACGGGCTGGACCAAAAGCATGGTCAAGGTCCAGGCCTGGCGAGCACGAAACAAATTACGTAATCTTTTCAAACAAACCGGGAGGGAAATAAAATGATAAATTTTGACGACCAATTGAAAATCCTGGCGGCCCGAGCCCGCGGCGAAGCTTCTCCTCGTGTAGATGTCGGCGACCGAGTGCTTGCGATCCTTGAAACCGAACAGAACAGCCTCGTCCGTATGTCGGAAAGGCCTTTGATGTGGGTGGCAGTTCTGTCCTCTGCAATAGCAGCTTCCGTGATGGCCATCGCAGTGATTTCATACTATTTTCAGTCAAATCCTTTAGCTGAAATCTCTGAGACAATTCTCTGGGTGATGCAATGAACGAGATAGAGAAAACACAAACGTCACATGACTATTTAAGGCAGATGCACCACTGGCGCATGGCGTTCTTCGGCCTGGTCATCCTGCTGGCTGGTATTGTCATCGGCGCCGCGTCGATGTCGATTCTGGCTCCAGACAGGCTGACGAGACCTCCACAACCTCTGGAGACAGCCACCAGGATGATGATTGGGCGGCTTGGGCGCGAACTGGGCCTAAGCCCAGAGCAGGATGAGAAAATCGGGCCCATTCTGCAAAACCACATGCAAAAGCTTGACGATATCCGCGCCGGTGCCCGCATTGAAATCACCGAGCAACTGCGACAGATGAATGAGGGTATTTCCGAGGTACTCACCGAAGAGCAGAAACGAATCTGGCAGCGGTGGCTCCTCCTTTTGCAGGCGCAGCTCCGCCCTCCCGAGCGAGGACCGGGCGAAGGAGGCCGACATCGCGGAGGCCCGCAGGAGCGTATGCGCCGAGGTCCCGGGCCCTTCGGTCCTGGGCGACGTCCAGTGGGTCCGAACCGACCTTGGAATGGTATGAATCGAAATGCAATAAGAGAAAATAGAAACGACCCGAACGAGTAATTACGAATGGATTATTACTACGGGTAGCAATGTAACTTTAATATAACAAAACAGAAGAGTAACTTGGAAAGGGGCAAAAATGTTAAAGAAGATTATGTTAAGCCTTGCTGTGATGGTTTTACTGGCAGGACTCGTACACTTAATAGGACAGGAACAAGCGGACGCAGCCGCTGCGAGACAGCGCAGAGCTATGGGTAGCAGGAACCAAGGCCAACAGGGCGGTCCCGGAGCTATGCGAGGCGGGATTGAACCATGGCTCGACGAGCTTACAAAGGCCTACGAGAAAAATGACAGGGAAAAGATGGGGCAATTGCTCGAAGATATGAAGCAAAGGGGGCAAAGATTTCAAAGGGGTATGGGCAGGCCTGGCGAAGGTATGCAGCCCGGTCAAGGCCGGCCTATGATGGGCAGGCGTGACACCTCGTCCACAGAAAATCCCCCACTATCGAAGTCGGAGGCGGAAAAGAAAACCATGAGCGTCCTTGACGATATGGACAAAAACCAGCGAGCAGGGATGATGAACGTCCCAATAACAGACGGCAGGCTGCTGCGGCTTTTGACAGAGACAATCGGTGCAAAGCATGTCGTCGAAATCGGAACATCCAATGGATACTCCGGCAACTGGCTCTGTCTGGCCCTGAGAACCACGGGCGGCAAGCTTACCACTTACGAAATCGATGCCCACCGGGCCTCACTGGCCCGCGAGAACTTCAAACGGGCTGGTGTCGACAAGCTCGTTACGCTCATCGAGGGCGACGCCCACAAGGAAGCTCCTAAGCTAAAAGAGCCTATCGACCTGCTTTTCATTGACGCAGACAAGGAAGGCTACACCGATTACCTCAATAAGCTCTTACCTCTCGTGCGCCCGGGCGGGCTGATTGTGGCCCATAACATCAGTATACGCGGCGGGCGAGCCGGTATACCGGAATACGTCAAAGCAGTAACTACAAATCCTGACCTGGAAACAATCTTTTACGAACAAGGCGCGGGCGTCAGCGTGACACTTAAGAAACGATAACAAGAACGGCACGGAAACGGTGTCGGTCTCCGGTCATTTAGAAATCCGGCGCCGACACGATTTCTGATAATACAAGCGAACGTATAGGAAAAGATATCGAGAATCCGACCGCCGTTGCCAGCTTGATTCAAACGTTCAGAAATCTTCTAAGTACTGCTGCCGTGTGCATCGCAACCAGCATAAGATAATCCAGATCGCTGAGACTGTAGTGCTTGTCTTTCATTGCGTTATCGACATATATCACGCCGAAACAGCCGTTGGGACGCATAATGGTCGCTATCAATGCAGAGCGTATCGCTTCCTCTTCCTCTACCTGTGCGGAAACCCGCGGCAAGACCAGGAACTGGCCTTTTTCAACCGCCTGGGCGATCTTTGCCTGAAGTTTTATTTCACTGAGTTTTACTGACTGCCCGTCTCGTTTTTTGCCTGCCTGATACGGCATCGGGCCGGTCGGCTGGTTTCTTAAAGCGCACCAGACATGAAATGCGTTGAACTGCTTTAATGTAATATCCAGCAAGGTCTGAACTACTTTGTCAAGACTGTCGGCTTCACAGATTGCCTCAGTAGCCTGTGAAAAATCCGTCAATCTTTTGGCCCCTAATCTCATAGCAGGAGCATGTCCGGCATCGGTCTTTCTTACTACGGTCTCGTGAGGCGGTATTGCGAGTGCCGCTTCCAGATGAAATGTGTCTTCCAAATGTATTGGTTTGTCCATGCCGGTATCATCCTCGATATTGATTTCCATGGTAAAATCAGTTATACGAAGACAATCGCCGGTTTTAATTTCAGCTTTATGGATTTCCTTATCGTTTAGATACGTTTTGTTTGCTGATTCCAGGTCTTCGACAATCCATTTCCCTTCGCCGGTGGCAGAGATCACCGCGTGCTGTTTTGAGACTGATCTATCGGGCAAAAAAACATGGCTGTTAGCTGCTCTGCCTATGGAGATGGGTCCCTCGGTGAATCGAAACTTTCTTGCCTGGCCATCCTTTTGTTTTACAATAAGCCGCATCGCCTTTTCTCCAAAAAAACGACTCTCTATTTCTTCGCACTATTATCAATGATTTGCTGTTGTCTGTCAAATAAACATTAATGAATGCAGCCTTAAGTAAGCCGTTATTTTGTTGTAATTTGAGTAAAACCTTGTATACTTGTGGGCCAAAAGCCTTGTTTTTAGGTTAAAATAGTTGTATTTTTAGGTCACGAGAGTGTCTTTTATCCTCGGAATGAGGCGGTGATTTTATTGTTTATATCAGGTTGAGGATACAATAAGTGTCTTAGAAATTGAAGATTTGGAGGATTCAGATGGTAAGCTCAAAGCCTATTCGGTTGAATTTGTACCTCGTATTAAGCCTACTTTTTCTAAATACAACGGCCACTGGAGCTGATTGGCCTACCTATCGCCACGATGATGCGCGAACCGGCGGTACTCAAGAGGAACTTTCAGCACCCTTGGTTCCACAGTGGATTTACACTCCGGTCCATCCTCCTCGCCCGGCATGGTCTGCGCCAGCCGAACGCCCAAGGGAGGGTTTCACACTACTGCACCGAGTGAACTTCGATGATGCCTTTCAGGTTGCCGCTGTCGGTAACGTGGTCTATTTCGGTTCTTCCGCAGACAACAAGGTCTATGCCCTCAATGCAGCCACAGGTGAAGAACGTTGGTCCTTCTTTACCGGCGGTCCCGTTCGCCTCGCACCAACGATCTGGAAAAACCGGGTAATGTTCGGTTCTGACGACGGTTTTGTTTACTGCCTGAAGGCAGCCGATGGAGACCTGCTCTGGAAAAAACGTGGAGGACCAAACGATGAAAAACTTCTGGGCAGCGGTAAGATGATTTCGCGCTGGCCCATCCGAACCGGAGTGCTCGTTGATGAAGGTGTTGCCTATTTCGGCGCGGGAATCTTCCCGCACGAGAACGTTTACCTATGGGCCGTCCGAGCAGAGGACGGGACGGTCGTTTGGAAAAACGATAACATCAGCGCCGGCTCCGCAAACCGCAATGACCTCTCCCCGCAGGGATACCTACTGGCCAACAGAACACAACTCTTTGTGCCGTCCGGCAGAGCTTTGCCCGTCGCTTTCGACCGAGCGGACGGCACGATAGTTTTCAACCGTAAATACGGGTGGAGAGATGATGTTTCGGGAGGTGTCATCGGAGGCACTTATGCTCTTTTAGCAGACGAACAAATATATACAGGTACACAGAAACATTTACTGGCCCTGAACCAGAAAACAGGCGCGAGGGGCTTTGCCTGGTTCCCGGGGCGGCGTCTTACTGTAGTGGGAGATATGGCCTACCTGGCAACAGGAACCGAACTCGTAGCTATGGACCGTTCGGCATACGCCAAGACAAGCAAGCTGCGCAACTCCCTGGAGCGAAAGATAATGAGCCTGGAGAGTTCGGTCAGAAGAGCGACGGGCAACGAACGAAAGAAGCTCCAAAAAGACCTGAAAGCCGTAAAAGAAGAACTGGAGAGCCACCAGCAGAAGAATATCAAGCCCACAATTAAGTGGCGTATTCCAAGCCAGTGCGACGCGGAGTTAATCCTGACAAATAACCTTGTGTTTGCAGGCGGCCAGGACCAGGTCAATGCCCTCAACCGAGAGAACGGCGAGGTTGTATGGTTAGCGAAGGTCGAAGGCAAGGCGCGGGGCCTGGCTGTAGCTAACGGGCGCCTCTACATAAGCACCGATGAAGGAAAGATTTATTGCTTTGCTTCAGGCGACACAGCGAAAGAAAAAACTGCCGTATCTACAGTTCCACCCCCGCCAGTCGTCAATCCTTACCCTGAAGACAAACTCACTGCAATTTACGAAACCGCTGCCGAAGCCATCGTTATGGAAACAGCAGTCACAAAAGGATATTGTCTTGTTATCGGCGCAGAACAGGGCCGACTGGCCTACGAGCTTGCAAAACGCACAGAGCTGACGATTGTCGGAGTAGAACCCGATGCAGGAAAAGTCCGGGCGGCAAGGCTGGCCCTTGATGCAGCCGGCCTATACGGTGAACGCGTGACCATCGACCATGGCAACCTTTCGGCGCTGCCTTACTCGAACTACTTTGCCAACCTCATTGTTTTCGATAGTCTGCTCCTAAATGGAAAGATTCCTGACGAGCTTGGAAAACTTGCCCGGCACCTCAAACCTTGTGGCGGTGTCATTTGCTTAGGTATGCCCCCAAATACTACTCTGCGAAGCAGCGCTTCGCTGCGAAGTACGAGTGCACCTGGAAAACACAATGACATATATTCTGAAAAGTTGCAACAATCGCTTGCACGTCTGGAGTTGGGTCAGTGCCGTGTAAGCGAGACAAATGGACTCTGGGCAACATTGAAGCGTGGGCCATTAGCTGGCGCCGGCAAATGGACACATCAGTACGCCGAGCCGGGCAATACGGCCTGCAGCGATGACCAGCTCCTGAGTGGACCCTTAGGATTGCTGTGGTTTGGTGAGCCCGGACCTGCGCCGATGGTCAATCGCCACGACGCTGCCGCTGCGCCGCTTGCGGTAAACGGCAAACTGTTCATACAGGGCGAGAACATTGTAATGGCCTACGATTCCTATAATGGTGCCCTGCTGTGGAAACGTACGCTCCCAGGCGCGATGCGTACGCGGCTGAAGGGAAGAGAATGCAGTAATCTGGCGGCTTCGGAAGACAGCTTCTTTGTTGCGGTGGGTAACAAATGCTTTCGGCTCGATGCCGAAACAGGCGAGACCCACACAGTTTATCAGGTACCTGTCGCTCTCGAAAGTACATCCGGCAGATGGGGATATCTGGCCTATGTTGATGGTATCCTCTACGGCAGTACAGAAACAAAAACGGGTGTCTCAAGTTCGGTTTTCGCCATCGATGCACGAAATGGAAAGCCCCTCTGGACCTATGAAGGCGAAAATATTGCCAACCTGACTATTACCGTCGGAGATGGCTGGTTCTTTTTCATCGACAGCTCTCTGACTCCTGAGCAGCGGCAGGCATTACTGCAGCAGGACAAATCGCATCTGAAGAATCTCAGCGCTGAGGAAGCAAAGAAAGCCGAGGAGAGTACAAAGAGACTCGACGCACGCCTCGCTGTTGCTCTCGACGCCAGAACGGGAGGCAAACTTTGGACAAAGCCAGTCGACGTGACGGACTGCAGTAAAATCGGAATAGGCGGCGGCGAACTGACGGCTATGTATCGCGACGGTATTCTCGTCCTGTGCGGTGCCAACGCCAATGGCCATTACTGGAGGCAGTTTCTTGCGGGGCAATTCTCTCGCCGGCGGCTGGTGGCGCTGTCGGCAATAAACGGCGAAAAGCTTTGGGCTTTAGACGCAAACTATCGTCATCGGCCCGTCATCATCGGGGACACCGTTTTTGCCGAACCATGGGCGTTCGACCTAAAGACCGGTGAGCAAAAGATGCGCAGCCATCCACTAACCGGCAAGCAAACACCGTGGCAGTTCCTAAGGCCGGGCCACCACTGCGGCGCGATTTCGGCATGTCCGCAAATGCTTTTAATGCGTTCGGGTTTCACCAGCTATTATGACCTGCGTGACGACAGCGGCATTCGTCATTTTTCCGGCCATCGCCTCGGATGCTGGATCAATGCAATTGCCGCCGATGGACTTGTCCTTGCGCCCGAAGCCAGCGCCGGTTGCGTATGCCTCTTTCCTATCGTTTGTTCTCTCGCTCTTGAGCCACGCTTAGACCATCAGCGATGGGCTATCTACAGTGCCAGCGGAGACAACATGCCCGTTCAACACCTGGCTGTCAACTTAGGCGCACCGGGCGACAGACGTGACTCAGACGGAGCACTCTGGCTTGGATACCCACGCCCCGGGCTGCCCGGTGACCGTGCGGCGATGGGCTTCTCGCTCGAACTGCAGACAGAATTTCTTGAGGGCGGCGGTTACTTCCGACGCAATAGCGAATCCGAACCTATGGCTGGGACCGAGAAGCCATGGGTATATACTTCCTGCGGACGCGGGCTTAGACGCTGCGTTCTGCCGCTCTTAGGCAAGGACGGAAAACCAGCCGGATATACCGTCCGACTGTACTTTGCGGAATTGGAAAATAAAAAAGCAAACGAGCGGATATTCGACATCAAACTGCAGGAAGAGACGGTCCTTGTCGGCTTCGACGTAGTGAAAGAAGCCGGGGCACATCATAAAGCAATCGTGCGTGAATTCAAAGATGTCCAGGTCAAAGACAATCTGGAAATCGAACTCGTTCCGAAAGGCAAGAATCTTTCGTCGATGAACGAAGTACCGATCCTATGCGGCGTGGAAGTAACACGAACAAATTAAAATACGGAGAATGAGGGAGAATATAATGGACCAGTACTTCTCTAAAATCAGGATGAAACTATTCGATTGGTCGCTGCATATTGGTCTGCTTTTTGTAATTACTGTATGTGGTAATGCAAAGGCTGAAATGCCCAAAGCTTCTCAAATCAATGAAGGCAACACTTTGCGCCTGGTATCCATTAAACCGACCGTGTTCTTTATTAAAGATAAAGACGCCCTGCTGCAAGTATCGGAAGTCGTCATTGAAAACACGTCTGAACCTGTGGAAGCCAGCCTGGATGCCAGGCTCGATGGTAAGCAAAAGAGCACGGCTCTCGGCAAAGTGGAAAAAGGTAAAACAACCGTGCGGGCTTATATTGCCGACGTCATTAAAGCGACGGAAGCTGAGTTTATTCTCAAAGCAAACGAAAAGGTACAGGAACGTCGTAAGCTAACGTGGCAGCCAAAACGACACTGGCGGGTATTCATAGTTCCTATCACACATCACGACCTCGGCTATACGGACACAATAGAGAACGTTCTAAACAGATATGACGGTTTCTATGATGATGTTCTTCGCTTCTGCGAGGAGACGAACGATTGGCCGGAAGAATCGAAGTACAGGTATACGCTTGAGGGGACCTGGTCGATGCAGCATTTCATCGAGAACAGGCCGAAAGAGGCCATTGATAAGCTGGCAAAGTACATCAAGAAAAATAGAATTGAGATTGGCGCGTTCTTCGGCAATGAGATAAGTGCGCTGTGCAGCCACGAGCAGCTTGTCCGTTTGATGTATCCATCGTTTCGATTGAAGCGAAAATATGGTGCGCAAATTCTCACAGGCTCGATTACGGATGTTCCCGGTCTGAGCTGGGGCCTGCCGACGGTGCTGGCCGGTGCAGGTGTGAAATATTTCTTTGCCGGCCTGCCGACTTACTTCGAGTGGGGAAGAAATGATATACATACATTCTGGAATGAATCGGCCATTTTGCGGCACGGCCGGCCCGATGCTTTCCGCTGGCAGGGACCGGATGGAAAAACAGTACTTGTATATTACCAAGGCAGTTATGGATTCTTTAAGGCAGTAACGGGCCCTCACACTTATAAGTATGTAATGGACAATCTGCCCGGTATGCTCGAAGCAATGGAGAAGCAAGGTACGCCGTTCGATGTTGCCCGGTATATACACAATGGTGTCGATAATTATCCTCCGGATGTCGAAATAAGCCATATTGTTAGGGAATGGAATAGTCAATGGGCTTACCCTAAACTTATTGTAGCTACAAACTCGATGTTCTTTGAGACACTCGAAAAACAATGTGGTGACGTTCGCACATTCCGGGGTGAGCTGCCTCATACGGATTATGTCGTCGGCGCTATCTCCACTGCAAAGGAAACAACCATAAACCGCCTCACGCACGACAGATTACACTCGGCGGAAAAGTATGCCACCGTTGCCTCTTTAGCCAGCGACTACACATACCCAGCCGAGAAAATCCGCCAGGCCTATGATAATGTTTTACTTTATGACGAGCATACGTGGGGCAAAGATTATCCGGCAGGGAAATTGCAGGACTGGGCCTGGAACGAGAAAAGTCACTATGCGTACAAGGCTGCCGGGCTGACAGAACCCATTTTGACCGGAAGTCTCGATAGAATTGCAAATAAGATTGAACTCAAAGAGCAGGGACGACACATAGTAGTCTTCAATTCGCTTTCCTTTCAAAGAACCGATGTGGTAAGAGTGAACCGTTTTGATGTCAAAGAGCCTTTTGAACTTATTGATGTTGAAACAGGACAGAAAGTGCCCTATCAGATTGTTGAGCTGAAAAGTCCGCAGGCCCCTGTTCCATACGCAGCCTACCATTATGCCAGAGGGCAATTTGAGAGCAAGGAGCTTTTTGAGCTGGTTTTCATCGCCTCGGATGTTCCTTCCTTCGGCTATAAAACATATCGGCTTTCACCAATAGAAAAAGCTGCTACCCCTGCAAGCAGCGTCGTGGTTGATGAAAGCGGTTTGGAAAATCAGTTTTTCAAGGTCAAACTCGATCCGCAAACCGGAGCTGTAGAAAGTATCTACGACAAGGAACTATCGCGAGAGCTTGTCGATAAAGGTGCTCCACACAAACTTAATCAGTTCGTGGCACGGTGGGTACAAACGGGCAAGCAGGAAGGTCCGAAGAAAGCGGTGATTCGAAAGGGACAAGGCGGCCCTGTTTACGGCAGTCTTATAGTGTCCAGCCAGGGCGCAGGCTGCCCGCAGCTTACCCAGGAGATTATCCTTTATGAGAAGATTAAGCGAATCGATTTCGCCAATCGGATTTTGAAGGATTCCACGCCACTTTTAGAGATTTATTTTGCCTTTCCATTCAAAACGACAAAAAATCCCGATTTTAGGTTTGAAGGTTCCAACTCAGTCATCAAGCCTTTACGTGACCAATTCCCCGGCTCCAACTCGAACTACTATGCGGTTCAACATTGGGCGGATGTATCAGATGGGAAAGCGGGTGTAACATTGTCCTGCATCGACTCGCACCTGTTAGAATTTGGCGGGCTGTGGCCCTGTTATGTTTCGCAGGCCCATCATGGCGTAACGCCACCCGATTTCGGGCGTGAGTTTGTTAAACAAAGTGAACTTACGAAGGGCTATATGTACTCATTTGTTTTGGACAGTAACTTCCGCACAAACTTTCAGCCCGTCCAGCAAGCTGATATGCTGTTCCGCTATTCCATAACGACACATGAAAAAGGATGGAAAGAAGGTCACTGCCGTGATTTCGGCTGGGCAATATGTAATCCACTCTTTCCCGTACAATTAAATGGCAGGAGGGAAGGGTCGCTTGATAGCAAAATGAGCTTCTGTCAGGTCGATAAGACAAATGTATTTCTGCTGATTCTAAAGCAGGCTGAGGATGGAGATGGAATAATCGTTCGTCTTATCGAAACTCAGGGCAAGGATGTTACAGCCACGTTGACAATCCCTCATCTGACCATCAAACAGGCATACCGAACAAACTTGGTGGAGGAAAACAAAGAAAAAGCAACATTCACGGAACATACAATCACAACACTCATTAAGGCTTTTGAAATAACTACCATTCGCTTTCAAACATAGCCTTTGACAATTATCTGCGTTTTGCATAAAATTGGACCTGTATAATTCTGTTTGGCTGCGCGAACCGCATTGCCTGTAATTTTTGAAAGGGAGAAAAATGAAAAAAATTACAATATATTTATCGATTGTAATTGCCTGCACGATTTTGTTTCAGCTAACTGTCTGCCCGGCACAGACCGATTCCATACTTGACAAAATCGGCGTAACACGTGGGATATGCGTAGTGCCTAGCGATACGAAGTGCGAGCTTGCGTTAAAACTCGCGCGCCAAAGCGAATTGCTGATATATGTACAACTTCCAAAAGATAAAGACGTGGAAGCGGCCCGCAAAGCTGCTGATGCCGCTGGCTTCTATGGAACACGTATCTTTGTCGAGAAAGGTGATTTGACAAGGCTGAATCTGGCCGACAATATCGCCGATGCTGTTGTCGCTGTAAGTGATGCAACCGGAATTTCCAGGACCGAGGTGTTACGCGTACTTCGACCTGAGGGAAAAGCTCTAATAGGACGAAAAGTTCTTACAAAACCGTTTTCCGAGGGAATAGATGACTGGAGCCACCCGTATCACGGCCCCGACAACAACCCGCAATCAAATGACCAAATTATCCTCGCGCCTTACCTGACACAGTTTCTTGCTGAGCCTCGCTACGCACCGATGCCTCAAGTGGCCGTCGCCTCAGCCGGCCGCGCGTTCAAGGCGTTTGGGCACTTAGCGTTCAAAAAGCGAGAAGAGCCTTTCCTCAATAAGCTCGTAGCCTTTAACGGTTACAACGGCACATTACTCTGGGAGCGCGACCTGAATGAAGGCGTCATGATACACCGTAATACAATGATAGCAACGCCCACCACACTTTACCTCGGCGATGATAAATCCTGCAAACTTATCGACACGGCAACCGGGCGATTAAAAGGCGAGATAATCCCCCCAGTTAATCTCGCCGGTGGAACATTCTGGAAGTGGATGGCATTGGAAGATGGTGTACTCTATGCGCTTATGGGCGAGCAGGAACAAAGAGACCCGACAAAGCGGTGGGAGCGGGACAAACACGGCTGGCCATGGAATCCAATATCGAAAGGATTTAACCAACCTGAGCATCCATGGGGTTTTGGTCGAAACGTGCTTGCAATCGACCAGAAAACGAAAGAGGTCCTGTGGTCTTATCGGGAGGATGTACCGGTCGACAGCCGGGCTATGTGTATGAAGAACGGGCGAATCTATATCTTTCGATTTGGTTCGTACCTTACTTGTCTGAATGCGAGAACCGGCAAGCCATTCTGGCGAAAAACACCGGACAATGCTCCCAAATTGTTCGATTCACTCGGGACATATTTGAATCGGCAGGATTGGCGCACTAATTGGCGAACAACGGCTTATCTTAAGTGCAGTGACAAAGCTGTGTATTTTTCCGGCCCGCAGATTGGTAAGCTGCTCGCTGTCTCGGCCGAAGACGGCAGTATCCTCTGGGAGAATGCCTACAGTAACTTTCAGTTGGTCCTGCGGGATGACGGGCTTTATGGTATTAGCGGACAAATTGACAAGCACCCAAGCAAGAAGTTTGACCCTCTTACAGGCAGGGTATTGGCGGAGATTAATAAAAGTCGCCGTGCCTGTACTCGGCCGACCGGTTCTGCCGACGCCATCTTTTTCCGTGCTCAAGGAGGTTCGGTGCGTTTAGATATTACCAGCAAGCGTCCACAGTGGATTTCACCCATGCGACCGCCCTGTCACGATGGCGTAACCATCGCCAACGGTCTGTTGTATTTCTGGCCCTCGGTGTGCGACTGCCAGCTAACGCTCTATGGTATCACTTGCCTGGGACCGGCAGGGAACTTCAACTTCAGCCCACGTGCAACCGAAGCCCAACGTTTGGAAAAGCACGCAGGTGATTTGAGTAAGGTGGCGAGACTTAGTGAATCATCCGCCGATTGGCCCACTTTTCGCGCGGACAACACCGGCAGTGTAACGACAGAAGCTACCGTCCCCGACAGAAGCAAGCTACTCTGGCGGTTTACACCTGATACAACGATACCTGCGGCGGCTCCTCATCCAACGGCCCCTGTTGCAGTCGGCGGCCTGGTATTTGTCAGCGGTCCTGACGGTATCGTACGGGCACTGGATGCAGCAACCGGTAAGCAGCGGTGGCAGGCCTATACAGGTGGAGCGGTCCGTATTCCGCCGACTATCTGGGAAGGACGTGCTTTGGTAGGCTCCGGTGACGGGTGGGTTTATACATTCGAGGCACAGACCGGTCGACTGCTCTGGCGGTTCCGTGCCGCCCCAGCCGAACGCAAAATACCTGTTTACGGCTCTCTAATGTCCACCTGGCCGGCTGCAAGCGGCGTGATTGTCGAAAACGGCATTGCATACGTGGCCGCCGGTATCGTGAACTATGACGGCACTTATGTTTATGCACTCGATGCCGCTACAGGCGAAATCAAATGGCAAAATAATACGTCGGGCCACCTTGACAGGCAGGCCCGCACCGGAGTAAGCGTGCAGGGCCATCAGCTACTCCACGACGGTAAGCTCTACTTAGCGAGCGGCACGTCCCTGTCACCGGCTGTCTATGACATCACTGATGGGAAGTGCCTTAACGACCCAAGCCCCCTGGCCAACTGCGCATCACAAAGTCCTCGCGGCTGGGAACTTTCTCTGGTCGGTGACCAGGTCGCGGCCTGCGGAAAGCCCTTCTATGCACACCCGAAGTATGACGTTTTCGATGATACTGCCTTTAATAAGGTTTTTCTCACATCCAGCGGCGGCCGAGACATAGTTTGGGTCTGCCATCAGAACAACAAAAGGATTATGTGCTTTACCGACCTTGACAAAAATGTATTAAGCAAAAGTATGGACCAGCCCGGAAATCGTTTTAATGTTGATTGGAGAAGGCTGGGCATCAAGGATAAACCGTTGTGGAGCACGGATTGCAACAAAAGCGTCGCTGTTGCGGTGTGTAAAAATGCAGTAGTAATTGCCAACGAAACAGAAATTGTCGCGTTGAGACTCAAAGACGGCGGTATTCTCTGGTCGCAGCCGGTGCCATCATCCCCTGTTCCCTGGGGCTTGGCCGTGGACCGCGACGGTCGAATAATAGTAACTCTTAAAGACGGAAAGGTTATGTGCTTTGGTAAGATAGACCAAGTTGCAGCACTGTAGTCAGGAGGAGCAAAAGGCGATTATGGTTCCCTGGGACAATATACAGCTATCACGGCGATTTTGTATCATCGCTTTGACATTGCTTTTTATCGGGGGATGCTGCTTCAGCAGTAAACCCTCGGTGTCACCATCGGACGAGAAATATACCAGGCAAAATGGTCTTGGTATGATAAAAGCCAGTCGTGGGGTGCTGGAACCAGTTTATGCCCCTTTGGCTGAGCAAATTGTGGCAGATTTTAACCTGGACAAAAAAACCGGTGTTGGGATTGACTTGGGAAGCGGACCCGGCACACTCATTATCGAATTATGCAAACGTACAAAACTTCATTGGATTAATGCCGATATCAATCCGCATTTCTTTGCGTACTTTTTTAGGAGTGCAGAAGAACACGGTTTTGGACACCGAGTAAGTGCAGTGTTCACAGACGCTCACTCTCTTGCCTTTCGTGATAATTATGCAGACATAATTATCTCCAGGGGTTCTTTTCATTTTTGGAAAGACAAGGTTAAAGCATTCGGTGAAATCTATCGCGTACTCAAACCTGGGGCTGCGGCTTACATAGGACGCGGATTTCCAGAAAACCTGCCGGTTGGAATAGCAAAAAAGATACGGGCGCAACAAGGTAAAAAGATGAATTACGACGTTGAGGAAACGGCGAATGAACTGCGTCAGATTATGATTGACCTGGGCATCAAAAACTATTATATTCATAAGCCGAAACCTGCCGGCAGTGAAGGAGTCAACTATGGGATTTGGGTTGAGTTTCATAAGTCGGAGGATAAAGATAAAGAAAGCCAACAGGAGAATATATCAAATGCGAGAGAGTGACAAGCCGAGAATTGGTTTTACTCTGATAGAGTTATTGGTAGTCATCGCTATTATCAGCTTATTGATGGCGATATTGATGCCTGCGCTGCACATGGCCAGATTTCGAGCTTACGAGACAACTTGTGCCAGCAACCTTCGGCAGGTAAACCTTGCCTTGATAATGTATGCGCAGGATGACGATCAAGGCTGCTACCCGCTGGAGCCGACCGAGCACAATCCGCATCCGGGTTTACTGGACAAGCTCCGTGCATATCATAATAACCTGCTTATGAATGCTTTCTACTGCCCCCAGGCTGAATACATGGAAGCGTTTGCCCAGAGTCCGGACGGCTATATACCCTCAGGGGGAGTTGATTCAATAATTGACACACCCGAGAACCGCCAAATTGGAAATATTACCTACGTGTACTGGAGCTTCATGGCAAATAAGGCAGAAGCAAGCGGGGAAACCTGGCGCGACCCGAAGTTTTTCTACCCTCGCCAGCTACTGATAGACGATATCCAATGGTTGGCCGAACCCTATGACGAAATGCACCCACTTCCTCAGACGCCACTTGGCGAGCGCTGGGTGGTGAGTGATTTCTGGCGAAAGAAGGCGCCTTTCCCACATGGGCGCAAAGCTGGAAGTCAAGAAGGCGGCGTTAATGTGACTTTCCTGGACGGTCACGTCGACCGGGTGTGGAAGAGGCCCAGGGACAACTGGCGCTGAACCTCGGAGAATAGAGGGAAGACAATCTGACATCTGATTTCTGACTTCTCTTTTGAGAGCAAAGAACACAAAATGCGGATAAAAGATGGGTTAAAAGCTGGTTTTTTGCGTGTGTTCCTAAGAAAATGGCTTTGCGTTATTAGGGCAATCCTGTATACTACCTTGTCTTGCCCGGAAGTACATATAGTATCCTGAAATGCAAGCCCTCGCTTATCTAAGAAACTCAAGACAAGGAGAAATCATGGGAAATAAACATACCTTTATGCCAAAGATTATCTTTCTTATATTCATGCTCGGCGTAGTGAGTTTGATGGTGGTTGGCTGCGGCAAGAGGAAGACAGATGAAGAACAGGAGCTTGTGGTTCTGTGCGGCAGCTCATTTCCCAATCCTATGGATGAGCTTTGCTCGCAATTCACGGAGCAGACGGGAATAAAATTCGCCACGACGATAGCAGGCAGTGAGAATCATCTGCCGCTCATAAAGACCGCCCATAAGGGTGATATTTTTGTCACGCATGACCCATATCTGGACTATATACGTGATGCCAACTGCCTGTTGGATTATGTGCACGTTGGATATGTTTGCCCTGTGCTGGCGGTTCAAAAGGGCAATCCCAAAGGTCTCCGTAGTATTCAGGACCTTACACGCCCCGGGCTGAAAATAGCTCTCAGCAATCCGGAATATTCCACCTGCGGCGAAATGGTTTTTGCCCTTCTGGAGAAGAAAGGCATAAAAGAAGCAGTTATGAAAAACGTGGAAAACCGGCTGACCAAGGGACACAGCGACTTGGGTACTTTCCTGAAAACAAAAACCGTTGATGCGGTCATTATGTGGAACGGTGTGGCCTACACTTTTCGTGACAGTGTGGAGGTTGTTCCGACACCCTACGAATACGATGAGGAGATTCGTGTCCATATCATGGGTTTGAACTATTCCAGGAAACCCGATTTGCTAAGGAAATTCCTTGAATTTGCCAAAAAAAGAGGTAAAGCTGTCTTCGCCAGGCATGGTTATATTAAATAGCCGGAAAGGGAATAATATGAAGCGGCTAATCTTGGCAGCAACTCTTATAGCAGCCATTCTATTCACGGGCTGCGGCCGGAGAGAATCGACGGAAGAACAGGCTGAAGAAAAAGAGCTGCTGTTATACTGCGGGGCCGGCATCCGCCCGCCTGTTGCAGAGCTGACCGAGGTTTTTAGACATGAGCACGGTGTGAAAGTCGTCACCAACTATGCCGGCAGTGAAACGCTGCTGTCCACAATAAGGCTTATCCGCTCCGGTGACCTCTACATGCCCGGCGATAAACATTATGTCCAGCAGGCGGCCAAAGAAGGTATGATTCTTTCGAGCAAGAAAGTTTGCTACTTTGTACCAACTATTCTGGTTCAAAAGGGTAATCCCAAAGAAATCCAAAGTCTCGAAGACTTGCTCAAGCCCGGTGTGAAATTGGGACTGGGTGACGTCAAAGCCTGCGCGATTGGACGAAAGACCAGGCAGATATTTGCCAAGAATAATATCCCCTGGAACGAGGTCGAAAAGAACCTCAAATTCCAGTCACAGACGGTCAACGAGCTGGGAATGCAAATCCAGGCCAATTCGCTGGATGCGGTTATTGTCTGGGACGCCATTGCTCATTACTACAACAGATATGGCCAGGAAGTACCGATACCTGCCAAGCGAAACGTGATATCCACTGTGGATATAGGGATACTGACATTCACCAAGAACCGCACATTGGCTGAGAAATTTGTGGAATTCACCACTTCTGACCGGGGACAGGCAATCTTCAAAAAACATCTTTACACTGTGGATGCACCCGAATAAAATACTTGTTTTTATTACTGAAGTAAGGACACCATGGCCTTCCTGGAGAAATTTTACAGCGTATTGCTTCCGGCTCATCTGTTCGTCTTTTTGTCAGCAGGCATTGGCGCGCTAATAGTATATTTCATTCTGAGACGCTACAATTCAGTCGATGCAGGCCTCAAACCTGCTTACCAGGACACTTGGTATATCAGTGACTATGATTGTAATAGCCTGCATGACATACATGCTATATTATGAATTCGATAAATAGGGTGTTTTTTAGGTCAATAGGTTTGCAATGAGAGTACGTCTGAACGGCCCTGTAAGTAGCAAGCGAAGCCATATCTTTTCTGCGATATGCTTTTTTTTTCTTGCTGTTTTCATCGTCTCAATCCTGCTGCTGATAATCGCCGATATTTTCTACATTGACAAAGAAGCTGTGGTGACGGTCCTGACTTCCAGCTTCATCCGAGATGCCCTTTGGCTGAGTATTTGGACCAGCTTTACCGCGACATCCATATCGCTTCTTTTTGCTGTTCCTATGGGCTATGCACTGAGTCGGTTTCAATTTCCCGGACGCAGTTTGGCTGATAGCATTGTGGATTTACCGATTGTTTTTCCTCCGCTGGTTGCGGGTCTTACTCTGCTCGTTTTTTTCTCACAAACCGCTCTTGGGCGATGGATACAGGAAGACCTTGGCCTTGAATTTGTTTTCCAAGCCAAAGGAATTGTACTTTGCCAGTTCGTTGTCACGGCCAGCTTTGCAATCCGATTTGCAAAGACCGCATTTGACGAAGTCGACCGCCGACTCGAAAACGTAGCTTTAACTCTTGGCTGTACCCGTTGGAGCAGCTTTTGGCGAATTTCCCTGCCGCTGGCCGGGAATGGGATTATCGCTGGTGGTATTCTAACCTGGGCCAGGGCTTTTGGCATTTTCGGACCGTTGATGATATTTGTCGGTTCA
>Ga0315546_1000788_pt1 | contig 21549 bp, 23 predicted proteins | sample SalMarSW160170MG_FD_203833 | JGI IMG/M metagenome (GOLD analysis project Ga0315546, IMG submission 203833) | Salt marsh sediment microbial communities from the Plum Island Ecosystem LTER, Massachusetts, United States - Salt Marsh Sediment SW1601-170 ...
CCATCACGCTGGAGATGGTATCAATCAGAAAATCCACCAGCATCTCCAACGCCGCCGCCCAGCGCCGGCCTACCACGGCCGCTGCTCCCACAATGATGGCCATCATGATCCAGGTCGAGACAACTGTGTCGCGCACCGGGATGTTGAGGATGGTGAACGCCACCTGAGGGAAAAAACCTTCCATATCTAAACTCCCAGGAAAGGAGTAGGGAGTACGGAGTAGGAAGTACGGGGAGGATTCTGCATTACTCCCTACTCCCTACTCCATACTTCATACTTCCTACTCCCTTGCACACTATTCCCCATCGGGCCAGCCACAGCCCGACGAAGGCCAGCAGGCCCGGCACGACACCGTGCTGCAGTGCGGCGATCAGCAGGCCTCCGGTGAGACCCCAGCGCAGCAGCGCACTCCCCAGAATCCAGGCCACAGCGCGGCCAGGCACGTCGGGTCGCAGGCGAGCCACCGAACTCCACAGGGTCAGCCCGTTCAACGCACCCACTGCCAGGCCGGCGAATAGCCATAATGTGACCATCATCACGGTTTCCTTAAAATCACGATTTGTTCTTTGATCTCTTTGCCGGAGCCTGTCGTCCCCTTACGCACGCGCCATACCAATACATCTTCAACTTCAAAACCGATCTGTTCTGCCAATATGCTGAGGATTTTCCCGGTCGGCGTGTAAGTCTGCAGATAGGTTCGTTGATCACCCACTACATAGGCACACCGCCCACCGCTTCTGAGTGCCTCGTTCAGACTCCTCAAATGGCGGTACATTCCTCCAAAATACTCCTCAATGATCCGTGGGTAGAGTTTGGCGAAACCATAAGTTTTGTCCCTTACCTTCACTCTCAACTCGTCGGCAATGAAACGCACCTCTGGTACATTAGCCACCAATATGCCATCATTGTCTGACTTGTAGATTCCCTTGCTGTGTGAACGCACCATCGTCCGCTTGATACGTCGCAGGCTCTCGGTATCATACACGTATCCGAGAAACACCAGTTCAAGCCGGGTTTGTCGAGTATAATCCTTCTCTGTGGGATAGGGTGGGGACGTGATGACGAAGTCAACACGCTGGATATCGTTTTGAGCCAGAACGCGGGCACACTCTCGCGCATCGCCTGATAACACGAGCGATCGGCCAGCGGGGAAAGTCGTCCGCATAGTCTCGAGGTCAGAGATCATCATCTCAACTTTGTCGCGAAATGCGCCCAGCACGTCAACGTCGTCCTTGTGGCCGGAGACGTATATTTCGGGGCCAAAACTGACGTTGCTGGCTGTTTCAACCAGAATGGCTACCAAAGCCAGCCTGAGAGCATCTTTGACATTGTCTTCAGTCTCCAATGCCTTGATTTCTTCCAGGAGCGCAAGCACCTTGTAGAACGGGGTCTCGCTCAGCCATCCTCTTCTTAACATACCGGAAGAAACGAAATACTGTCCCTCCGGAGAATTGGCAAGCAGCCGTTTCTTCGAGTTATCGGCGTTGAACGCATTGGCGAAGAGGGGCTGTGCCGAGAAAGTCAATTCATCGCAAATTGGCCGGACTCGTTCGACAATCTCTTGCAGTGCGACGCGCAGTTGTGCGGTGTCAACGTCCCACGTAGTCTTTACCCGCGATGCGAAGACACAGGCAGGATTCGCCTCGAGGCCGATAGCCTCGAGACCCATTTTTTGACACTCCACCAGAGTCGTGCCGGTTCCACAGAACGGATCGAGTACAACATCGCCTTGAGCCGCGTTGAACCGTTCACACATCTCGGTGACGAGGAGATCGGGGAACGCGAGGACAAAACGATACCACCTGTGGATGTTGTCGTCGTTGAGTAGTTGCTTTTTCCTGCCTTTTTGTACGAGGTCAGTAACAGCCATCCAGGACAGTCTCCTGCTCAGCGGGCTTTGTGGAACTCCCGCGTATCATCTCGCACCAATTTGTAGCGCGCATATCGTTTGACAGATATCGCTTCGAGTTCTGCTTCGTCATCGAATTCCAGAAACACGTATGAGCCATCGTCCAGCGGTTTGATCCCAATGGGCCGTAGAGCAAGATCGCCATAGTGCTGTCTGGCGAAGAGAATCATCTGCCGGATCTGAATAACGCCCAGTCGCTCTTTCGGTCCTACGCTCTTGGCTTCAATGGGTATCACGTACCACTCGCCAGCGGTATCAACGCCCACGTACAGGTCATCCACCTCCACCTGACCGATGTCTTGCACAGAAGAGCGGACGTGACCTTGCAAGTGGTATGCCGTCAGCGACAGGAAGGTATCCACCAGACGATTGTAACGAATCCTGGTAAGCATGGCTTGCTCATCCATGCCGCCATATTTCAGGACATGTCGGGAGTCGCTTCTGGAATTTCAGTTACGTACAGGTCATCCGGCACGTGAATGTAGGGGGCACGCTTGAGCCTGATGAAGGCATATTTGCCCTTGCCGGCCCCCTCAATGACCCAATTGCCCGTATTCAGGATTTCGTCGGGCAGGTCGGATCGTCCGGTGCGGTAGTGGTAGGGTATATCTGGGACATTGTTGATCACGATGTCCAGTTCCTGGCAGACCTGAACGAGTTCATCCTTGGCGAAGGGTAGCAAGCCAATATTTGACTTGTGCACTCGGCGAAATATTTCGATGATCACCCGGTCGTAGAGCCTGCGCCCGGCTTCGGCAGAAAACTCGTCATTTTCCACAATGTTATTTGGTGACATATTTCTCTCCTACATTTCTGAGACTTCCGAAGTCTCCGAGACTTCGGAAGTCTGGGCCGGGCCGCTGGTGAAAATCGTCACGCCGTCGCGATCCACCTGCAGGATACCTGCCTCCAGGTCCAGCGCGTGCTCGCCCGATCCATCGGCATAGCGTAGCGGCGCGGTGACCGTCTCGGCCAGGAGCGGCGCGTGGCCAGGATAGATGCCGATGCCGCCGCCGTCGGCCAGGCGGGCCTGTACCCAGGCCACCTCCTCCGCGTCGAGCAGCGTTTTGGTCGGCGTCAACACCATCAGACGTAGCGGCTTAATCACCTCTCGTTCCCTTGTCCCCTTGTCTCCTTGTCTCCTTGTCTCCCTTTCGCCCTGCCCACGACTTCATCAATCGTGCCGACCATGTAGAATGCCTGCTCGGGCAGGTCGTCGTGGCGGCCCTCCAGAATCTCGCGGAAACCACGCAGCGTCTCGGAAAGTGGCACGTAGCGGCCAGGCAGCCCAATGAACGATTCGGAGACGAAGAACGGTTGCGTGAGAAATCGCTGCACCCGCCGTGCCCGGTTGACCACCAGACGGTCTTCTTCGCTCAACTCCTCCATCCCCAGGATGGCGATCACGTCCTGCAATTCCTGGTAACGGGCCAGCAGTATCCGTACCTCAGTGGCGATGGCGTAGTGTTCCTCCCCCACGCCGCTTGGCGTGAGCAACGTGCTGTTGGACTCCAGGGGGTCAATGGCGGGATAGAGGCCCAGGCTGGCCTGGCGGCGCGAAAGTATCGTCGCCGCGTCCAGGTGGGCAAAGGTCGCTACGACCGCCGGGTCGGTCAGGTCGTCGGCCGGCACGTAAACCGCCTGCACCGATGTCACGCTGCCACGGCTGGTGGTGGTGATACGCTCCTGCAGTTCGCCCATTTCGCTCTCCAGCGTGGGTTGGTAACCCATGGCGCTGGGCAGGCGGCCCAGCAGCGCCGATACCTCCGCGCCAGCCTGGATGTAGCGAAAGATGTTGTCAATGAACACCAGCACCGGACGTTGTTCGTGATCGCGGAAGTACTCGGCCATCGTCAGCGCAGTGAGCGCCACTCGCAGCCGGGCTCCCGGCGGCTCGTTCATCTGTCCGAAGACGAGGACGGTGCTCTCCAGTACCCCGCTGCGTTGCATCTCCAGCCACAGTTCGTTGCCCTCGCGGCTGCGCTCGCCCACACCGGCGAAGAGCACTAGCCCTGCGTGTTCGCGGATGGTGTGGCGCATAAGTTCGATCATCAGCATCGTCTTGCCCACCCCCGCGCCGCCGAAAAGGCCGATCTTGCCGCCACGTGGATAGGGAATCAGCAGGTCAATGGCTTTGATGCCGGTGACGAACGGCTCGACCACCACCCGTTGCTCGCGCAGCGGCGGTGATGCGGCGTGGATCTGGCGCTGCTCTGTCCCTTCGGGTGCGGGTCGTCCGTCAATGGGCTGGCCTAAGACGTTGAACATGCGCCCCAGGGTCACCCGACCTACCGGGACGCGGATCGGGTGGCCCGTGTCGAGCGCTGGCAGTCCCCGGCGCAACCCCGCCGTGCTGCCCATAGCGATCGCCCGTACCGTGCGTGGGTTAATGTGCTCCTGCACTTCGATGACCAGTTCCGGCCCGTCGTCGCGCTGGACCAGCAGGGCGTTATGAATGCTGGGCAGGTCGCCGGAGGCAAACTCTGCATCTACTACCACGCCAGCTACTCGTGCTATGGTCCCTGTTCTTGCCAAATCTTCGCCTCTTGGGATTGCGTCATAGTGATTCGCCTGGGAAAAAAACGGATCTACGCGGAAATGTGGGGAGCCAAGCTCAAAGTGGGTGTGTCACCGCTTGGCTGAACTTGCGACGAAGCCCCCGTCTGTGGGGCTGAGACGCGCATTACCCTCAAATGTGGAACGCGGACGCCCTACCTGTTCCTGGCACCCCACGAATCCACGTGGGACCATAATCTATTATACCATAACAGGGCTGGAGGGCGAAATGTCTCCCTGGCGGTGAACACCTGGCCTACGCCTTCAAGAATTGCGCAACGTCGAGCACAAAGATCACGGCGCCGCCCACCTCCACTTCCTCGGTGGCCAGAACGTACAACTCTCCGGATTCCATCACCGGGGGCAAAGAACCCACGCGCTGAGTACGGGTGTGGCAGTTGTCCTGGATCAAACGGACGACGTCTTCCACCTGCTCGTCTTCCACGCCGGTGAAGAGCGTCACGTTCTCTTTGCGCAGAAATCCTCCGGCGGTTTTGAACGTGGTGACCCGGTATCCGCTTGTGACCAGGGCATCAACCAGCAGCAGGACATCATCTTGGTTCACAACGCTGACGATGAATTTCATGACTACTCACCTACCTACCGCAGGTTACTTCCTGTGGTATTCTCTGACTTCAACGCTTAACCAGCCGCTCATTTTCGGGCTGGACACGCTCAAACCTGCGGGAGGGTGACGGGACGCCTGCTGCGCGCGTTACTTTGCACCTCTAACACTTCCCGGGTGATGCTCTCTTGACGGATAGCGTGGTATTGGAGTTGCAACCTCTCCACACGTTCGTCCAGGTTAGCAATGGCGGCGTCCATTGTTTGTAGACGCGCTCCCTGCTCGCTGACCATTGATTCAATCAGCGCCAGGTAGACCTGCACGGCCAGGTGTTCCCAGAGCAGAAACTCCTGGAGCGCCTGCGGTGGCGTGCCCAGGATCAGATCCTCTGGCACACCAATTCCGAGAGACCGGGTTTTTTCCGAAAAACCAGGTCTCTGAGTGCGCCAGACAGCGGCGAGGTCGGGCGGCAGCAGGCGCACCTCGACCCGCTGATAGCGGCCAAATGAGACGAATTGATTGTAGATCAGGTAGAGCGTGTTAAACGCTTTTACCTCGTAGAAGTGCTTGACTTTGGCCACGATATCGCGCGCTTCGACAAAGGAGATGGCGTGGGTGAGCGGGAAACGCTGTGTATAGAGCAACTCACAGTCAGCGCGGCGCAAAAATCGTTCCCCATACTCTCCCAGCGCGATGACCTTGATCTCTCTCCCTCTCTCTCGTTCGCGCTCGATGAAGTCCAAGGCGTGAGCCACCAGGCCGATGTTGAATGTGCCGCACAGGCCCTGGTCGGAGGTCAGTGCGATCAGTCCCACGCTCCCTTCGGCGGAGTCTACAGTGGGCGAAGCCGAACTGCTCAGGGCAGGTCTTCTGGCGTCGGATGCGCCTCCCCTGAGATGATGTGCGCCTCGTGTCAATGCCGTGGGGAAAGTCGTGGCGAGGGCGAGTTGCTGATCAACGGCGCCGGCGTACTGTTGCGCTGATCGCAACCGCACCCGCGCCCGCCGCCAGCGGATCGCCGACATGGCCCGAATGGAGCGCAACAGATGGCGAATGTCCTCCAGGCTCTGGAGACGCCGCTGGATCTCTCCGGCTACCTGTGCCATACCTGCTCCTTAAAACGCTCCAGCGCGTTCCGTAGGTCTGCCTCCAGGTGGGGATTCCAGTGACCGATGGAGAACTCGGCCAGCAGGCCGGAGCATTGCTGTTGCAAGAAGCTGAGCAAACGCACCTCGAAGCGATGCACTTGCTCGATTGGAGCGTCGTCCAGGTATCCCTGCCCGGCGGCATAAATGACAACCACCTGGTGCGCGACTGGCATTGGCTCGTACTGGGGTTGGGTCAAGACTGCGCGTACCCGCTCGCCGCGCGCCAACTGTTCGCGCGTTGCCTTGTCCAGTTCAGTGCCAAAGCGGGCAAAGATTTGCAGTTCGAGGAACTGAGCGATGTCCAGCGCCAGGTGGCGCGACACGGCGCGCATGGCGCTGTTCTGCGCTGCGCCACCCACGCGGGAAACGGAGAGTCCTACGTCTATGGCCGGGCGAATGCCCTCATTAAAGAGTTGTGTGGTCAGGTAAATCTGCCCGTCGGTGATCGAGATGAGGTTGGTGGGGATGTAGGCCGCGATGTTGCCAGCCTGGGTCTCGACGATGGGCAAGGCGGTCATACTCCCCCCGCCGTACGCTGCGGAGAGACGGGCGGAGCGTTCGAGTAGGCGCGAGTGCAGGTAAAAGATGTCGCCTGGATAGGCCTCGCGCCCCGCCGGTCGCTGCAACAACAGCGAGAGTTGGCGGTAAGCGATGGCATGTTTGCTCAGGTCATCGTAGATGATCAGCGCATGCCGGCCAGCGTACATAAATGCTTCGGCCATAGCGCAGCCGGCATAGGGGGCCAGATAGACCATTGAGGGCGGCTCCTCGGCGCTGGCGACCACGACCGTGGTATAGCTCAGTGCGTTGTGTTCACGAAACGTCTCCACAATCTGCGCCACGGTGGACATCTTCTGCCCAATGCAGACGTAGATGCAGGTGACGCCCTGGTCGCGCTGGTTGATGACCGTGTCAACGGCAATAGCGGTCTTGCCGATCTGCCGGTCGCCGATAATCAACTCACGCTGCCCACGTCCCAACGGGATGACTGAATCAATGGCCTTGACGCCGGTCTGCAGCGGTTCGCTGACCGGCGCACGCTGGATAAAGGTGGGCGCCCGGTAGTCTATGGGGCGACGCACAGCCTTCTCTGGCGCCTCCAGCGGCCCCAAGTCGTCAATGGGCTGGCCCAGCGCGTTGACCACGCGCCCCAGGAGCGGTTCGCCCACCGGCACGTCAACCACCCGCCCCGTCCCTTTCACGATATCGCCTGCGTAGATGTTCTCGTCAGTCGCCAGCAGCACGCAGCCCACGTGGTTGTGGTCGAGGTCCAACGCCAGGCCATAGGTGCCATCGGGGAATAGGACCAACTCGTCCGCCATCACGCCGCGCAGGCCAGAAACGATAGCCACGCCATCCCCCACCTGTTTGACCGAGCCCACGCTCTGAGCCGACAAGCGGTAGCGATATTGGTCTATCAGACCACGCAAGGCCGAAAGATGGTACTCGGTCTTGAGATTGTATGTAAGTTCAATCGGGTGGAGTTGATAGTGTTGCTCATCGCCCAGGCGGGCGATGAGGTCGAGCAGGTCGGCTGTGTATAAAGGGGAGGATGTAGTAGGCTCGTTCATAGACTTGGGCACAGACTCAGGCAATTTCCGCCTCGTACCGGCTGCGCAGTTGTTGGAGTTGCCCTTGCAGGCTGCCGTCAATCAGCGTGTCGCCGAGGCGCACCATCGCGCCGGCGATCAGACCTGGGTCAACGCGGCACGCCAGATCAATGGATTGGGACGCCACTGTCTCTAACGTGGTCGCGATCCGCACTTTGCTTTCCCGGGCCAGGGGGGTTGCTGTGATCAGCTCGGCCGGAACGGCTTCTTTACCGTCGGTAGAGATGCGCCCTTCCAACTGCACCGAGCGTAGTCGGTTCAGAAAGGCTTCCAGGTAAGCCTGATGTAGTTGCGGGTTGAGGATGTCTTCCATCATACGCCGGGTGAGTGTCGCCACCAGTTCGCCGATCTTGCTGCGATGCAGGCGCAATGCGTCGGTGCGCTGTTGTTCGATCTCCTCCTGGGCGCGCGCACGCATGGCCTCGATCTCCTGGTAGGCCTCCTGGAGCATCTGTTGCCGCGTTTCATCAATGACGACGCGCGCTTCGTTCTTGAGCGCCGCAATTTCTGCGTCGATGTTCTCGCGCTTTTTCTCGTACTCCAGCCTCAACTCTTCGGCTTCATGAGTAGCCCTTCCCGCCTCATCCACCGCCTTTGTCACCTGGCTTGCGCGTTTATCGAGCATCTCTTTCAGGGGCTTGAAGAGGAAGCGAGTCAGGATAAAGGCCATGATGAGGAAATTGGCGACTTGTAGAAGCAGTGTGCTCAGGTTAATTTCCAGCATAACCACCTCCAGTCAGCGGTTAGCAGCCAGCAGTTAGCGATCAGCAGTCAGCGTATTTCGATGACCGTCATTCGCCGTTCGCTATTCGCTATTCACTGATGATGTACTTGAGCATCGGGTTCGCAAAGATCAAGATCAAGATGACTGCCAACACGTAGATGGCCAGCGACTCCAGCATAGCCAGAGAAAGCAGAACGATGGTGTTGATGCGGTCGCCCGCTTCGGGCTGTCGGGCAATTGCTTTCAGCCCGCTCGAGGCGACAACCATCTGTCCAATGGCGGGCACGACGATGCCCACAATGACGCCCGGCCCGGAGATCAGAACTGTCAACACGATAAAGATCTTATCCCACGGCAGGTTGTTCCAGTCCATATTCTATCCTCCTTGTTGAGATTTGTGTTCTACTTGTGTGCTTTGACCGCTCCGCCGATATATACACATGTTAGAAGCGTAAAGATGTACGCCTGCAGCAGGCCGGTGAAGATGCTGAATAGCATTATCGGCACCGGCACAAAGAGCGGCATCACGATAAACAGGATGCTGATGATGATCTCCTCTCCCATGATATTGCCGAACAGTCGAAAAGTGAGCGAAAAGGTACGCGCGATCTCGCTGGCGACTTCGACGGGCAGCATCAAGAAGATCGGTTCGACGTAGTGCTTGAGGTAGCTCCACAGGCCGCGCGTACGAATCCCGAAATAGGGCACACTGAAAAAGACGACCAGCGCCATAGCCAGCGGCGTGTTGATGTCCGGCGTGGGAGATTTCAGGCCGGGGAGCAGGCTAATCAGGTTCGCGCTGCCGATGAAAAAGGCCAGCGTGCCCACGACGGGCAGGAAAATCGTCACGTCCCCCACGCCCACCATTTCCCGGATCAACTTCTCGATGGCTTCGATGATCCACTCCAGCATATTCTGTACCAGCCCTGGTCGCAGTTTGAGGTTACGCCCGACCAGATAGGCTCCCACGCTGAGCAGGAGCATCATCGCCCAGGTGTTGATGACCGTCGAGGTTACCTCTAGCGGTCCCACGGTAAAGACCACGTATGGAGTGATCTCTTCGGCGACGTCGGGCTTTTCCGCTTCACCGGCCGGCCCCTCCAGCAGGTTGCTGACTATGGCCAGGCCGATGACCAGCGCGATCAGGAGCACCAGGGTGAGCGGGTTATTTATTCTTTGCATGTACTTCCTACTCCCTATCCTTACTCCCTTTCGGTTTTGACTTGTCCAGGTTATATTCTTTCTTGCAGCGTTTGTGGGGCCGTTTCCGAAGCGGTTTGGCGCCGCCGTGCTCGACGTACATGGCGTACAGGTTGTTGAACGCCACAGCCACGCCCATCAGCAGCAACGAGAGCGTCCACGTGAACTCCTTGTTGAACAGGTCGTCAAGGTAACGTCCCAGCAGCACGCCGCCCACGATGGGGACTACCAGGTTCCAGCCCAGCATGGTTGCCTGAGCGGTCAGTTGCCAGAAGTTTTCGGGCTTCTCCTCCCCCCTGGAGGGGGGATTGAGGGGGGTCTCCTCCGGCTGTTTAGACGTTGGCTCGGATCGTTCGTCGTCCATCCTCTCATCCCTTCCCCTGGACCTCCGAGGTCTGCTGGAGACCTCGGAGGTCTTACTCCAGCGGAGCCAGTCTCGTCGTCTCGCGCAGCGCCCGCTCCAGGGCCATCCGCGCCCGCGTGAATTCGATGTGGGCTTCCTGGGCGATCTGGTTCAGTCGGGCGCGTTGTTGCTCCAGCGCATGTTCCAACACTGCCAGGTCTTTGCCTTCTTCGGCGGCGGCGGTCAACACCAGCACGCGGTCTGGTTGCAGAGCGCCAGAGCGTCGTTGCACCTCGATCGTGCCCTGGTACAGGGCCACGTAGCGGGTGTCTCCCTGCCGGCGATAGAGCATAATGCCGGCGACGATATGCGCCAGAAAGGGCGCGTGTCGTGGCAGGATGCCCCACCAGCCGTCGGAGAGTTGCACGCGAATCGCCTCCACGTCGGTGTTCAAGACAATCTCGTCGGGAGTGACGATCTCCAACTGCATCGTCTTAGTCATTCGAGTGCTCTCGTTTCCCTGAATTCAGAAACCATCCGCTTCTGGAGTGCAGACGTTAGTCTGCTTTTCGTCGTGTGGAATAGCTCAACCGGGCAGGCTCACGCCCCTGCACTCCAGCAGTAACGCGACAATACAAGGCTCTATTCGGCTGCTTTCTCAGTGTGGGCCAGGAAGGGACGCAGCAGGTTGGTGAACTCCATGGGCAGCACGAACTTGGTAGCCGGGCTGGCCCCCATGGCCTTCAGGGTCTCCAGGTATTGCAGGCTCATGGTCTTGGCGTCCACTGTCTTGGCTACGGAGAAAATCTTGTCCAGGGCCAGGGAGAACCCCTCGGCGCGGAGGATGGCGGCCTGCCGATCCCCTTCCGCCCTCAGAATCGCCGACTGCTTATCGCCCTCGGCTACCGTGATCGTCGCCTCCCGTTTTCCGTCAGCCTCGAGAACTACGGCCCGGCGGTTACGCTCCGCTGTCATCTGGCGGGTCATGGCTTCCTGAACGTCCTTCGGAGGCAAGATCTCCCTGATCTCCACGGCGGTGACCTTGACTCCCCATCGCTCGGTGACCTCGTCCAGTTTTACCCTGAGCACCTGGTTGATGTGCTCCCGCTTGGCCAGCACGTCGTCCAGGACGATGTCGCCGATCACTGCCCTGAGTGTGGTAGTGGAGATCCCCTGGGAGGCGCCGGCAAAGTGCGCCACCTGGACGACACTGTCCACAGCGTTTACCACCTTCCAGTAGATCAGGAAGTCAACAGAGATGGGAGCATTATCCTTGGTGATGCAGGTCTGGTGAGGTATCTCCAGGTACTGCTCCCTCAGGTCCACCCAGACGGCCCGGTCAACGAGAGGGATCAGAAATACGATCCCAGGCCCCTTCTGGCCGATGCACCTCCCTAGCCTGAAGACCACCAGGCGCTGGTACTCCCGCACGATCTTGATGGCCATGCTGAGGATCATCACCGCCAGTACCAGGAACAGGCCCACGCTAAAGATGTTTCCAATCACTTGAGATAGCATTTCGCACCTCCTTGGATGCATTTGTAGTATAGTGCCCTGAGCCTAGTTTCCGGTGCAAAACTGTTCTTGAATGCTCCCAGCCCTCGTCCCCGAGGGCGTCGTAGACAAGGGCATTGCGTCAATAGCGATTGCTCGCTGCATGGGACGCCCCCGAGACGGGGGCTTAGAGCGTTTTGCACCGAGAGCAAGCCTAAAACTCAGAGCAAGCCAATGTCATTAAGTTAAGCAACCGTCCAGACCTCCGAGGTCTTGTGTGGCTCTTGCACGATGTGGATTTACAGCAAATGCGACGTAGTTTGCGCCTGTGAGGCTCTACCGGAGACCTCGGAGGTCTTATCTTAATGACATTGCAGAGCAAGCAACTTGGCAGATTAGAATCCTGCACTCTATGAGTTATTCCTTTGTCACACTAAGCCTCACCCCCTCCACAGCCACTACCCTCACCCGTTCCCCTTTCCTGATGATCGCCCCTCCCTCGGCCACGGCGCTCCATAACTCGCTTTTCACCTGAACTGTGCCTCCGGGGTCGAGATCGGAGGTAGCCACGCCTGTTGCCCCCACCATGGCCTCTATCCCGCTGATCACCCTGGCCCGCTGTGCCCTGATCCCAGCCGTGAGGGCAAAGAGGAAGAAAGCCGCGATCAAAACTGTCATGACGGCGATGAGAGGCCGCGAGACGGTGAGGGCGGGCATAGTCGGCGTGGATGGGGCGAAGGGACTGAAGATCATCAGCGAACCCAGGACGAAGGCGATGGCTCCTCCCACGCTCAAGGCGTAGCCCGCGACCTTGATGTCGAGGATGAAAAGGATGACGGCCAGGACGATGAGAGCGATGCCGCCCCAGTTCACGGGCAGGCTCCCGAAGGCGACGAAGGCCAGGATCAGGCAGATGGCCCCTGTCATCCCGGGGATGATGGCTCCTGGATGGTAAAACTCGGCGATGAGTGCCCAGATACCGATGGTGAAGAGCAGATAGGCGATGTTGGGATCAACGATGGCGTGCAATATCTGCTGTGACAGCGACATTGACACCTGACGAGGCTCAGCCCCTTTCGTCGCCAGGATCCGTTCTCCCGCCGCCGTAGACACACTCCTGCCATCAATCTTCTCCAGAAGATCCGCCAGGTCATCGGCGATGAGGTCAACCACCTGGGACTCCACCGCCTCCCTTGCCGTGATGGAGACACTCTCGCGCACTGCTTCTTCCGCCCAGGTGGAATTGCGCCCCCGCCTTTCGGCGATGGCCCTGGCGTAGGCGGCGGCGTCGTTGGTCGCCTTCTCATCCATCGTGCCGGTTATCACCCCGGTGATGCCCACAGGGTGGGCGGCCCCGATGTTGGTACCGGGGGCCATAGCCGCGATGTCGGCGGCGAGGGTGATGAAGACCCCCGCCGATCCCGCCCGCGCCCCGGCGGGGGAGACGTAGACCACGACGGGCACGGTGGAGTTCAGTATATCCTGCACAATGCCCCGCATCGGCCCATCCGACCCGCCCGGCGTGTCCAGTTGAATGACCAGGCACTGGGCTCCATCCTGCTGAGCGATCTCGATCCCTCGACCCACGTATTGGGCAATGAGAGGATCAATGACGCCTTTGACAGTGACGACGTCCACATGCTCTCCACCCTGGGCCAGGGCAACGAGACTGCCGAGGAGGAAAATCGTCACCACGCTCATGGCTATAAAAGTTAAATACCTGACTCCGCGAATTTTGCCTTTTCTCATCGAACCTAGAGCCTCCTATGCTCCCGCTTGCGCAACACGCTGTTGATGTCGCCGGTCATGTAGAAAGCCTGTTCTGAGATGTCGTCCAACTCGCCGTCAATGATCATCTTGAAACCACGCACTGTTTCTTCGAGGGGCACAAAGACCCCTGCTTGCCCGGTGAATTCTTCGGCGACGAAGAAGGGTTGGGTAAGAAAACGCTGTATCTTGCGCGCGCGCCGCACCAGCAGCCGGTCTTCCTCGGCCAATTCCTCGATGCCCAGGATGGCGATCACGTCGCGCAGTTCCTTGTAGCGCGTCAATATCTCACGCACGCGCGTCGCTACCTGGTAGTGCTCCTCGCCGACGATGCGCGGGTCGAGGAGGCGCGAATTCGATTCCAACGGGTCAACGGCTGGATAAAAGCCCTGGCTGGCCAGTTGGCGCGATAGCACCACCGTGGCGTCGAGGTGCGCAAAGGTCGAAGCGGGCGCCGGGTCGGTCAGGTCATCGGCTGGTACGTAGATTGCCTGGACGGAGGTGATGGCGGCCCTGGACGTAGAGACAATGCGTTCCTCCAGCGCGCCCACCTCAGTGGCCAACGTGGGCTGGTAACCCACGGCGCTGGTCAGACGCCCCAGCAGGGCCGACACCTCGCCGCCGGCCTGAATATAGCGAAAGATGTTGTCAACGAAGAACAATACGTCCCGATGCTCGACATCGCGAAAGTACTCGGCCATGGTCAGGGCAGTGAACGCTGCCCGGAAGCGTGCCCCCGGCGGCTCGTTCATCTCCCCGAAGACCAGCACAGCGTCTTTAAGCACGCCTGTGCGCTTCATCTGCAGGTAGAGCTCGTTGCCCTCGCGGGTGCGTTCGCCCACGCCGGCAAAGGCCGAAACGCCCCGGTGCTCGGCCGAAGTGTGGCGGATCATTTCCATAATCAGCAGCGTCTTGCCAACCCCTGCGCCGCCCAGCAGGCCGATCTTGCCACCGCGCACGTAAGGGGCCAGCAAATCAATAACCTTCAGCCCAGTGACGAAAAGCTCCGTCGAGGGCTGCTGCTGGATGAAAGGGGGCGCCGGTTGGTGGATACTCCGCATCTCCACTTTGCCCAGGGGCGGCCCTTCGTCTATAGGCTGTCCCAGCACGTTGAACACGCGCCCCAGCGTCTCCTTCCCCACCGGCACCCGTATCTGAGCACCGGTGTCCTCGACCGTCATATTGCGGCGCAGCCCGGCCGTTGCTGCCATCGCAATGCCGCGCACCGTGTGACGATCGAGGTGTTCCAGGATCTCAATAGTGACGTTGTGCTGGCTGTTATGAACGATCAATGCACTCAACAGGGCTGGCAATTCGTCACCCGCAAAAGAGACGTCTACCACGGGGCCGGTAATGCGCACGATGGTGCCAATCCTGGGTTGTGGTTCGACTTTGCTCACCGCAGGGTGCATGCTCATAGGGTTCCCGTCAGGGCAGCGTGAATGCTTCGCGCAGCGCATGGACGGCTTCGTCCAGGCGCTGGGCTTCGATCACACAAGTGATGGTCGAGAGGGAGGTGCTGATGGCGCGGATGTTGATGTTGCAATCGCCCAGCGTCTTGCACATCTGGCTGGCGACGCCGCGCTGCTCGCGAAAATCAAGGCCGAAGAGGCTCACCGACGCTACTTCGGCGTCGCAGGTGATGGCTTTCCCTCCGACCTCCTCCCGTATACGTTCGACTACCTCCAGTGCTTCACTCAGGTCGTCCCGGTCCACGCACAGGACAGTGTGGTCCTTTTTCTCCCAGTCAATCAGGTGCACGATGAGTTCGACGTTGATTCCCTGGTCGCTCAACGCAGAGAAGAGCCTGCCGCCTACGCCTGGACGTGATGGGATGTCCATTACACCAATCATAGCCAGGTGATCATTCTGGATCAGGCCACTGGCCTGGAGTTTGCCATTAGTCATAGTTTCACCTCCACATCGTATAGCTGACAGGACGGGGCGGATTGGCGTCACTCGTTACCCCGGCCTGAAGAGCCAGGACTGGAGGCCCCCCCCTCACTTCCCCCCTATGGGGGGATTGAGGGGGGATGCCCCTACAGGGCGGCGCGGCCCGACGCATCCTTGCTTATGAAGTCAGAAGGATTATACCGCAGGGTGGCGAAGTTGGGTAGTTGGGTTGGTTAGTCAGCGTCTGGCGGGGGTGTGCCTGACGACGAGGACGGGGCAAGGGGCGTATTCGATCACCCGCTCGGCCACGCTGCCGATGAGGACGCGCCGTGGCCCACGGCGGCCTACCTGGCCGATGACGATCAGGTCCACCCCTTGCTCGCGTGCCAGATTGGCGATCTCGCTGTGGGGAATGCCGTGCCGGACCACCTGATCGGCCTGCAAACCCCTGTCACGGGCCATACGGGAGAGGTAGTCCAGGTAGCGCTGTCCCTTCGCCTCTAACTCCCGGTGCACCGTTTCCGCGATCTTTGAGGTTGCTCCTGCGATCTCATCCACAATGGCGTTGTCCACGACGTACACGAATGTGATCGGCACGCTGTGCGTGGCGGCTATCCGGATCGCCAGCCGGCCGGCGTTGATCGAGGTCTCCGATCCATCGGTGGGGACCAGGATATGTGTGAAAGGGCATCGTTCTTTCATCAGCAGCCTCCTCACGAGAAACCCGGTTTTTTCCGAAAAAACCGGGGTTCTGAAGTTTTTCTAACCGAACTCGCGTGATGTTGCCTTGCCGCCCCCAATATCGCGGTAGATAGGCGACTTGCCGCCCCCGATGTCGCGGTAGGGCTGCTCGTACTCGCGCATCGCAGGGCCTACTGTTGGCTGGGCGACCCGTGATTTGATGCGCTTGAGCCGAAAGGTCTCCTCGCGCTCCCGCTCCTCCAGCGCGCTCTCGATAAAGGCGACGGTCTCCTCGTACTGGGGGATGAAGATGTATTGCAGCGCGTTGACGCGCCGCTGAGTCTTCTGTAACTCCCGCGCCAGCCGCCAGACGGTCGTCATCGTCTCGGAGAGCACGGGAATCTCGGCCAGGACATGGCGGAAGCGGGCGACGGCCTCGTCCAGTGTGACGGTGGTGTTGCCGAGGCCATAAGGCATCTCTGGCGGCACGCCGTGAGCCTCGACGGAGGGGATCACCACCCCCATCACGCTGTGTGGCTTCACTTTCACCTCGACGGTCTCGTTCACAGAGAGCGCTGCCCACTCCAGGCGTTCCCTGCCCATTGAGAGCCGCGCCATCTCCAGCGCATGGTAAGCCTCCGCGAGCAGTTTCCACACCCGCTCCTGGAGCACTGCGGCCTCGTGAGCCACGTGCATCAGTTCGGTGGTCAGCACCTCGCGCTTCTTGTCCAGAATCTCGTACCCCTCGCGCGCCAGTTCCAGTGCCTCGCGTATGCGGATCAGGTTGCTGTGCGTGGGGGCGACGCGTAGGTGTGCCATCTTTTTCTACTCCCTACTCCCTACACCCCGTTGCTTCCCATAGTATTCCTTAATCTCTTCCTCGGTGACACGGGTAAGCTCCTCTTGAGGCAGGATCGAGAGCGCCCGCCAGCCGACGTCCAGCGTCTCCTCGATGGTGCGATTCTCCGCCGTGCCCTGCCCGACGAACTCGCGCTCGAAGGCCTGGCCGAACTTCAGGTAACGCTGGTCAACCGAGGTCAATTCCTCCTCACCAATGACCGAGGCCAGCGCGCGCACGTCCTGCACGTGGGCGTAGGAAGCGTAGAGTTGCGCCGACAGGTGCGCGTGGTCGGCTCGCGTGTGCCCCTCCCCGATGCCGTCCTTCATCAGCCGCGAGAGGGAGGGGAGGACAGAGATGGGCGGGTAGATGCCCCGCTGGAACAGGTCCCGGCTGAGCACGATCTGCCCCTCGGTGATGTAGCCGGTCAGGTCGGGCACGGGGTGGGTGATGTCGTCATTGGGCATGGTCAGGATGGGCAACTGGGTGATGGAGCCGCTGCTGCCCTCAATGCGCCCCGTGCGCTCGTAGATTGAAGCCAGGTCGCTATAGAGGTAGCCCGGGTAGCCCTTGCGGCTGGGCACCTCGCCCCGGATGTTGGAGATCTGCCGTAGTGCCTCGCAGTAGTTGGTCATGTCGGTGAGGACGACGAGGACGTGCATGCCCCGCTCAAAGGCCAGAAACTCGGCCAGCGTGAGCGCGGCCCGCGGCGTCACCAGCCGTTCGATGGGCGGGTCGTCGGCCAGGTTAAGGAACATCGCCACGCGGGCCAGCGCGCCGCTGGCGGCGAAAGATTCGCGGAAGAACTCGGCCACGTCGTGCCTGACGCCCATGGCGGCGAAGACGATGGCGAAACGGGCACCCCCCCCGGCCCCCCCTACAGGGGGGGAGTCCCCCCCCCCGGCCCCCCCTACAGGGGGGGAGTCCCCCCCCCCGGCCCCCCCTACAGGAGGGGATGCCTGGCCCTCCATCTCCCTCTCGCTGAGGGGGAGAGCAGCCTGGCGCACAATTTGCGCCGCCAACTGGTCGTGGGGCAGGCCACTGCCGGAGAAGAGGGGCAACTTCTGGCCCAGGACCAGCGTGTTCATCCCGTCCAGGGCCGAGATGCCGGTCTGAATATAATCGCGGGGGTAGACGCGGGCGGTGGGGTTGATCGGTTGGCCGTTGACGTCGGCCTGGCGCTCGGCCAGCGGCTCTGGCCCGCCGTCAATAGGTGCGCCCATGCCGTCGAAGACGCGGCCCAGCATCTCCGTGGAGACTGGCAGGCGCATCGGCCGGCCCAGGAAGCGGACGTGTGTCTCCTCAATGGAGAGGCCGGTGGTGCCGGCGAAGACCTCGACCACGGCGACGCCCTCGCCGACCTCCAGCACCCGCCCCCGGCGGAGCCGTCCCTGCGAATCTACGACTTCGGCCACCTCGTCGTAGCCAACGTTGCCGATCTCTGTGACAACGACGATAGGGCCTTCAACACGGGCTACTCCCGCGACCTCTTGTCCCCCGAATTCTGCTATCTCCATCACATGTAGTCCTTCTTCACCTGGTCCATCTGCTCGTCCAACGCTTTCCAAATCTCCTCTATCTGTTCCACCTGCTCATTGGGCACAGTGGTCTTCATCCGCACGAGGGTGTTCACGATTGGGAGATCGTGGATCACGATGATGGGGCAGCCTTTGGCGATGATGCTCTCAGCGCGCTCGTGGAAGTGAAGAATGATCTGGAGCATGCGCATCTGCTTCTCAATGCTCGCATACGAATCCACCTCGTCGAGGGCGTTCTGCTGCAGGAAACCCTCGCGCAGCAGGCGGGCTGTCTCCAGGGTCAGGCGCTGGTCGTCGGGCAGTGCGTCCGGGCCGACCAGTTTGACGATCTGTTGCAGGTGACTCTCGCGCTGGAGGATACCCAATGCCTGCTCACGCAGCGCGTGCCAATCAGCCCCCCCCTCAATCCCCCCCGAACTCAGGGGGGAGACAATACCCTGCTCCCTCCACCAGTCGGCTACCTCGTCCACGTATTCGCTGTAACTCTCGAGCCAGTTGATCGCCGGGAAGTGGCGTGCCGACGCCAGCGCCTTGTCCAGCGCCCAGAAGCAACGGATGAAACGGCTGGTGTGCTGCGTGACCGGCTCGGAGAAGTCGCCGCCGGGTGGGCTGACCGCGCCGATGACGCTGACCGAGCCAGGGGCATCGTTGAGCGTGACCACGCGGCCGGCCCGTTCGTAGAACTCTGCCAGACGAGCGGCCAGGTAGGCCGGGTAGCCCTCCTCGGCGGGCATCTCTTCCAGGCGGCCGGAGATCTCGCGCAGCGCCTCGGCCCAGCGTGAGGTGGAATCGGCCATCAGCGCCACGTGGTAGCCCATGTCGCGGTAATACTCGGCCAGCGTGATGCCGGTGTAGATGCTGGCCTCGCGGGCGGCGACGGGCATGTTGGAGGTGTTGGCAATGAGGATAGTGCGCTCCATCAGCGGATGGCCACTACGCGGGTCGGTGAGGTGGGGGAACTCCTGCAGCACCTCGGTCATTTCGTTGCCCCTCTCCCCACATCCCACGAAGACGACCACGTCCGCGTCACTCCACTTGGCGATCTGATGCTGGCAGACCGTCTTGCCGGCTCCGAATCCCCCCGGAATGGCCGCCGCGCCCCCCTTCGCCAGCGGGAAGAAAGCATCCAGCACGCGCTGGCCTGTGACGAGCAACTCGGTGGGTGGGAGGCGACGGCGATAGGGGCGCGGGCGGCGCACCGGCCAGCGATGGAACATCGTGAGCGTCTGCTCGCCACCCACCCCCCTCTGTCCCCCCTCCAGGGGGGAGGTAAGGGGGCTCTCTCCTCCCCCATAGGGGGGATTGAGGGGGGTGCTTCCCCCCTCGTAGGGGGGACTGAGGGGGGTCAGACGCGCGATGGGCTCCTCAATAGTGTATTCCCCCGCCGGGGCTACCCAGGTCAGCCTTCCCGACACGTCAGGCGGCACCATGATGCGGTGCTCGATCAGCGGGGTCTCCGGCACGACTCCTAGTATAGCGCCTCCCTGGACTACGTCTCCCACCTCGACGCGGGGCGTGAAGGCCCATTTCTGCTTGTGATAGAGTGGCGTGGTCTTGATGCCCCGCCCGATGAAAGTGCCGCTGCGCAGTTTCAGCACGGGCAGCGGACGCTGGGCGCCGTCGAAGATGGACTGCAACAGGCCCGGCCCCAACTCCACTGAGAGCGGCATGCCGGTGCCGTAGACGGGCGCACCGGGGTGCAACCCCGACGTCTCCTCGTACACCTGGATGGTGATCACGTCCCGCTCCAGGCCGATGACCTCACCCACCAGGTGCTCGTCGCCGACCTCGACCACTTCGAGCATGCCGATCTGCTGCGAGCCTCGGGCACGCACCACCGGGCCGTTCACCCAGATCACCTGACCCACCTGTACGCTCGTCTTGCTCATACCGTCTCTCCCATCAGAATGTGGTAGACGGGGGCGCGTAGCCCGTCCTGCATACGGGACAGCCGGGTCTCCAGCGTGTTGTCGTAGCGGCGGTGCCCGTCAATCGTCTCCAGCACGACGCCGGTGCCCCGGGCGAGGGGCTCGCCGGCCTGCAGACGCACTCCACCCCCCTCAGTCCCCCCCACGGGGGGGAGGTCCTTCCCCAGGTCTGCCAGCACATCATCACTGAGCACTCTCCGCGTTCTCTCGTCGGCCCGCACCAGGACCTCGTCGGCACCCAGGCGCTCTGCCGCTTCGCGCACCAGATGGCGGGCGATCTGCTCGTAGTCCGGCCACCCCGGCGCGGAGGCCAGTTGCCGGCGGGCGTCAGCGAAGACGCGCTCCAGCAACTGCTCGCGGCGCTTCAGTTTCAGCGTTCGGGCGTCCAATTGTGCCGCAGCCGCTGCATTGCTGCGCACCGTCTCGGCCCCCTGTCGCGCTCGTTGCAGGATGGCTTCGCGCCTGGCGTCGGCCTGTGCCTGCGCCTGCGCGCGGATGCCCTCGGCTCTGGCCCGAGCGTCGTCCAGAATGTGCTCGGTTTCCTCTTTGGCGTCGCCTATAATGGCACGCTCGAGGGCCTGGATGTCACTATACTCTGACATTATATCCTCACCCCGATAGTTCGTCGGATTACTTCGCTAAGCGGTGGCCGGTCGGGGCGCGGCCCCTCCGGCCCCGGTATCTCCACCACCAGTGGGACAGTGCTGCGTACCATGAGCATGTCCACCCGCTGGCGGGCCAGGTCCGCGACGTCCTCGGTCACCAGCACGATGCCGACCTCCTCGTCGGCCAGGGCCGCGTCGAGGGAGTGGTTCAGCCCCTCGGCCGTCGTCACGATCTGGCCACGCACGCCAGCGAGGGCGAAGCCTCTCACGGCGTCCTGGTTGCCAATGACCAGCAGTTTCATACTCCCCCTCTTGAGAAACCGGGTTTTTCGGAAAAAACCCGGTTTCTTATCTTTTCGTCAGCGAGTGAGGATCATGAAGGCGATAATCAGCCCGTAGATGGCGACGCCTTCGGCCAGGCCAACGAAGATGAGCGCGCGGCCAAAGACCTCCGGCTTCTCGGCGATGGCCCCGACGGCGGCTGACCCCGTGCTGCTCACAGCATAGGCCGCACCAATGGAACCTATGCCGACGGCGAGGGCGGCGGCGATGGGGGTATAGGGATCACCATCTGCATCCTGGGCCAGCCCCGCCGCCTGGACGACGCTGGGGGCAAAGAGCCAGACCAGCCCCAGGCCGACCATCATCAGCGCCAGCACCAGGTTGAAGCCGCCCAGGCTGAGCACCAATCTGCGGGTCGTTTGGGCGGGTGCCTGCCGCCGTCGTTTCAGCGCGAACACGATGGCTGGC
>Ga0315546_1000792_pt1 | contig 21479 bp, 21 predicted proteins | sample SalMarSW160170MG_FD_203833 | JGI IMG/M metagenome (GOLD analysis project Ga0315546, IMG submission 203833) | Salt marsh sediment microbial communities from the Plum Island Ecosystem LTER, Massachusetts, United States - Salt Marsh Sediment SW1601-170 ...
AAGTGGTACGAAATTACCACCGCATATGCTGTTGCCGGGATGAACAATAACCCACAAGTGACACTGTGGGGATAGGCTCCCTGTGGCGCGAGCTGATGTATGTGGGCGATGATGGCTTGTTTTTGATGGAGCACTATACGGGCAATGAGCCGATCAATATTGAGTTGAGCGAAGATCGAATGGTGCGCGAACTTGCTGACCTGGCAAAAAGAATTGTCGGATACGGAGGCGAGATAGTGCTGACACCAGCAAGCCAGACGGCACCTTACAAAAGCTTGTGGTCGTGAGTTGGCTACATGCAACGGGCTGGAAGGCTCAGAACGTCTTGGCAGAAGGGATCAGCAAAGCCTATGGGTGGTTCTTCAAATCGCCTCAGTTGTACGGCTCGTGTAGAATCAACGCTGGACTCTGGAGGTAATTCATGTTCTGGAAACTCCAAGAAAATGTAGTGAGTGATTCCGATCTCGACCTGTTGGTTTCATTTATCCGACAGACTAAGCGGTTCACACAGTTTACTGAAGTTAAGGAGTTTGAGGTTGCCTTTGCAAATTGGCAGGGCTGCAAATACTGTGTATTCGTGAACTCGGGCAGTTCGGCTAACCTGATTTTGGTCAACGCAGTAAAAGAGTTGCGCAAGTGGCGCGACGGCGACGAAGTGATTGTGCCAGCGGTGACTTGGCCCACAACAGTTACCCCAGTGATGCAATTCGGGCTCAAACCAGTTTTCGCCGATGTGAACTTGACTGATCTGTCCTTTGATTACGATCAGATCGAGTCGAAGATCACCCCCCGCACTCGCGGGATCTTTGTCGCGCACTTATTGGGGTTCCCGGCAGATGTACAGCGACTGAAAAAGATCGTGAAAGGACGCGATATCGTGATTATCGAAGACAGTTGTGAGTCACAAGGGGCCACGCTGAATGGCGTCAAAGTGGGCAATCTGAGCCTCGCCGGGACGTTCAGTTTCTACTGGGGCCATCACATGACCGCCATCGAAGGTGGCATGCTCTGTGCAGACGATGAAGACCTCTTCAAGCTCTTTGTGCTCAAACGCTCACACGGGCTGGCACGCGAGCTACCCCCTGAGTATCATGCTGATTTGAGGGCGAAGTACCCAGGCATTGATTTCAGATTCATGTTTCTTACCGACGGCTTCAACGTTCGCAATACAGAATTCAACGCTGTACTTGGCCTGGCTCAACTCAGGCGGATAGACGAGTTTATCCGTATCCGCAACCGCAACTATGACCGCTTCGTGGCAATGTGCAGACGCTACCCAGATGAATTGATCATACTGGATAACGAAGGCATATCGTCCTTTGCTTTGCCATTCCTGTTCCGTCAGAGGGAGCGAAAGGAGGCGTTCCAGAAATCAGTCCATGCTGCTGGGATCGAATTACGCCCGTTGATCAGTGGGAACTTGTTGCGCCAGCCGTTCTTAGAACAATATTGTGATCCAACCGGTTACCCCAACGCAGACTTTTTGCACACCAATGCCTTTTACATTGGCAACAATCAATTCGTAGACGACGAGCGGCTTGATGTCTTGGATGAATTGATGACCGAGTTCTTTTCCTCTTGAGGTAGCTGTCATAGCTGTTGTAGGCCTTTCTGAGGAGAATCTCGAAAGCTGGGAAGGACATTAATGAACGACAGGATTAGCCGTCGTAAAGGAAGACAATGCGATATGATTCACGAGACGCTTCTTATAGCCGCCGCATACAGTAGGTGTTGCCTGGGATCCAGATATGCGGGGGGGGGTGAGCCTCTCAAGAAGATATTCTCGAAAGTGCTTCGTTATGATTTTGGAGAAGGTTACATAAAATTCAGTGTTTCAAGGACCAACAATGAAATCATTGATCTGGTTCGTGCGGAGCCCGAAATACCTGATGTGGCCCTTGGTGATGTACGAAATCCAAGAATCAACTTTTCAAGCTACGCGCAAAGAAGGGTCTTCGTGATCGACCGGTTCTCTGATGACGAGTGTCGTTTTGATGACTATCCCAAGTGGTGGATCCATTATCTCGATTACATCTTGACGAATGATAGGGAGTCAGTCGAAAGATACGAGGGACTAGGCGCTGCCGTGATGCAGTTTTTTTGACCTCCAATCCCGAGGTTTTCAAGCGGTCGGAAGCAGAGATGTGATGTGATGTCTCGTCTGTGGGCACCATGATTGGGGATAGAGGAAGTCTAGTAGGCCAACTCATGGCAAGAGCTATTCAGTGCGGATGTTTGGGAAAGATTGGAACAGTGGATACGTTTCCCTTGACGAAATGGTCAGAACCTATAATGCGACCAGGACCAACTTGGGTTTCGTGAAGTCGTACGGCGATGACACCGGCCCATAGATGAAGAACACGATTCTTGACATTTGCGTGTGCGAAGGATTCCTGCTCTGCGAGTACATGCCGGGAATCGAAGAGTTTTGCAGGATTGATGAAGAAATCGTTTGTTTTACAGACACAGAGGAGGCAACAGCCAAGATCTGGTACTATCTGGGGCCAAGTCGCACGGCTGTTGAGGGTGCAAGATGAGCCTGACGATTATGTGATTGCCACCGGCGAAACTCATCCGGTGAGGGAATTTGCGGGATTGGCCTTCAAGAAAGCCGGGATAGATATAGTATGGGAAGGAAAAGGTCTAGATGAAAAGGGGATTGATTCTAAGACGGGAAAGGTTTTGGTTAAGGTAGATCCAGAGTTTTTTAGACCGGCAGAGGTCCATCAATTGGTGGGGGACGCGAGCAAGGCACGGAAGAAGCTGGGATGGAAACCTGAAGTCTCCTTTGGGGAGTTCATCGAGATGATGGTCGAGGCCGATCTAAAGCGGCTTAAATGAGGAACAGCGATGGCACAGGCACTGATTACAGGGATTAATGGCTTCGCCGGCTCGCATTTGGCTGACTTTCTGTTGTCAAAGGGATACCAAATTTCTGGGATTATCTATGATCTTGAAGAAAATAGGAATATAGACCACATAAAGGAACGGCTTACGTTGCGTGAGTGCGATATTCGGGACGAAGCCAGACTCAATGAAGTGATTTCCCAGAGCAGCCCCGATGAGATCTATCACCTGGCAGCCATTGCCCATGTTCCAACCTCATACCGAAACCCTAAGTTGACCTTCGAGGTAAATCTCTACGGGTCTCTCAATCTATTCGAAGCGGCTAAAGCGGTGTCGCGGGATATCAAGGTCTTGTATGTAGGCTCCGCCAGCGAATATGGGGATGTAAGAGATGTGGAGATTCCTATGAGTGAGGATGTTCCTCTTAGGCCGGTAGATCCATACAGTGTAAGCAAGGTTAGCGCAGATATGCTTGCCTTTCAGTATTTCAAAAGCTTCAATATGCACATGGTTCGGGTAAGGCCGTTCAATCACATTGGTCCCCGTCAATCTCCCGGTTATGTTGTTTCCAACTTTGCTAAGCAGATTGCAGAGATTGAAAAGGGCTGGAAAGAGCCAGTGATATCGGTTGGGAACTTAGAGGCGAAGAGAGACTTTACCGATGTGAGAGATATGGTAAGGGCCTATTGGCTTGCCCTCCAGAGGGGGGAACCGGGAGAGGTATACAATATCTGCTCAGGGAAAGCACTTTCAATTAAGGAGCTTCTTCAGAAGCTCTTGGCTATGGCTAAGAAAGATATCGAAGTAAAGCAGCATCCTGGCAAGGTACGGCCCTCTGATGTTCCACTTTCACTTGGCGATTGTAGTGAGTTGAGAGAAAAGACGGGTTGGAAGCCAAAGATTCCAGTGGAGAAGACCTTACAGGATGCATTGGATTACTGGCGGCGGAGGGGTTGATAGATGGAGTGGTCCGGTTAATACAGCGAGAAGAGCGACAGAACATGGAGAGGTATTACTTATTCGGCGGAGAATAGGCTGCCCATTGGCAACTGTCAATTTTGGACTGGTTTTGTGTTGTCCACCACTACTCATCACCCATCACACGTTACCCATCACGATTTAGAGGTCTGCATCCGCCGAGAGAGCAAGCGACAGAATCAATTCTCTCCCAAGAATATCTACGAAAAAAGCAACAAACAAGCTGCCACCGTGCCCGGGGTAAACGCCCCCTATGATGAGCCAGAAGCTCCGGAGATCATTGTGGATACCGCGCGATTAGACATCAATCAGGCGACGCAGAAGATCGTGAAAGGAATAGAAGACCTATTCTTATGACGGGCAAGAAGTCGTGAATCGTAAGGGGACTGGCTCCTTTTCCACTAGGCTATTCTCGAGAAAAAAAGGTGCTTGTCCCTGTTTTCTTTTCGAAGCATAGTCCGATTGTCCATCAAGAGGAGTGCCATCATAAAACGCAAGACCAAAAGGGGATGTCTCGATAAATGCTAGATATCATTCGTAAGATTTCTGCGCTGCTTTCTAAGAGGGAGCGGCGGCAATTATACTTGTTGGCCATTGCTATCTTGGGAATAGGGCTATTGCAGATGACAAGCCTTGTCTCCATCATGCCGTTTCTGTCTGTGGCTTCAAATCCAAGTACAATCGAGAGCAACACAGCCCTCCGCTGGACTTACGAGTTCTTCGGATTCACGAGCACAAATCAGTTCCTGTTTGTATTGGGATTAGTAGTGCTTGCTATGTTACTCATTAGCAACGCATCTATTGCCACGGTCACTTGGTTGCGGCTTCGGTATGTGTGGATGAGAAACTATACCTTATCTAGGCGGTTACTCCACAGTTATCTTCATCGACCCTACAGCTTCTTTCTCGGACGTAATTCCGCTGATCTAAGCAAGAACATCCTCTCTGAGATTCAACAAGTGATTGCTGGACTACTAATGCCAGGCCTGCAAGTACTTGCTTCCGTTATCATAGCTTTGCTTATTGTCGCTATGCTCCTTGTCATCGACCCTCTGTTGGCCGTCCTAATTGCGGCGGCCACAGGCGGGATCTATGGGGCAGTATATATGTTATCAAAAGGTTACCTGGCTCAAATTGGTAAGAAATATGTCTTGGCCAACGAAGCTCGATACCAAAGCGCCACTGAAGTTCTTCGAGGGATTAAGGAAGTAAAATTGTTGGGCAAGGAAGACGTATTCTTGAAGCAGTATGCAGCTTCTTCGGAAAGACTTGCAGTCTATCAGGCAAATAGTGGAGCCATTGCGAGTATCCCTCGTTATGCTCTAGAAGTGATCACATTCGGCACTATCCTATCAGCCACACTATATTTATTGATTACAAGAGGAACTCTTCAGGAAGCTATTCCAGTGTTGGGGCTGTATGTTTTTGCAGGATATCGCCTTATGCCAGCTTTTAGTCAGATCTTCTCTGGTGTTACCGCAGTCCGCTTCAATACCGCCGCTCTCAATAACCTCTATGACGAACTCGTGTCAGCTAACGACGCCCCTACAACAGGCGAAAACTCAACTCACAAACAACATCGCGAGGATCGCTTGCTGCTGAAGCAAACGCTAGAGCTGCATGAAGCCACTTTCTACTACCCGGGAACAAGCAAGCCAGCCCTAGAGCGGGTTAGCTTAACCATTGACGCAAATACAACTATAGGCTTAGTTGGAAAAACTGGGTCAGGCAAGACAACAACAGTTGATATCCTTCTGGGGTTGCTGGTTCCTCAGACGGGCACGTTGCTTGTAGACAAGGTTGACATATATAATGGATGGATGCGGGCCTGGCAGAATAACCTTGGTTACGTACCTCAGTTTATCTACCTAAGTGACGATACGGTGGCGGGGAACATTGCCTTTGGTGTTCCAAAGGAGAATATTGACAACGAAGCAGTTCAGAGGGCAGCTTCAATCGCCCATATTCATGATTTTATCGAAACCGAGCTTCCCCAGAACTATGATACTTACGTTGGAGAACAGGGAGTGCGTTTAAGTGGAGGAGAGCGGCAGCGTATTGGAATTGCTCGGGCGCTTTACCACAATCCAGGAGTCTTAGTTCTCGATGAAGCCACGAGTTCTTTGGATAACCAGACAGAACGGTCAGTCATGGATGCAATCTATGGCCTGTCCCACCAGAAGACGATTATTATCATTTCGCATCGATCAACAACGGTAGAAGCTTGCGATCGGATCTATTTTTTCGAGGGGGGGCAGATAGTCGAAAGACGTGATCAAGCTTCATTGACATAGCAGTACCGTGTTTTGGAAGTTGGGCATACCCATGCCTAGTACGGTCATTACAGTAGACAACATCAGGAAGAAGTATCGTATCGGGTACTGTGAGGAGGGCCATCACACATTCCGTAATTCCCTTGTCGATCCGCGCGGTCAGGTATCAACTAAGCGGTACAGAGAATCGTGAAAGCCATAGAAGACTTACTCTTATGACGAGTAAGAGACCATGTCGTAGGGGGACGGGCAACTTTTCATATGGATACTGCCCGAAAAGTAGCCTGTCCCCTTTTTCTTTGACCCTGGGCTGGTTCTATGTCACCCATCACCCATCACACTTCACTCATCACGATTCTAATGTAGGTGAGAGCGAGCAAAGATTCATAGTTTTTCCGTCTTAAGGAGTTAACCCAATGAACTCAACGAAGTCAACGAACTCCCGACTTTCAACTATCCTCGTTACTGGTGGCGCGGGGTTCATCGGCTCGCATCTTTGCGACCGGCTGTTGGGCGATGGGTACAAGGTCGTTTGCCTTGACAACTTCAACGATTTTTACGCCCCGCAAATCAAGGAACGGAACATCTTTCAAGCCAGCAAGCATCCCAATTTCAACCTCATCCGCGGCGACATCCTGGATACAGAACTCTTGAATGACGTCTTCTCCGGGAGCTATAAACCACGAACCACGAACCACGAACCACGAACTATTATCCACCTTGCGGCTTTGGCCGGTGTTCGCCCCTCGCTAGCTTCCCCAGCTCAGTATGTCGATGTGGACATCAAAGGCACGGTGAATCTCCTGGAGGTAGCGAAGGAACATAACGTTGAGCAGTTCATCTTCGGCTCTTCGTCCTCGGTATACGGGGCTACGCAGGATGGTCCGTTCTCGGAAGATGATCCTACAGACGCACAGGTCTCTCCCTATGCGACAGCGAAAAAGGCCGGAGAGCTCTATTGCCGTACCTATGCAAACCTTTACGGCATTCCAACAACGGTGTTGCGCTTCTTCACCGTTTATGGGCCTCGCCAGCGGCCGGAGATGGCCATTCACAAGTTTGTGCGGCTGATGGAACAAGGCAAGCAGATCCCGATGTTTGGAGACGGTGCCTCCGCTCGCGATTATACCTACATCGACGACATCGTCGATGGCATCATGGGAGCGGTGAAACACCCCTTTGGATTTGAAATCTTCAACCTGGGCAATTCCATCACCATAAAGCTGAAAGATCTAATCGAGCTTATCGCTCAAAAACTTGGCGTGCATCCCGGGATGGAGCAACAACTCGATCAGCCAGGGGATGTACCAATCACCTATGCCGATATTTCCAAAGCACGCTCCCTCTTGGGCTATAATCCAAAGGTGCCGCTGGAGGAAGGAATTAAAAGGTTCATCAGATGGTTCAAGGAAAGTGCGTAGTTCATGGTTCGCAGTTGAAAGCAGGTAACGTGAAAATAGAACGTTTCGAGGATATAGAAGCCTGGAAAAAGGCTAGAGAAGTTGTCAACTCGATCTATCAGATGTCCAGAGATGGAGAATTCAGCAAGGATTTCGCCTTGAGAACGCAAATAAGAAGAGCTGCTATTTCTATTATATCTAACATTGCTGAAGGGTTCTCCAGGCGATCCAACAGGGAATTTGTCCAGTTCCTTTTTGTAGCGAAAGCATCCGCAGCAGAGGTTCAAAGCCAGCTTTACATTGCCATGGATCAGTGCTATATCAGTAATGAGCAGTTTGAGGAGATCTACGAGCTATTAGATCATTGTGTTCGCCAAATCTCCAACTTTATCACCTATTTGAGGGGGCGGATAGGCCATGAGGGCAACTAACCCAATAAACGCCATAAACGCAACAAACGCTATGAACATTACTATCATCGGCGGCTCAGGCTACGTCGGTTTCATCACCGGCCTTGGCTTGGCAGAGCTTGGCAACAGCGTTATTAACGTGGATATCGACAGCGCCAAGGTAGCGATGATGAACGCGGGGAGCTCGCCCATCTACGAGGAAGACATCGACCTAAGCGAGGTCTTGCAGAGAAACCTCGATGCCGGGCGCATCCAATTCACGACGGATCTACAAAGAGGGGTCAATCACGGGGAGGTCATCTTCATCGCGGTAGGCACCCCGGAGAAGGAGAACGGCGAGGCCGACCTCTCCCAGGTGATCGGGGTAGCCGAGGAGATTGTCAACTACATCGATAGCTACAAGGTCTTGGTCATGAAATCTACTGTTCCCGTCGGAACAGTGGAGCTGATCGGAAGCATTCTGAACCGGAAGAGACAAGAGGGTCAGGACTTTGACATCGTGGCCAACCCAGAGTTCCTCCGTGAGGGAAAAGGGCTATACGACTTCTTTAATCCCAGCAGGATTGTCATCGGCACGAATTCCGACCGCGCTAAGGAGATGATGCGCCAGCTTTATGCGCCATTTTTGAGTTCTGAGTCTGGAGTCCAGAGTCCCGAAGGTTTTCAAGTTACCCCCCCACCACGAACCACGAACCACGAACTAAGCACTACTAACTACGAACCACGAACCAACACCCCGCTCGTGCAAACGGATATCCCCTCAGCCCAGATGATCAAGTACGCCTCCAACACCTTCCTCGCTACCCGCATCTCCTTCATCAACGAAATCGCCGGGCTGTGTGAACGAATGGGCGCTGACGTCAAAGAAATCGCCAGGGGGATGGGTTACGACGACCGAATTGGGCATAAGTACCTGGAGCCTGGGATCGGCTTTGGCGGGCCGTGTCTGGAGAAGGATCTAAAGGCCTTGATCAGGATCGCCGAGAACAATGATTACCAGCCAAATTTCTTGCGGGCGGTGCTGGAGAAAAACGAGCATCAGATCCGCCAGGTGGTCAACAAGGTCAAAGAGCTGGCCGGTTATCCCCTGTATCGAAAGATCATCGCCGTCTTCGGCCTGGCGTTCAAGGCCGGCACCAACGATGTAAGAACCTCTCTGGCGCTGCGGATCATCGACCGACTGCAGGACCTCGGCGCCGAGATCCACGCGCACGATCCGCAGGCAATTCCCGAGGCTAAAGAGCTCAAGCCGGATATAGAGTACTTCGAGGACTCCTACGAGGCTGTCCGACACGCCGACGCTCTGGTCATTCTCACAGATTGGCCTGAATACAGGGACCTTGACTATGCGAAGTTAGGAGAACAAATGACAACGCCGAAAATTGTTGACGGAAGAAATATGTTGGACGCATTGCGAATGCGGAAACTTGGTTTTCAATACAAAGGGGTCGGGAGATAGTGTCTTGCGTAGTGCTCGGATGGAGATAGCTTCATGCAAAGGGCTAATGGCTGCTTTCTCAACCACGAACCATGAACTACGAACTAATACCCACGAACTACAGGCTACGAGCTACCGACTAAGGACTAGAGAGCCCAACCTGCTGAATTCTCTGAAACTAACGCCCACGGGGTTTTCAAGTGGGGAATTAAGTAGTAAACTGAGAGGGAAGCGGAACAAATCGTATAAGGATGATATCTAATGAATCTTAAAGGCAAAACTATGTTAGTAACCGGCGGTACGGGCTCCTTTGGGAAGAAGTTCACTGAGATAGTCCTCAAAGAACATGATCCAAAGGCAATTCGCATATTCTCAAGAGGAGAGCTACTGCAACTTCAGATGAGCCAACTCTTCAATAATGATCTGAGGCTGCGGTTTTTCATTGGGGACGTGCGAGACCGAGATCGGCTGTATCGTGCAATGGACGGCGTTGACATCGTAGTGCATGCGGCTGCCTTGAAGCAGGTACCGGCATGTGAATATAACCCCATCGAAGCCACTAGAACCAACATCAACGGTGCTGCAAACGTGATCGATGTTGCCATAGACAATAAGGTCGAGAAGATATTAGCCATAAGTACTGACAAAGCTGTCCACCCCATAAACCTGTATGGTGCTACCAAGCTTGTCGCCGAAAAGCTGTTCATACAAGGGAATAGCTATGCAGGCAGGAGTGGAACGAGGTTCAGCGTTGTGCGCTATGGTAACGTGGTAGGTAGTCGCGGCAGTGTCATTCCTCTATTCCTCAAGCAACGTGAGAATCGCAAGCTTACTATCACGGATGCACGGATGACCAGGTTTTGGATTACTTTAGAGCAAGGTATCCACTTCGTAATAGACTGTATGAACCGAATGCAAGGCGGAGAGATCTTTGTGCCCAAGATCCCGAGCATGAAACTTATGGATCTAGCTGATGTCATCGCTCCAGACACGCAAAAAGAGATTACTGGAATTCGCCCCGGGGAAAAAATCAACGAGATCCTTCTTTCAGAAGAAGAGGCTCGTCACTCTAGGGAGTTCGAAGATCATTTTGTTATTGAACCTGAATATCCTTTCTGGGAGAGTAGCCTACTCAATGGCGGGAAGAAGCTTCCGGAAGGATTTCGATATACCAGTGACAATAACCAACAGTGGTTGAGCGGAGAAGAGCTTCAAGAAATTATCAAGGACCTCAATGGATAAGCTGGCGATTAACGGTGGTAAACCTGTCCGCAAGAATCTTTTGCCTTATGGGCATCAGTGGATTGATGAAACAGATGTTCAAGCAGTTATTGAGGTATTGCGCTCCGACTGGTTGACCACTGGGCCAAAGGTAGGCGAATTTGAACAGGGCTTCGCAAACGTTGTGGGGGCGAAAGAAGCAGTAGCCGTGAACAGCGGTACGGCAGCCTTACACTCGGCAATGTACGCCGCCAATATCGGACCGGGTGATGAAGTGATCGTCTCACCGATGACCTTTGCATCAAGTGCTAACTGCGTTGTCTTTCAAGGCGGCATACCAGTCTTTGCCGATGTCGATCCAGCTACATTGCTCATTGATCCTGATCAGGTGGAGGCCAAGATCACACCGCGTACAAAGGCGATTATCGCCGTGGACTACACTGGGCAGCCGTGTGATTACGATGCGCTTCGAGCGATAGCAAACCGACATGGTTTAACCTTAGTAGCTGATGCCTGCCACGCCCTCGGTGGCAGTTACAAGGGACGGCTAGTTGGCTCACTTGCTGATCTGAACTCTTTCAGCTTTCACCCGGTTAAACCTATTACTACCGGTGAAGGAGGAATGATCACTACCGATGACCCGAAACTGGCACAACGGATGCGGGTCTTTCGTAATCACGGCATTACGACCGATCACCGCCAGCGGGAGCAGCAAGGCTCTTGGTTCTATGAGATGATAGACCTCGGTTACAATTATCGGTTAACCGACATCCAATGCGCCTTGGGGATTAGTCAGTTACGTAAGTTATCCGAGTGGGTGAAGCGCCGTCAGGAGATCGCCCGGTGCTACGATCAAGCCTTCGCCGAGATACCAGCTGTGGAACCATTAGAGGTGCGAAAAGATGTCTCTCACGCCTATCATATCTATATGATCCGGTTGAATTTGGCACAGTTACGGGTAACACGGGCGAAAGTGTTCTCCGCCTTACGTGCCGAAGGAATTGGCGTCAACGTCCACTACATCCCAGTGCATCTGCATCCCTACTATCGTGAACGGTTTGGCACCCACCCGGGGTTGTGTCCAGTGGCAGAAGCAGCCTATGAGCGACTCATCACACTGCCTATTTTCCCGCGCATGGCCGACAATGACATAGAAGATGTCATTACTGCAGTGCGTAAGGTTTTGGAGGCCTATCTTCAATGACGACCGTCTTTGTAGCAGAGGTATCCAGTAATCACCACCGTGACTTGGATCGTTGTATAGAATTTATTGACAAAGCTGCTGAGATCGGGTGCGATGCGGTCAAGTTTCAGCTCTTCAAGGTGAGGGAGCTTTTTGCACCGGAGATCCTGGCTAAGAGCGAGAAACACCGTCAGCGCGAGGCCTGGCAGTTGCCTGTTGAATTCTTGCCAGACTTGGCAGAACGTTGTCATGAAAGGAACGTTCAGTTTGCTTGCACCCCATTCTATCTTGACGCTGTAGATGAGTTGTTGCCCTATGTGGACTTCTACAAGATTGCTTCGTACGAACTGCTTTGGGATGATCTACTGATGGCCTGTGCTCATACGGGCAAACCAGTCGTGCTGTCCACGGGCATGGCGACATTGGAGGAGGTTCAGCGAGCCGTGGCAGTACTGTGCGGAGCTGGTTGCAAGAAACTAACCTTACTTCATTGCGTGTCTGGCTATCCAGCTCCCGTTTCAGATTGTAACCTCGCTGCTATCGAAACCCTGAGAAAAGCAATCTGCAATCTGCAATCTGCAATCCGTATTCAAGTGGGCTGGTCCGACCACAGCGTGAATCCGGGCGTGATCTACAGAGCTGTGCATCGCTGGGGGGCTACTATGGTTGAGTTCCACTTAGATCTAGAGGGGAAGGGCGAAGAATACAGCACTGGTCATTGTTGGTTGCCGGAGCAGATCCGGCCCGTGATCGAAGCAGTGCACGTTGGCTTTCACGCCGACGGCAGCGGCGAGAAGGTACCGGCACCAAGCGAGTTGCCCGACCGGGAATGGCGGGCCGATCCCAGCGACGGACTGCGGCCCCTGCTCAAGACGCGCAATGAGTGGAAATGAAAGCTGATCCGAAGGTTCCGTTAGCAGGTGGAGCAAAAACTAGATACGGTCAGCAAGGAATTGGATTATGAACAAATTTGGTCGAGAGGGCAAAGCTACAATTGTTGCCGAAATGGCACAGTCATACGAGGGGTCTCTTGATGTAGCGATAGAGATTGCGACAAAAGTATGTCGCGCCGGTGTTGATGCAGTCATGTTTCAGGTCGTATATGCTGACGAGCTAGCCGTTCCGGCAAACAAGAATTATGGGCTGTTTCGTAGCCTTGAGCTATCAGCAGATGATTGGAAACGGGTTGTTGCCAGAGTGCATGAAACAGGTGGTCTAGCCTTTGGCGAGATCTTCGGGAAGCGTTCAACAGATGTTGTTCTTGATGTTGGCATTGATGGCTTCAAGATTCATGCAGCTGATGTGAACAACTTGGCGCTATTGCGCCAAGTTGGTACGACAGATCTTCCAATCTTGTTGTCGGCGGGGGGCTCGACAGAAGAGGAAATTGGAACAGCAGTTGAGGTTTTGCAGGAGTCAGGAAACTCCGAGATTATTCTCATGCATGGTTATCAACTGGGTCCCACGCCGTTGGAGGACACTCACATTCTGAAGATGTCAGCGTTGGCAGATGTCTTTGGATTGCCAGTGGGGTATTCTGACCACATCTCAGGTTGTGTAGATAGTGACATAAGCCAAATGAACCCGTTGGCGCTTACTGTCCCTCTGGTTGCTCTGGGTGCTGGAGCAAAGGTGATCGAAAAGCATGTCATCCTAGATCGGACACGTCTTTGGGAGGATCACGAATCAGCTCTGACTCCTGATGAGTTTGTTAGTCTTGTCTCCCTGGTGAGGGCTTTTGAGGCCTCACTTGGAGCTAGGAGCCTGGTGCCTAACGTAGCCGAGGGGGTCTATCGGAAGACTGCTAAGAAGAATATTGTAGCGGCACGTGAGCTGGCTGCGGGCACTATTCTGGAAGAAGGAGACATTACATTCAAACGTATTGGCAAACCGGATGACGGGATCATGTCTGCCAGCAAGATAATTGGCAAAACTCTATGTCGCTCGCTAAGATATGACGATGTAATTAAAAGAGAGGATCTAAATGAAACGAGAAGTTAGATGAACAAGAATGTCGACGCAATCCTTGCCTGCCGGGTCCAAGGTTCCAGGCTTTATGGAAAACCACTTCAGTCCCTGATCCCCGATGGAATCACAGTCATCGAGTCGTTGATCGGATACCTGCAAGCGATCAGATCACTGCGGAAGATCATACTCGCAATATCAGAAGGCAAAGAGAATTATGGGTTCATTCAATTGGCCAAAAGGCTATCACTACCCTATGTTGTTGGTGACGAATGCGATGTGTTGCACCGGATCCTTGATGCCGCAGAGCAAGAGAAGTCGGACAATGTCTTTCGGATCACAACTGAAGGTCCATTTGTGCTCTACGAACATGCCGACACACTGATAGAAGAGTTCCTGGAAGGAGGATACGATTGGGCATCCTACAGAGATGCACCGGAAGGGACCGGCTATGAACTGGTTTCTACCGAAGCGTTTCAGAGATCACACGATCATGGCAGCTCTCGCCATCGGAGCGAACTGGTAACCTCTTACATCTGCGAACACCAAGACGAATTCAAGCTACTTTTTAAAGATCTGCCGGAGCGCTTGCGCCGACCTGACGTTCGACTAACCGTAGACTATGCCGAGGATCTGGTCTTTTGCCAGATCGTATATCGCAGCTTGAAAAAGGAAGGTCAGCTAATCCCCGTAGAACGGATTATTGAATTCTGGGATACTAATCCGGAACTACGCAAGCCAATAGAGAATATTGGGATTGATTGGGGCACAGGTCGTCTGGTGTGGGAAGCGGATGATGTTAAGAGGGCAGAAAGACAAACCAGCACTGGTTCCAAAGGCACATAGTTTCCCGGTGGGAGCTTAGCATGAGCACAGGTCAAAATCTCTACATCAAAGCAAAAGCACTTATTCCGGGAGGCACGCAGTTGCTTTCCAAGCGGCCAGAGATGTTCTTGCCGGAGCAGTGGCCTGCCTACTATGCGCGGGCGCACGGCGTGGAGGTTGTGGATCTGGACGGCAACACCTATATCGACATGAGCGTCATGGGTATAGGTGCGTGCGTATTGGGCTACGCTGATCCAGACGTAGATGCTGCAGTCAAGGCTGCAGTGGATGCTGGTTCTGCATGCACCCTGAACGCTCCGGAAGAGGTGGAGCTGGCCGAGTTGTTGTGCGAACTGCATCCGTGGGCGCAGATGGTTCGCTATGCGCGCTCCGGCGGGGAGGCCATGTCCATGGCGGTCCGGATTGCCCGGGCGAAGACACGCCGTGACAAGGTCGCCTTCTGCGGCTATCACGGCTGGACTGACTGGTACTTAGCAGCAAACTTGGCAGAGGATGACGCTCTCGACGGCCACCTCATGCCTGGACTTAGTCCGGCAGGAGTACCACGTTGCCTGAAGGGAACGGCGTTGCCGTTTCGCTACAATCGAGTCGACCAACTGGAGTCAATTATAGACAGCAATCGAGCCGATCTGGCTGCGATTGTAATGGAACCGCAGCGAGGCCACGCGCCGGCCCCGGGCTTTCTGGAAGAAGTGCGGGGCATCGCCACAGAGACCGGCGCTGTGTTGATCTTTGATGAGATTACCACTGGCTTCCGCATGACGACTGGGGGCATCCATCTGTTGCAAGGAATCAACCCGGACATCGCTGTTTTTGCCAAGGCGATGGCCAATGGGTACCCAATGGCGGCGGTGATCGGCACCGAAGAAGTCATGCAGGCCGCCCAATCTACGTTCATTAGCAGCACGAATTGGACGGAACGCATCGGCCCTGTGGCGGCCATTGCGACCATCCGCAAGTACCGTAGTGAGAACGTGGCCGAGCACTTGATCAAAATTGGCAATCTCGTCACGGCAGGGTGGAGGCAGGCGGCGGAAGAGACCGCTCTCAAGCTGCACACCAGTGGCTTACCGAGTCTGTGTCATTTCACCCTGGAGTATGAGGAAGAGCTGGTTCTAACAACTCTCTTCACGCAGGTGATGTTGGAGAGAGGCTATCTGGCATGGAATCAGTTCAAGCCGTCTCTTGCGCACAGGGAACACCATGTGGAAGAGTATCTGGAGGCCGTTGCTGATGTGTTCTCCATCCTCTCAGAGGCGATCGTTGAAGGGAATGTCAGCGATCGCCTAAAGGGACCGCTGGCGCAACGCGGCTTCTACCGACTTACCTGACAAGATGCAAGAGGAGGAGCCTGTTTGAACTATCGTTCGCTCGGCAGAACAGACCTCCAGATTTCCGACCTAGCTTTTGGGACGGTATCTCTAGGCATGGACTACGGCATCGGAGTCTCGGAGCAGTTCGGCCGCCCCGATGAGGCTGATGCCATTCAGTTACTCTGCCGGGCTGCTGATGCTGGGATCAACCTGTTTGATACGGCGCCAGCTTACGGTGAAAGCGAACGTCTGCTGGGCCTGGCGTTAGGTCGTCGGCATGACTGCGTAATAGCTACGAAGGTATCCATTCCGCAAGATGCCGATGGACGGCCACTGCGTGGTATCTCGCTGCGGCAAGCTGTTGAGGCTTCACTGGGGAACAGTCTGCGCGCTTTGCAGCGTGATGTGCTGGACATCGCGCAGATCCACAACGCCTCGCTGGATGCAATCGCCCAGGGTGAAATGGCCGAAATCTTGCTTGGTGCACGACAGGAGGGGAAAGTGCGTTTCCTGGGGGCATCGGTCTACACCGAGGAAGAAGCAATGGCAGTCATCGAGGCGGGCTGCTTTGACGTACTCCAGGTGGCCTACAATGGCCTGGATCAACGTATGGCGCGGCGAGTGTTTCCTGCTGCCGAGCGGGCCGGAGTGGGTATCATTGTCCGGTCAGCCTTCCTAAAAGGCGCGCTGACAGCCAAGGCGCAATGGCTGCCGCCGGAACTGACAGAATTACGACAGGCGGCCGAGCGAGCCAGAGATGTTCTGGCTGGATCATGGCAGTCGCTGCCGGAGATGGCGTTGCGTTTCTGCCTGTCGGCGCTGCAGGTAGCAACGGTATTGGTTGGAGTACGCACGCTTGAGGAGTTGCGGCAGGCCTTGAGCGCAGCGGAGGCAGGACGGCTATCGGAAGAAATGCTAACCCAGGCAGCAGCCTTGGCACTAACGGATGAGCGTCTATTAAACCCGTCCCATTGGCCGATGGCATGAACACTCGTCAAAACGTTCTCTTCCGCTGCGATGGCGATGCTCAACTGGGCTTGGGCCATGTGTACCGTTGCTTGGCCTCGGCTGAGCAGTTACGCGAGGGACACGGCTGGGGTGTGTCCTTTGCCATGGCCACAGGACCTATAGGCTTCGATCTGATCCGACAGACCGGCTATCCCATTGAGCATAAGCCTGATGATGATGACGAAGATAACTGGCTCGATAACGTTATCCAGAGTATTCGACCAGATGCACTTGTGCTGGACGTTCGGTCTGAGCTGGCTCGTAGCAGTGTCGAGAAATGGCGCAGTGAAGGGTTGCTGATTGTCACACTAGATGACCCGAGTGAGCGGCGGCTGGCTGCGGATCTGGCCTTTTATCCCCCGGTTCCACAGGTTGAACGGATAGACTGGGCCGGCTTTACCGGCAAGCTCTACGTAGGCTGGGAATGGGTAATCCTCCGCAAAGAGTTTGCTACTACTCCTTGCCCCAAGCCCCAAGTCCCAAGCCCCAAGCCCCGTGCTCCTAAGGTTTTGGTAACAATGGGCGGCAGCGACCCACAAGGCATGACACTTAAAGCAGTAAAAGCCCTGGAGATGCTCGATGAAGATTTTGAGGTTGTTGTGGTTTTAGGTGCAGGATTTCAGTATAAAGAAAACCTTGATAACTTGATGTCCACTTGCAAACATCGCTTTGATGTAAGAGAAAATGTGCAAAATATGGCAGAAATAATGGCACAAAGTGATTTGGCCGTGGCTTCCTTTGGTGTTACGGCTTACGAACTTGCAGCTATGGGAGTTCCCGCCATTTATCTGTGTTTAACTGAAGATCATGCTAAGTCGGCTTCAGCGTTTGTGGAGGCGGGCATTGGAGTCTGTCTGGGGGTGTTCACTCATACAAGCACAGATATGCTAACTGAGGAGGTCAGGCAGTTGCTGAATGACGCGTCCAGGCGCTCGCAGATGGCCGATCGGGCCGGACAGCACGTGGATGGACGGGGAGTCAAACGCATCGCCCGTATGATAGCAACGAGAACTGAAAAGACCAATGACTGAAATGAGGGAGTGGCAAAGTCACAAAGGAGTCGTACTAGACTCTGTAAAAGGTTTCGACGTCATCGAGTGTGAGACATGCGGATTCAAACACATCGTGCCGATCCCGACACCAGAGGAGCTACAAGCGGTCTACCGTCAAGAATATTACTCCGTGGAGAAGCCATTGTACCTGGAACGAGTCCGGGAGGATCTAGATTGGTGGAACTTGGTCTACAGCGAGCGCTACGACACCTTTGAGGAGCTTCTGCGGCCCTATCGTCGACGCATCCTTGACGTGGGTTCCGGGCCAGGCTTCTTCTTGCAACATGGCAAAGAACGGGGCTGGCAGACGTTGGGGATCGAGCCCTCGACTCAGGCTGCTGCGCACAGTCGCGAATTGGGACTAGAGATCGTTGAGGACTTTTTGACCGAGGAGACGGTTGATGAACTGGGAACGGTCGATGTGGTACATATGAGCGAAGTATTGGAGCATATTCCTGATCCCCGCGGTATGTTGAAAATTGTGAAGGACCTGCTAGCTCCAGGTGGATTGATATGTGTTGTTGTTCCTAATGATTACAATCCGTTTCAATATGCACTTAGAGAGGTGTGTGGTTATGAACCCTGGTGGGTGGCGCCGCCACACCATATTAACTACTTTGACTTTAATTCTTTGAGTCAACTGTTTGAAAACTGCGGTTTCAAGGTAGTATTGAGTGAGGCTACTTTCCCGATAGACATGTTTTTGTTGATGGGGGATAACTACGTCGGAAATGATGCCTTAGGACGGCAGTGCCATGCAAAGCGCAAGGCATTTGAACAGAACCTTACAGCAGCCGGTTTGAGCGTTATGAAACGGCAATTATATCAAGCTTTTGCAGCTATCGGAATCGGCAGAGAAGTAACCGTATTTGCAGAGAAGCAGCAAGCGCAAACAACTCTGAAAGAGAAAGATCATGAGTGATCTGGTGTTCATTGTGCAAGCTAGCTCAACGTCCTGGTCTGGTGGACAAGATCTTTGTATGAACGAGGTCGACGGCTTGCCAGTGGTCTATTGGACAGTGAAGAGGATATTCGATAGCAACCCAGATGCCAAGGTCGTAGTAGCTGCGCCGGCGTTTGATCGTGGAGGCAGGCTGGAATTCTTATTTGAGAGGTTCGGGCCTTATGATTTCTCAATACACTATGGTCACGATTCGAGCCCCCTAGATCGGCTAATCGATGTTTCATCTGATTGGAGAGACGAGTGTCATTTCATTCGAGTGGATGGTTTGCACTGCTTCTTCGATGTGGACAAATCAATCGAGATGTGGCAGCAGGCAGTAGCTGAAAGTCTCGACTGCGTCAAATCCCCTGACAATTATCCTGTCCAGTTTACTTCAGATGTCTATAGGATAGGTGCTCTGCGGAAGGTTAGGAGATTGCTTTCCGAAGAGAGCCACGCCAATGCCAAGTATCGAGTTCACCCGAAATTCTACATGTTCCACCGTGACGATGAATTCCAATGCAAGTATCTTGAAGATTTGCCTGTGCACCCAGATGATTATTTGAGAGCCTGTCGTTTGCGAGCCAGAGCTATTTACCTGCCAAGAGAGGAGTATCACGATACGAGAAGGCTGCCGCCTGGCGATGCCATGGGATTTCGCTACGAGTTTGCTGCTAAATATCTCGACGCGTCAATGAAAGTCTTGGATGTAGCCTGTGGATGGGGTTTCGGGACTCGTTATTTGTCTCAATTTGTGAAAGAGGTACACGGTGCCGACATCGACTATGAAACAGTACGGCTCGCTGGAGAGGATGAGTCAAACGGCACCAATGTTCTGTTCCATGTTGAGGATGCTACGAATTTGAATTTTGAGGCAGAATTCTTTGATGCAGTAGTGAGTATCGAGACCATCGAGCATCTTAATGCCAGCCTTTTCTTGAAAGAAGTTCACCGTGTGCTTAAGCCGAATGGGCGTTTTGTCCTATCTACGCCACAGAATTGTATCGGTCACATACCTATTAATTACCAGCATATTCGGGAGTACAGCCTGGAGGAAATTGCGTCGTTGTGTGCCGAGCATTTTGAAGTGGAGCAAGCGGTTGGGCAGAAAGCCGGAAGAATATACTTCGAGAATGACCCTATAGGGAGCACAACTCTTTTGGTTTGCCGGAAGAAATGGTGATGGTGTGTGCAATGACTCGGAACAAGGTCCTGCTTTTCATTGGCTCTGGTCCTGAAATGGTGCCAGGCATACAGTGAGCCCTACGGGATGGGTTTGATTGTAATCGCTAGCCCGTTAACGTCGCCACCTGATTTTTGTTTGAAAAAAGCAGTTGATGCGGTAGTGAGAGCAGATATATGAGCAACAAAACAATCATGATCATCGGAGCAGCGCAGGAGCATGGTTTGGGCATACAGGCTGGCCATGATTTAGGCCTTACTGTCTTTGTGACAGATGGCAACCCAAATTCACGTGGTTTTGCCGAGGCAGATGCCATTGCGGTTGCCTCGACCTATGACCCTGAAACAACTTTGAAAGTGGCCAGGGATTACATCGCTCGAGGGGGACGAATTGACGGTGTCATGACATTGGCTGCTGATATCCCTTATACAGTGGCTTATGTGGCAGAAGGGCTGGGATTGCCTGGGATTGGAATTGAAACGGCTTTAAATGCAAGCGAAAAGATTCGCATGAAGCAGCATTTCCGGGAAAAGGCAATCCCCATGCCGTTATTCCGAGGGGTAGTAGATAATAAGCATTTGCTCGAGATGGCAGAAGAATTGGGATTGCCGGTTGTCGTAAAACCAGTAGATAGTCGGGGAGGACGTGGAGTTCAATTGATAAAGGATAGAGCACAGCTACCAGGGGCTTATGGCATTGCTCGTGGCTATTCACCAACCGGACGGGTGATGGTGGAACAGTACCTTCCAGGTCCGCAGCTTTCTGTTGAAGGTTTTGTCCTCGACGAAAAGGCTTATATTCCGGCGATTTTCGACCGGAACTATGAGTGTTTAGAACAATTCGCGCCGTTCATTGTTGAGGACGGCGGGGAAATGCCAAGCATTTACTCTCGAAGATACTGGGATGAGATACATGCGGTAATGAAGCAAGCTGCCTTGGCCTTGGGGATAAAGACGGGCGTAATAAAGGGAGATCTGGTCATTCATGAGGGGCGAGTCAAAGTCATCGAGGTAGCGGCCCGCTTATCAGGCGGCTTCTTTGGAACTGTGGCAACTCCGGTCTCTTGCGGTGTCGATCTGGCAAAGACCAATATCAATCTTTCTTTGGGGAACAGAATTGATCCAAAGGATCTTAATCACAAATTTGAGAGAGCCGCCGCAATTAGATTTGCCTTTCCCAAACCGGGCCGAGTTAAATGTGTAACCGGATTAGATCAAGTCCTACAGGATCCTGCCTGCCGATATGCTCATATTTTTGTTGAGCCAGATAATGTCATAGAGCGAATCACAAATCATCCTAGACGGCCAGCGGTAGTGGTTGCGGAGGGCTTGAGTTTGGGAGAGGCGATTCATAATGCAAAGCGACTAATTGGTATGCTGCAGTGGGAAATTGAGAGCATCTAACTGGGAGAAACAAGAA
>Ga0315546_1000800_pt1 | contig 21350 bp, 20 predicted proteins | sample SalMarSW160170MG_FD_203833 | JGI IMG/M metagenome (GOLD analysis project Ga0315546, IMG submission 203833) | Salt marsh sediment microbial communities from the Plum Island Ecosystem LTER, Massachusetts, United States - Salt Marsh Sediment SW1601-170 ...
AGATCTGAAAAGGTAAGCCCTTTTTGGATAAGCGAATGAGTACCGATTATGAGATTATACCGGCCGGTCTTTATCCCTTCATACACATCCTCTCGTTCAGCCTTTTTCAGATCACCGGTCAGGATAACGCACCGGAATCCCAACTCTTCCGGAAGAGCGGAAAAATTACGCATATGCTGATCAGCCAGGACCTGGGTCGGGGTCATCAATGCTGCCTGCCGGTTATTCTGAACCACGATATAGGAAGCTATTGCCGCTACCACGGTCTTTCCCGTTCCCACATCTCCCATCAGCAATCTGTTCATAGGCCTGCCGCTTGTCAAATCGATTTTTATCTCGTTAACCGCTTTTACCTGGTCCGATGTAAGTCTGAATTTGAAGTATTTTCTCATCTCATTCACCAGGTCCTTAGGTATCAGGTAGATGGATTTTGAAACCCTTTCCCTAGACATCTTTCTAAATGTCATGATCAGCATGGCATAGAAGAACCGGTCAAAGATGAGCCGTTTATGTGAATGGGTAGAGAATTGTCTTAACTGGTCCATGGAGGATTCTTTTGGGGGAAAGTGCACGTCTTCTATTGCCGAAGCCAGTCCGGGAAGATCCAGACGGTTTATGATATCGGCAGGGACGGGATCAATAATGCTATCCAGGTATTTGTTTAATGAGGTCCTTATAAGACGCCTTAATAGGTTGCCGGAGATCCCCTCAATAGAAGAATATACGGGGAAAACCCCGAGCATATCTTCCGGCCGGCGGTCAATCAGCATGGTTATATCCGGGTGAAAGATCTGTTTCAGTCCCCTGTTCTTTTTTAGTGCCCCATATGCCATCAACTCGGCGCCTGGTTTGACAAAACCTGTAAGATAGGCTTTTCTGTAATGAAACCAGAGGAGTTCCAGTTCGTCATCCTCATCTTCTATCTTTATCCTGAACAATCGCTTCCTGCTCTTGAAGAATCCCTCTTCTCGTCCATATAAGATCTTGCCTCTGACAAGGGCGGGGACCCCCTCCTGAAGGTCTTTTATAGGTGATAGACGGGTTCGGTCTTCATATCGGATAGGTATAAAATAGAAGAGGTCGAGTATGGTATGGAGGCCCTTTCGAGCCAGCAGCGCGGCCCTCCCGGGCCCGATCCCTTTAAGACGGGTCAGGGGCAAGGACAGGTCCTGTATCTCTCTAGTGTGGATATCCTTAGGGCTAATCATTCTTTCCAGCCGTGAACGCCTATCAGATCCACAAAACGACATCCCCCCAGATTTTCTTTCTCATAACCGTCCTTCGCCTTTGTCACCTTAATCAACTCCTGGCTGAACCTGTCTCCGATCGGAATTATCATTCTTCCCTCCTCGACGAGTTGATCGAGTAAAGGGTCGGGGATTTTTGGAGTGCCGGCCGTGATAATGACCGCATCGAAAGGGGCATATTCCTCCCAGCCCAGAGTTCCGTCATAGGACTTGAAAAGGATATTTGTGTATCCCAGCTCGTTTAACAGGGTCCTCGCCTTTTCCATAAGGGGCCTAATCCTTTCTATTGTGTAAACCTTTTCGGACAGTTCAGCCAGGATCGCAGTCTGGTATCCGCTTCCGGTTCCTATTTCAAGGGTCTTCTCATTGCCTGTAAGTTCAAGGGCCGCTGTCATTAAAGCCACAATATAGGGTTGTGATATGGTCTGTTTATGACCGATCGGCAGGGGATGATCATTGTAGGCCTCCCCGATCAAGGCTTCTTCCGTAAACAGGTGCCTCGGTATTTTTCTCATGGCACTTAGGACGCCTTTATCCGTTATTCCGCGAGAGACAAGTTGATGGCTGACCATCCTTTCCCTGGCCACTCGATAATCGTTGGTCATTGAGGCTCCTTGATCAAAAGGGGCGTTATTGGAGAACGTGCAATATGGGGTTTTCCAATAATAGTTATAATGCATTTTATCAACAAGAGAATAAATATCAAGTCCACATTCTTGCAGTAAAGGGGATAGCTTTTTGCATGCCAAGACAGGCAAGACTTGATGCCCGCCCGCCTCGCCTGAGCCTCGCGATGGCGGGCAGGCACCCGGTGCTTTAGATCATGTTATGGACCCCGATCGGGATTTTCGCTATGCTCCAGCAGTAACATTGATGGAACAACAATATTTAACAACAGAAAGGATCGGGAAGATTTTCTTGAACGTCTGGCCGGCTTTAAATAAACACTTCTGCTGTTAGTTGGTGAGCCCTTTCCGATTAAATGAGAGAGACAGAGTAATATATGTAAGTCGTTTTGGAACCAAAGTCCCCCTTTACGATAATTATTATTATTGACTTTTAAAATTATCGGGCTAAAATAGAAACATGATAAAAAGAAACCTTTTTGAGGATCTGAAACAGCATTGTGCCCAGAAAGAGATAAGCCTTCTTGTTGGCCCTAGACAGGCAGGTAAAACCACCCTGATGCTTATGCTTCGCGATTATCTTGTTGCACAAGGAAGCAACACACTGTTCCTGAGTCTTGACTTTGACTCGGATCTCCCTTTTTTTACCTCGCAGAGACACTTGGTTAACAAGATACAATTAGAAATAGGCAAAAGCAAAGGGTATGTGTTCATTGATGAGATTCAACGAAGGGATGATGCAGGCCTATTTCTCAAAGGGCTCTATGATTTGAATCTTCCATACAAGTTCATCGTATCTGGATCAGGCAGCATTGAGTTAAAAGAGAAGATTCATGAATCTCTCGTGGGAAGAAAGAGAATCTTTGAACTCAATACCGTATCTTTCACCGAGTTTGTTAACTACAAAACAGACTACCGCTACAAAGATTCCCTTGATTCGTTTTTCGCTTTGGAGAAAGACAGGACAAAACAATTGCTTATCGAATATCTCAATTTTGGTGGATATCCCCGCTTACTGTTAGAGGAAGAGCAAAAAGAAAAGATCAGGATTATTGATGAAATCTATCGAAGTTATCTCGAAAGAGACATTTCATACCTCTTAAAGGTAGAAAAAACAGACGCCTTCAGTGATTTGATCAAGGTAATAGCCTCTCAGATCGGAAGGCTTATCAATTACTCCGAGCTTTCCTCCACCCTTGGGATTGCTCTTCAGACTATCAAAAAGTATCTCTGGTATGCCGAGAAGACCTTTATCATGAAGAGAATAACTCCATTTTTCAGAAACACAAGGAAGGAGATTACCAAGTCCCCTGTTGCCTATTTTTATGATGTGGGCTTACGGAACTATGCCCTTGGTCTTTATGGGGGCTTGATTCATTCTCCTGAAACCGGTTTTGTTTTTCAAAATTTCATCTTTAACCTTTTGAAAGAAAAATTCCTGTTTTCTCCTGCGGAAATCCATTTCTGGAGGACAAAAGACAAGGCAGAGGTGGATTTTGTCATCAACATTGGGCAACAAACTCTCCCTGTTGAGGTAAAATTCAAGGAATTGAAGAGACCGGAAATTGGGCGCTCTTTAAGGAGTTTTATTACCAGGTATCAGCCAGAGGTGGCGTGGGTCATAAACATGGAACTTAATGAAAAGATCAACATGGACAAGACAGAGATCCATTTCCTCCCATTTTGGAGCATTGTTGATACTGAAATAAGGGCGAAAACCTCTATCTGAATACTAAGCTCTATGAACTGCTTTCAGAATAACGTGTCGATGACAGCGAAGCGTATTTAACATAGGCGCAGCGTACTCGTCCGCCGGTCTTGTGGCGTACTCGTCCGCCGGACTTTTACCCGCCGTTCCTTTGGCGGGATGGCGGATTTAACTGGGACTTGACCCGTTTTCTATAAAAAATCGCTTGACTTTCTGGTCTGGTCTGGCCAGACTATTATGAAGAGGTATCAGAGATGTTGATAACAAATATCACAGAGGCAAAGGCTCAACTTTCAGCGCTTATCGAAAAGGTCATGTCCGGGCAAGACGTGATCATCGGAAAAGCAGGTAAACCGGTGGCAAAGCTGGTGCGGTACGAACGAAGCGATAAACAGCGCCATCCTGGCGCTTTACAGGGGAAAATAATAATTTCTGATGATTTTGATGAGTTACCCGCAGATATCGCCGAAGCTTTTGGAATTGAGGAGCTATGAATCTATTACTCGATACACATGTTCTTTTATGGTGGCTTGATGATCACCAGAATCTTTCCCCGCGAGCAAAATCTGTAATTGCGGACGGTGAAAATTTAGTTTTTGTAAGTGCAGCCGTTATCTGGGAAATTCGGATTAAGCACGCATTAGGTAAGCTGGAAATCCCTGCGAATTTTCGGAAGGTATTAGATCAGCAGGGCTTTGAGCTGCTTGATATTACCGTGGATCACGCCTATGCGGTCGGAGACCTGCCGTCACATCACCGGGACCCCTTTGACAGAATGCTTGTGGCCCAGGCAAAATTAGAAAGTCTGACCCTTGTAACCCGTGATATCCGTCTGAAAAAATACAAAATTCCCATTGTCGATGCGTGAGGTTTTAAAGCGGGGTCAATGAGTGGCAAAATCACTACAAATCGAGCTACGCTACTCCTATGGGGCAGAACCTATTTCACCGGGGAGCTAAAAATAGTGGAGCTTTTTTACGTCTATTCTTGTGAATGACACGTGCTGTTAAGCAAGAAGAACAGAACATGAGTCAAGAGCAGATTTGACACTTTGACATACAAGCTGCATTTCTTATTATTTCATCACTTAGAAATCTATCGAAAAAAATACAAAATAAAGCTTGACTTTTATATTTATAATGCTATAATTGCTATAGCATTATAGTATTGGAGGCAATGCATGGAAAATAGAGAAATCCCTGATATCCTGAAGCAACTCAGGACCAAACTTGAATTTAGCCAGGAGGACCTTGCCGCAAACCTCGGTGTGTCCTTCTCAACTCTCAATCGCTGGGAAAATGGCAGAAGCACACCACGTGGCAAGGCCAAACAGGCAATCGCCGATTTGATGGCTCAGGTAGAATTTGATCCCAGCAGGGCTGGATCGAATAAGAACCAGCGTCGCCGAGCTAACAGAAAGGATCTACTGACTACAAAATCCATGGAACAGATGCTCTGGAGCGCAGCTTGCTCCATCCGCGGCGAGAAGGATGCGCCAAAGTTCAAGGACTACATCTTACCTCTGATCTTCATCAAGCGCCTCTCAGATGTATTGGAGGACGAAGTCGAGCGGCTCTCAGAAACTTACGGCGACAGGGATACCGCTCTTTCGATTATCGAGGCGGACAACACGCTCGTACGTTTCTATCTCCCACCAGAAGCCAGATGGTCAGTCGTTAGCGGACGCGAGCAGTTTGAGTGGCCGGAAGAGCATAAACCCAAGACACTTGGAGAACAGCTAACCTTCACAATGCGGATTATTGTCAAGGCCAACACGGGAGATCGGCAGAAAGACCTCAGTGGGGTCATTGACATCGTTGACTTCAATGAGACCCGGAGCGGTGAGCGAGAGATCAGTGATGCCGCTCTGTCTGGTATCATAGAAGCGCTCTCGGATCCCCGCTACCGGCTTGGTCTGTACGACGTTGAGCCGGATTTTCTCGGGCGTTGCTACGAATATCTGCTCCGCAAATTCGCTGAAGGCCAGGGACAGAGCGCGGGCGAGTTCTTCACGCCAACCGAGGTCGGATGGCTCATGGCCCATATGGTTCGACCAGCTCAAGGGGAAGAGGTCTATGACTATGCATGCGGATCGGCGGGGCTACTCATCAAGTGTGAGTTGGTCCTCATGGAACGTGATCTGAAGGTCAGCCGTCCGCTCAGGCTCTACGGTCAGGAACTGACAGGATCAAGTTACGCAATCGCCCGTATGAACATGGTCATCCATGACATGGAAGGTGAAATCGTGCGGGGCAACTCGATGACAAATCCCAAGTTCCGGGAAACGGACACCAGTCTCAGGAAGTTTGATATTGTCGTCGCGAATCCCATGTGGAACCAGCCATTTGATCCCTCTGCCTATGAAAAAGACGACTTCGGGCGCTTTGAGGAACACGGCGGTATTACCTCCAGCAAGGCTGACTGGGCCTGGCTACAGCACACACTCACCTCACTGAAGTCAACGGGCAGGGCAGCGGTCGTCATCGATACGGGCGCGGTGACACGCGGCAGCGGGAGTCGAAATGAAGACAAAGAAAAAACCATCCGTAAATGGTTTGTCGATCATGATTTTGTCGAAGGCGGTATTCTCTTACCAGACAACTTATTCTATAACACCACCGCCGCTGGTATCATCATTCTGCTGAATCGCCACAAGCTCCCCCAGCGTCAGGGCAAGATTGTCTTGGTGAACGCAAGCCAGGAGTTCAAAAAAGGCCGCCCCAAGAACTACATCCCGGACGAGAGCATTCGCAAGATCGCCCAGGCCTTTATTAAAGGGCAGGACATCGAGCGTTTCGTCAAGGTTATAACAAACGAAGAGGCGGCTAAGAATGACTACAATCTGTCTCCCTCCCGTTATGTTGATACGAGCGAGAAAGAGGATTATAGGCCAATTCCCGAGGTTCTTGAAGAACTCCGAGAGTTAGAGGGAGAAGCGAAAAAAATCGACGATGACCTGGCGAAGGTCTTTGCGCAGATGAGGTTCAAGTAGGCCATGTTACAAAGAAATCAGGAACTCATTGATCAGTTTAACCGTGATGAACAGCGCTGGCGGCAGCGGCAGTTGCGGAAGCAGAAGCGACGTCTGCAATTCCCAAAGCTGGGCGAGTTCCGTCATCTGATCTTGGACCTCCGGGACAGAATGCGCGAGCGGAGCAGACCGGCAGACTGTATCAGCAGCAAATGGATCGGAGGGAGACTATGAGGGAGGAGCTCCCTGACAGGCCGAATAGCGACATTCTGCTTTACCAGACAGAAGATGGACAAACACGTGTTGAGGTGCGGCTTCAGGACGAAACCGTGTGGTTAAGTCAGAAGCTGATGGGGGACCTGTTCCAGAAGGATGTGCGGACGATCAATGAACACATCAAGAACATCCTTGCGGACGGGGAACAGGCTTCCGAGGCAACTATCCGGAAATTCCGGATAGTTCAGATCGAGGGTAAACGGGAAATCTCACGGCCTGTAGATTTCTACAACCTGGACATGATCCTGGCCGTAGGTTACCGAGTCCGATCACACCGCGGCACCCAGTTCCGGCGTTGGGCCACAGAACGCCTGAGGGAATACATCGTAAAGGGCTTTGCCTTGGATGACGACCGCCTCAAACAGGCTGGTGACAGCAGCTACTTCGACGAACTGCTCGCCCGAATTCGCGATATCCGCTCGTCCGAAAAGATTTTCTGGCGCAAGGTCCTCGATATCTACGCGACGAGCATCGACTACGATCCCGGCACGGACCTTTCCCTGCAGTTCTTTGCCACGGTGCAGAACAAGATGCACTGGGCCGCGCACGGACATACAGCGGCTGAGATAGTCGAAAGCCGCGCTGACTCGGCACAGCCCAATATGGGCCTAACCACATGGACTGGCTCAGGCCCGACGGTTCAGGACATCGAGATTGCCAAGAACTATCTCCAAGAGGACGAGTTGGATGCACTGAATCGCATTGTGACCATCTATCTGGAATTCGCCGAACTGCAGGCACTGAATCGTAAGCCCATGGCAATGCATGACTGGATCACCAAACTTGACGACTTCCTGCGTCTGAGTGGTCGTGAGATCCTCACGCATGCCGGACAAGTCAGCCATGACAAGGCTCTGAATACAGCGCGTGCTGAGCACGAAAAGTACCGAAAAGCCCGCCTGATGGATGCGTCGCCCGTGGAACGCCATTTTTTGAAATCCGTTGAGGAATTGAAGCAGATTGAAGGGGGGGAACAAACCGGGGAGGATCGCGAAGAATGAACCACGGAACACATAAAAAACACGAGAATGGAAAGAGCAGTCTTTCTGGACTAGCTCAGAAGATCAAGCCCTTCGTGGAAGACATTATACGGATTCAGAAGCAGGCAAAGTCGCTGGGTATCTTCGTGAACGACCGTGAACTATTGGAGTGCACCGGCTGTGGCCTTGTGGAGGACGTGGCATTCGACGGCTCACTGATGACCTATCAGAGAGATAGCGATGATATGACTGATTCCGGCCTGCGGTTTGAGGAAATAGACGAAGAAAAATACCGATGCCCGGTATGCGGGACCGTGTCGAAGGCGGAGATTTTGTGACTGATAGAGCCCATTCAACATCCGGGATGACATCCATCAACTCCGCCTGGAAGCATGTGAGATCGCAAAATGCGACCTTAAAGCCGCCGCCTGATCCACCGAGGAAGCCGATCTTGGGGTGAAGGAAACAGTGGTAAGGTATAGGGAAGTCAGGGAAATGGGCAGGCCAAGCAGTCATGGCCAAGGAGCTAGAAAATGAGTTCCGACGTTTTGAGCAACATCTGTGAGATGAGAAGGGAGAACTGTGCGCCGCACGAGTGCAACAGCAAGGTCTATGTGGGCCTGGAACACATCGACTCAGGACGGTTTCGCCTTTCTCGTCACGGGGTACCCAGCGAGGTCCGAAGCGCAAAAAGTCGCTTCTATCCCGGAGACGTCCTCTATGGGAAGCTCCGTCCCTATCTGGACAAGGCTGTTGTTGCGGAAACAGAAGGAATTTGCTCGACTGATATCCTAGTGTTGGAGCCCCTCGAAGCGCCCTCGTGGTTTCTGTGTGGCGTTCTTCATACTAATCCTTTCATCGAGCATGCTAAACAGACAACTCATGGGGTCAATCATCCACGAACTTCTTGGCCGGGAATCAAGATGTTCGAGAGCCTTTATCTCTCTCCCCCCGAACAAAAGAAGATTGCGGCGGTGTTGTTGAAGATTCAGCGGACGATTGAGATGCAGGAGAAGATCATCCAGTCATTGCGTGACCTCAAGAAATCCACCATGCAGAACGTTTTCACCCACGGCCTCCGCGGCGAAAAAACCAAGATGACCGAAATCGGCGAGATCCCGGAGAGTTGGAACGTGTTGCCCATAGGTCAGTTTTCACAGATAATTATGGGCCATTCCCCGAAAGGCTTTGACTACAATAAGGATCGCAAGGGCTTGCCCCTTCTCAATGGTCCAACTGAGTTCACGAATAAGTACCCATTACCCGTACAGTGGACCACATCGCCTACGAGAATCGCCAAACAAGGAGATATCTTGTTCTGCGTTCGCGGAAATACTGTGGCACGCATGAATATCGCTGATAAGGACTACTGCATTGGTCGTGGATTGGCAGCGATTCGGGGTCTTGAAAATATATCCACAACGGACTACCTGTATTTCGTGATCCAGCATCATGCAGAGAGAATCTATGCATTTGCGACTGCGGGTGGGTCAACGTTTCCCAATTTCTCGAAAGCAGACTTTGATTCGCTCTCTGTTCAGAAGCCCAAAGTTAACGAACAAAAGGATATTGCCGCTGTCCTTGGATCCATAGATCAGAAGATGGAATTCCACGAATCCAAGAAATCCGCCCTTCAAGACCTGTTCAAAGCTATGCTGAACAAACTCATGACAGGAGAAATAAGGGTTAAAGACTTTGACATTGACACTTCATGTATATTGGAAATGGAAAATAAAGGATAAAGCATGGAATATTTACCTGCCTTAGAGCAATTACAAAATTTATTAAAAGGAAAGGTTGATAGTCTTTCATACCTCGATCAGGGGGGCTTTAAAGCAGTTTACAAAGGATACGTTCAGGAAAGGCCGGAAGCAATCAAAGTAGTATATCTTCCGGCTGATATTGATGAAGAAGATCGTATAGAATTAATTGGTCGAGTAAAAAGAGAGATAGAGACTCTGGGTAAATGTAAATCTCCAGAGTTTGTACAGCTTGGATCATTACCTCCGGAATCAATAAATATTAATGGAATTGATTATATTATCTATAGCGAAGAATATCTTGATGGTGAAAATTTACGATCAAAACTTAGTGAAAATTATAAACCGGATTTGTCCGAATTAATTCAATTAACAAAGACTTTATTAAAAGCGATAAAACTGCTCAAAGAAAACGACCTCATACACCGTGATATCAAGCCTGATAATGCAATAAAACTGAAAAGCCCTAAAAGACCTTTTGTGATACTTGATCTTGGAATCGCTTTTAAAATACACGGGACCGCGCTAACGAGAAATTCAATGTTCAGGCCAGGAACACTCCCCTATATGGCGCCTGAAATGTTTAATCCAAGGTTTAGGGAAAACATTGATTATCGCAGTGATATGTATTCAGCAGGAATTACAGTATATGAATACGCGTCCGGAGTACACCCCATAAGAAAAAGAGGTGAGGATGCTTACACAACTATGTACCGGATTCTAAAAACACGGCCACAGCCGTTATCAACTTTAAGGCCGGATTTGCCTTCAGATTTTTGCAAAATAATTGACCAGCTAGTTAAAAAATTGCCTGCGTTAAGACCAGCTTCAATCCAAAAACTTCTTAAAAAAGTAAAGGAGTTATCATGAAATTGTTTGCCCAGCATGGATATAGCCCAGGAGATAAAATAATTAATGGGTTTAAGGATAACACTATAGATGGCGTGATATTCAGCGCACGTTATGAAAAGATGGAGAAAATACTAGGCGACGCTAAAGATATAAATTCAGTTTCCGCCGACGCTGAGATCCTTTTAGATCCGGAATTTTATACGTGTTTCTACGCCCATCAACCTGATGCAAAGCTCGGAGGATTAAATGAATGGCCTTATTTCTCTACACACCGTCGTGGTCAATTAGAATCCTCTGAAACAGTTGAAAAAATTTTAGCAGATACGTTTGATACTGTTGTGAAACTCCCTTTAACATCGATTATTGCGCCAAATATTTTTATACCAAGATCATTCAATTCCATTGAAGCGGTTATTGCTAAAAACTTTATTAGAAAAACTCAACAATTATTTAAGAAAACAGGCGATAAACGCAGCGTATTTGCAACATTAGCAATCGATCGTGATACTCTACTTGACCAAACTGAATTTGAGGAATTTTTAAATGATATTACCGCACTGGATAACCCGCCTGATGGTTTTTATATAATTGTGGGCGGAGGTATTACTGATGACCAAACAGAAATTTCACGTTCAGAGATTATTCATGCGGATGTTATTGCCGGCTGGATGATGTTAAATTATACCCTGTCAATTAATGGCTTTAAGGTTATTAACGGCTTTTCTGATATATTAACTCCATTCTTAGGATGTGCTGGAGGCTATGCCGGTGCAACAGGGTGGTGGTCAAATTTAAGAATGTTTTCAATGAGTCGTTATATCAGCACTGTCAGCGGAGGGAGGTTGCCGACGATTCGATATTTAAGTAATGCATTATTAAATCGGATAACTCATGGTGAACGTAGAGCTTTCATAAAACTAATACCTGAAATCAATAATGGCTTGCCTCGTGATAGTGACTATGAGGTGGGTGAGCCTGATAGAAAGGTTGAGGTATTACAATCTTGGGAGGCAATTTCACATCTTAATATTGAAAATATCGTTTCGGACATGGGCGAAAGTTTGCAGTCACTTGAAAAAATGGTGAATAGAGCTGAAATAACATATACAAATCTTGCCGGATATGGTCTGCCCTTTAACAGGGAAGCAAACAGGGAATATATGGAAGCTTTAATGGAATCAATACAGGCTTTCAGGAGGAATGCAGAGATTTAAATGCCTTGGCTACTAATTCCATAGCCAAAGGTTTATATTTTGGCTCCAACGGGTTTCTGGGGCGCGGTGTATAGCAGGTGATGATTTTAGTGCTTATTGGATTGTAAGCCCAAAGGCCGACATTGATCTTTTTAAAAGTATCAATATATTCCAGAGCATTTTTCAGTTTGTCGGAATGGAGAACGACAATAGAAGAATTCGCAAAGTATCTGTATCGGTGAGCCTGCATCATGGCTCTTTGCCAGTCGGATATTTTAAGTTCAAAAGCCCTTATGATCGGCGAGTCAATTTGAGTAATGTCAATATCTGAAAGGGGGCTGTTTTTGGTACCATTTTTTTGGTTCCAAGATACAGCGACAAAGTCAGCTATTCCACAGCCATTAATTGGTATCTCCCGCGCGTACTTGACAGCGGTCTTTTGGGTTTTGGGATGCAGAGATCTTATGTTTGGAATATATGCGCGGGCAAAACTTAATGTGAAATCACGTTCTTTGTTTTTCCGTGATATTTTGGCTGGAAGATTCTTACGAGGATTCCAGAAACTTAACCTTGGTATCTTTAACGAAGATGATGTCATGTTTAGATTATATATTTATATAATGCTTTAATGCAAACAGTTTTTTGAGAATTGGAGAACCATTGAAAGGATCATAACCATGGCGGTAAACCTTGGAACCGAGACACCGACTGTTCAGGACCCGCTGATAAAATATGCTGGTGAGATCAAGTGGGGGATTGTATCCCGAGAGGATGCCCTTACCTTAAGGAAAGGTGAAAGCGGGACCCTGTTTTACCGTATACTTGAAGACAGTCTGATTAAACTTAACAAGGGGCTGGTTTCCCGAAAAAATGTCAGCGAAATAATCAGTGATATTGAGGCCGTGAGGAACACCATCGAGGGTAACGCTGAGATCTTAGGCTGGCTTCGTGGAGAGCAGAGCATCTATGACCACGATGAGAAGCGGGAGCGGAATGTCACAGTCGTTGACTTTGCCAACGCGGACCGCAACTTCTTCCACGTGACCGGCGAATGGGAGTACACGAATGGGCAGGAGACAAACCGGGCGGATGTGATGTTCCTGATAAACGGCATGCCGGTTGCCATTATCGAGACAAAGAGTGCGAGAAAGGCGAAAGGCATCGAAGAAGGTTTAATCCAGATCCGCGAGTACCATCATGAAACACCTGAGATGCTAACGGCGCCCCAGGTCTTCGATATTACACATCTTATCGACTTTTACTACGGGGCGACGTGGAACCTGGAGCGGAAGAATCTCTTCAACTGGCGCGATGAGGAACCTGGGAGCTTCGAGAAAAAGGTGAAACGGTTCTTTGACCGGGACCGTTTCCTGAAGATGTTAAAAGAGTGGATTCTCTTTTTCTACAAGGAAGATGAACTTCAGAAGACGATTCTGCGCCAGCACCAGACACGTGCTATCGAAAAGGTCCTTGTACGCTGTGCTGATACTTCAAGGACAACCGGCCTGATCTGGCATACCCAGGGCTCGGGCAAAACATTTACCATGATTACCGCTGCCCGCTTGATCCTTCAGGATCGGCATACATTCGGCAAGTCCACGGTCATTCTCATGATCGACCGGAACGAGTTGGAGGGACAGCTTGCAGGATGGGTTGAACGCATCCTGGGAGAAATGTCGTCCCACGACATCAAGATCGAACATGCCACCAGCAAACAGCGATTGCGCGAACTCCTGGCCTCGGACTTTCGCGGGTTGATCGTGTCGATGATTCACAAGTTTGACCGCATCCCCAAGGATATCAATACGCGTGAAAATGTCTTTGTGCTGGTAGATGAGGCGCACCGAACCACGGGCGGGGATCTTGGCAACTACCTGTTGGGCGCGCTACCGAATGCCACGTTGATAGGTTTTACAGGCACTCCCATCGACAAGACCGCTTACGGTAAAGGAACATTTAAGGTTTTCGGCAAGGAAGATGAACATGGCTATCTGGACAAGTATTCCATCGCGGAGTCCATTGAGGATGGAACCACGGTTCCCCTGAAATACACTCTGGCCCCGAACGAGATCAGGGTTCCACGCGAACAGCTTGAGGAGGAATTCCTGAATCTGGCCGAGGCCGAGGGGGTCAGTGATGTAGACGAGCTAAACAAGATTCTGGATCACGCCATGCGGCTCAAGACGTTTCTAAAGGCGGAAGATCGTGTTGAGAAGGTTGCGGCATTCGTCTCTAGGCACTTCCAGGAGAACATTGAGCCACTCGGGTACAAGGCATTTCTGGTTGCGGTGGACCGCGAGGCCTGCGCGCTTTATAAGGAAGCATTGGACAAAGTCCTTCCTCCCGAATACTCGCTTCCGATCTACACCCCGGCGCAACATGACAGCGAGAGATACCCCCTTGTGTATCGGCACCAAGTCAGCGCGGATTCCGAGAAAAAGACGCGGAAGCTTTTTCCAAAGGCGGACACGCTGCCCAAGATTTTTATTGTGACGGATAAGCTGCTCACCGGATTCGATGCACCCATTCTCTATTGCATGTACCTCGACAAACCCATGCGGGACCATGTGTTGCTTCAGGCCATCGCACGCGTCAATCGCCCTTATGAGAAGGACGAAGAGAACCGCAAACCGTGCGGTCTCGTAGTCGATTTTGTGGGCGTATTCGAGAAGTTGGAAAAGGCGCTGGCATTCGATTCTGATGTCGTGAGCGGAGTTATTGAAGATCTTGATCTGCTGTTTGACAAGTTCAAGGAACTGATGGGCGGTCCGGCGCAGGAATATTTGGCCTTATGCAAGGGGCCAGTTGACGACAAGACCGTGGAAAAAGCGATCGATACTTTCACCGATCAAGACAAACGCGAGGCTTTCTATAGGGTCTACAAGCAAATCGAAACACTTTATGAGATACTCTCGCCTTCACCAGACCTGCGCGACTTCGTAGAGGATTTCGGTCGCCTATCGGTTCTGTATCAGATCATCAGGAATGCATTCAGGAAAAAAACCGTCCTCTATGGCGATGTTGCCTTCAAGACCGAGCAACTGGTCAGGGAGAAGGCCGAGAGCTATGGTCTCGATATAACACTCCCAGTGGTAAAGATTGACGAAAACACACTTCGGGCCATTCAGGAAGCAGGGGGGTCCGACAAAGTCAAGGTTATCAACCTGGTCAACAGCATCCGAAAGACGATTGTTGACGAGGAAGAATCAAGTCCATACCTTAAACCAATAGGCGACCGGGCCGAGACCATAATGGAGGCCTATGACGAGCGTCAAGTGAGCACGGAGGATGCCCTCAAGAAGATTGAGATCCTAATTCAGCAGATTATAGAGGCACGCCGGCAGCAGTCGGAAATGGGATTCGATGCAACAACCTTTTCGATCTACTGGGCCCTGAAACAAGAAGATGTATCGGAGCCGGAAAAAAATGCGGCGACTATCAGGGGCATATTCAATCGCTTCCCAAACCATAGGGAGAATGTTGCGGAGCTTCGGCAACTCAAGGCAGAACTCTATAAGACGCTGCTCCCTTTGGTGGGAAAAGGCAGCATGGTCTCGCTTGTAGACAAACTGCTCCGGGCGGAGGTGAAGTGAAGCAGGCTATAAAGGGAACTCAGGACATCTGCGATAAGGAGGCTTTCAAGGCCGCGGTTCGCGAATGGTCCGTACGTCTGAAGGTTGCTCCCTCGCAGGTACGTATGCAGAAGATGCAGAACAAGTGGGCTTCATGTTCGGCAAAAAAATGGGTAAGTTTTAGCGAGGACTTACTCAAAGAGCACCCGGACTTTCAGCAATATGTCATCGTGCACGAATTACTGCACTTGCGGGTGCCGAACCACGGGAAGCTTTTCAGAAGTCTGATATCTCTTTACGTACCTAACTGGGAAGACCTAGCCAACCGGTCGGAACGAGAACTCTGAACCATAAAGCGGGACGTTAATGTCAACGTTGATGTAGAAATTGCTTAATGATCCTTGAGGTAGTAAATGAAAGGCTTTATCGGCGTCACGGATAATGAATGGTTTGCATGCGTAACCCCCCTCAAACAGAACAAGAAAAAACAAGAAAGGGGTCACTTGTCCGTTTGATCTCTTTTGATATAACAGGGCTGCCAAAGGGGGATTTGCCGTCATAGTATTTGATTCGATGTTACTTTTATGGAAGAGAAAACACCAGATCCTGTAGTGTTATTGAAACTTACTAAGACACGAATGCCCTTTGGGAGATATAAGGGGCGTCTACTCATCGATCTTCCCGAGCCCTATGTCATATGGTTTGCGAAAAAAGGCTTTCCGGAAGGGGAACTGGGCCGGATGCTAAACATCTTGTATGAAGTGAAGATGAACGGGCTTGAGTATCTTTTTAAGCCCTTGAGATGATCAATGTGAATTTGGGGGCAAACCCGCCAGTCCGCCACAAAAATTAATTATAGGGGACGTACTTCACATTTACACTTTTAATTAAGGTAACGCCTTTGTTTTCAAAGCCTTTAACCTTGCTCCGCTGATTGTGCCATGGTTAAATATGTATTTGCAATTAATGTGAAAATGTCCCGCCTTATTTTATGGAAGGCAAATAAATTATTGTATATGTAGGATATGACTATATACCGCGATTTCTTTCATTGGGGGAGAAGCCTGAAACAGAGAAGGGTGTTATTGTAAAGCGTTTGAAAGCAATCTCATAGCAAGGAGGAGAAAATGCCTGCAAGGGAAGATAATTCAAAAAAGGAATTCTCAAAAGACACTATGCCGTCGGAGGGTGGTGGCGGGAGATCTCAGAAGATCAAGTATGCCTGTCCCTACTGCACTCCAGAGACATTATTTGAGACGGCAGCCGATTTGAAAGGCCATATCTACATGCAACATATCTGGAACAACTCTTTAGGCCATGCGCGAATCCCTATTCCAATGTGCATGTCTATTGGGGGAATGGAGACACAGGAGCAGCTTTCAAGACGAATAGATGTAATGCTTAAAATGGGATTCGTATGTGACTTAGAGGTAAGCGAAGGCGTTCTCAGCGATGCGTATACACGAAAACTGACAGATGCGGGCTTCGAGATGGAACTGGACTGGTCCGGCATTGAAGAATTAGAGGATAATTACGAAATCCAACTACAATTCATCTCTGAAAAGAAAAAGGCTTTGGAAGACATAATTGGTAGGCCGGTGTTAGGGGGCAGGAGAAAGCATTCTTTTAGGGATACATATACCTATGATATCTGCGATGCTCTTGGTTTTAAGTGGTATCATATTAGACCGTCCTATACTCCTTTCCCTTATCAAGCTACTGCGCCCTACCGTGCGCCAGATCATAATGTGGCGTTATGTCCAAGACCATCGGTGCATTTATGGAATGCCGCAGGCGATGTAGCCCCCTATCAAGATGCTATCGACGGAGGCGATTATTTCTGAGACAACATAACGAAGCTGGAAGCTTCGCAGTATGATCAAGCACTCGAAGAGGCCATCGATCTCAGCATAAGGGAGGGTACCCATCAAGAGGTGAGGTGGTTCTGCTGGATGGATAACCCGGAAAGAAAAGAAAACGGGGGTTCTCAGTGGTTTGAAGGCATGAAAAGCTCCCTTGCCTTTATAAAGGCAAAACAGGATGCTGGGCTACTTAAGACGATGCTCTTTGGCGATTTAGTTAAATTGTTTTGTCCCGAAATCTTTTCCTAAAGCGGGACGCCCTTAAGTTTTTCAGTTTCTATCAATCGGAAAAGGTGGACGTACTTTAATATGAAAATTCTGTTATTAATTCATATTTTAACGTACGTCCACCACTGTAAACAACAGGGTCAGACCTTCATTCTTCACACTTTTCATTCACAATCTAAGACCATACCCCATTTGCTTTTCACGTTATTTTCAATTTTCAGGACAAAGCCGGATTACATCTCATATCTCTTCGCGAATAATGGCGGCGAAGCCCGCCATAAATAGTCGAGTGAAAAGGGAATGCACAAAAACGTGTGTCTGGATGCCCTGTAAGGTGTGCAAATAGATCGAGCCCCATGGATGAACTTAGCCCCGAATCAGGTTGTGGCAAAGGGGCGGGGGCCCGGCATAAAAATTGCTGAAGGGAGCTCCCAAGTGTTTAATCTAAATGGGAGAGTCTCTATCCATGCACAACACGCCTTCTTTCATCCCGATTGACAATCTCGTTCTGGATAATGAGATATATCCTCGAAGCGCCATCGATCACAAGCGTGTCCGGATATTCGCGGAGAATCTTCGGGACGGGTTTGAATTCGATCCAATCCACGTCCAATTACATCCCGAAGAGGCCGGTAAATACCGCATCCTGGACGGTGCGCACCGCTGGCAGGCTTACAAGGTTGTCGGAGCAAAGGAGATACCTGCCAGGATTATTAAACTGGACGGGCATGATCCATTGCTCTATGCGGCTAAAAAGGCAATAGGTCCCAGACAGCTAAACGAAGAAGAGTGCAGAGAAACGGCAAGGCGAGCGTTTGATAAGAATCCCCGGTTGACTTCTATGGAGATTGGAAAGGCAATCGGCCGTTCAAGGCAGGCAGTAGATAACTATATCAAAGACCTCCGTGCAAAAACCCAGATGGATCTTGGCATAAAACTGTTCCGTATGAATGTCCTTGGCATCCCACAGGAAAGAATCGCCAGAAGAATTGGAAAGGACCAAAAATCGATTCATAACCATTTAGGAGAAATGCCAAAATTAGCATTTCCCCTAAATAGCGATTTGAAACAGGGTTTCACCGTCCCCCAGGTAGCTGAAAAACACGGCTGGCCGGAACCTTTGGTCTGGTCTTTAGCACTGGAAGGAAAGGAAGATCTTGAACGATTCAGGGAACTTAAGTGGGGTTTAAGGACATGGGATCTGTGGAACTGGAACGACTGCGACAAGCGCTTTGGTGACGATTGGCCGGGCCGCATTCCTTCCCAACTGGTCGGCCACATCCTCTACTTCTTTTCCAGACAGAATGACGTGATATTCGATCCCATGAAGGGGTCAGGTCTCCGGTTGACTTTTGTTTAGAGGGATAATAAGAAAACAGATTATGTCGAGACCATTAAGAATAGAGTACTCTGGAGCTTGGTACCATGTCATGAACCGAGGCAGGAGAGGAGAAGAGATCTATACTGAAAGAAATGACTATCTATTATTCATTGAAATACTAGAAGAATCAGTAAAACTATCTAATGTAAAGATATCAGAATTTTAACCGGTCTCATAAATATGGAGTTATAACGACCTATCTTACCCGGATGATAAGAAGTGATGGTCTTATGGATATTTGTAAGGATTACAATCTTAAGAAATATAGTTCTACAAGCACTGTTGTTGAAAATGTTAAGAAGAAGCTGTCAAAGGATCGAAAGTTCCGTAATAGAGTCAATGAATTGAGTAAAAAACTAACTAAAAGTCAACCGGAGACCTGACCCTTTTACCTTTACGATCCCAAACAAGGTTAGGTCTATTATCACCGACCCTTTTTTCTGAAGCCGAGAAAGATCCAGAAGATGCCCCAGAACAAGACGACTGGGCTAAGGCCCATATACAAAAAGATATGCCAGTCGTTATTCCACGGCTTTAGATAAAGCGCGAAGAAGGCCAGCCAGAGGAACGAGGCCAAAATCGCCATACGCTCCCAGCCGGTAAGTTTCAAGACTCGCTTCAGAGGTCTGATCTCAAACTCAGGCTGCCTGCGCAGCATTCTGGGGAGCAGAATAATGCTTAAAATAATCGCAACAATAATGATAATTTCTATTAAACCTGACATCGCGGAGTTTCCTGACACTAACAAAATTAATTGATTATACCCACAAAGGCCTGCGCTCCAACTAACTGGATTTTCTATCAGAAAAAAAAGGATAATGCAACAGGGGAAATCAATTTCAAAATTCAAGATTCACCCTGTTAAATTATTAAGTTAATCAAACTCGAATTTTAAAACCTAACAGCGTCCATGTTTTCTGTTCACTCACTTACTCGCATAGCAAAGGTCGGACCACCAGGCAAGCTGGTGGTTTACGGTGTTAATTAATCTTCAGCAGAATAAAAGGAGTGCAGATATGCAAATCGATTTAGATAAAGAAAAGATACTGATCGTCTATTTTTCTCATAGCGGAAATACACGTAAAATTGCAAAACAAATTCATACGAATATCGGCGGAGATTTAATTGAAATTGAAACCATAGATAAGTATCCCGCAGACCATAGTGAAATTCTGGAACAGGCAAGAAAGGAAATAAACGCGGGCTATAAACCTGCTTTGAAAACCAAAATAGAAAGCATTAAAGAGTATACTGTTTTCTTTCTAGGATATCCCAACTGGTGGGGTACCATACCTACACCGGTTTCTGCTTTTTTAGCGGAATACGATCTTTCCGGAAAAATAATTGCACCGTTCTGTACACATGGCACCGGCAGTCTGGCAAGAACTGTAGAGGCTATTAAAAAAATATGTCCTGATTCAAAAGTGCTGGACGCCTTGGGAATTGCTAATAGCAAAGTTAATGAAGCGGAGAGTGAAGTGTTAGAATGGTTATCTCTTATTTTAAAGGGAGTCTCCGTTTGACATACAACACGGGGCTCCATATACTCCTTCATTCAAAAGCGGCACCCCGCCGCGTCACTAAAATGCTTTCCTGTTGACTCTCCTATGCCTTTCCCAAAGCCTTGAGAACCTTGTCCGGAGTGGCCGGCGGATCAACCCACTTGCCGATTGCATTTTGTATAGCACAGATAACGAGATGCGTATTGGCCAGCGAATGGCTGATGCCATTGGCCCCGTAAGCAGCATTGCCTGCCCGTGTTTCCAGAAACTTCATATCGACGCGGGGCATGTCCAGCATAGAAACCTTCTTGTAGTCAAACATATTTGCATTCAGTTTTACTCCGGTCTCTTTGTCATAGAAATAATCTTCCTGTAGCTGGCATCCTGCACTGAAATCCATCACCTGGTTAATCTGGCTTTCGAGTGAAGTTGGCCGGATTACTTTACCGGGGTCTGCAACCACTCCAAACCTGATTATCTCAACCAGTCCGGTTTCTGTGTCTACGGCGACCTCGCACATCGCGATGTTCATGGTATCGAGATATCTCCCCATGCCGGTGGCCCAGAGAGCCGTAGGAGGCCTGCCCGAGAAGGTCGCAAACAGATGAGCCTGTCCTACAGCCCTGGCGAGCGGGACGGATTTGCTCTCGTCGGATTTGACGTATACATTCCCATCCTTCATGTCCAGATCGTCGGGGGTATAACCTTTCAGGGGACTGGGTTCAGGTTTTTTGGGTGGACCGAAAGCGAATCCGCCCATGTCCGGAGGATTGTTTGCGTTCTCAATAGCGGCTTCCAAAAAAAAAGGGGTCAAATCTCCTATTAGCTTTTGTCATTTCAAAACATGTATTGTATAACTCTGCCTATGTCACGTCCATTAAGAATAGAATATCCAGGCGAGGATAAAGAAAACAATAAGCAAGAGCTAATAGGAGATTTGAGCCTTTATTTTTATTCGTTCAAGAATTTTTTGATCAGATGGAAGGATACAACCACGGAAAAGCAGATAGTGTAAAAGGGGATGTTGGTTCCAAAACGATTTATGAATGGGTTGCCGTTTGACTTATGTTTAATCAGTGAGTGTTCCAGTGGAGCCCCGCCGACTGCAGTCGGCGGCACCAATGCTCCAGCTTCGGCGAAACCCGCCGAAGCACATCCGCCTACGCTAATCATGTTAGCAATAAACGCGGCT
>Ga0315546_1000801_pt1 | contig 21342 bp, 22 predicted proteins | sample SalMarSW160170MG_FD_203833 | JGI IMG/M metagenome (GOLD analysis project Ga0315546, IMG submission 203833) | Salt marsh sediment microbial communities from the Plum Island Ecosystem LTER, Massachusetts, United States - Salt Marsh Sediment SW1601-170 ...
TATGCCAGCGGGTTAGCGGGTAGTCGGTAGCTTACTACTAGGCAAAGCCGATAGCCTTGCCCACTATCGGATAGCCAATAGGGGGTGTTCAAATAGAACAACTGAATATTGAGGGCAAGCGTTCAGGGGACTGCTTAATACAATGCCACCACCGTTTTCATCTCCGCCGATGGTAAATTCGACCTCCATAGCGCCTTCGGTGGTGACAATCACCCTGGTGTTGAGAGATTCAAGGATAAAGCGCCGGTCATCGAACTTATCGGAGAAGAGCTTGTCCGCCATCTGTTGGCGAAGCTGGTCCAGGCTTACCAGGGAGACTGATTTCTTTTTGAGGTCAGCAAGTCTATGGGTGATTCTTTCTCTTTCCTCAGATACCCACTTCCTCTCAATGAGAAGTAAAACCATCTGCCGGTCATATGCCTCATCGGAGGTTTTACCCCGTATCCTGAGATTTACCAGCTCTGATTCGGCATTGATGTTCTCGTTAGACTTGCGGTCGAGCCTCTTAAACTCACCATCCAGCTTTGAGATAGTCTCTTGAATGGCTACTTCTCTCCAACCCATCTCGTGCTCCAGGACTTGATTGCTGGTAAGTATCTCCTTGGCCTTGGCTTCCACCTGGGCTTCTGTCTTACGCCCGGGTAAGTATGTCCTGGGATTGTCGCCCTTGTAACCTCTCTGTGTATACCGGTATGCCCATGATATATGCCTGATGTCTCGACCGTAATAGCGCAGGTTATCACCTTCATAGTAGATCATGCCACGTAGAAGGTAATCCCTCTTTCCGTTACGCCGGGAATTTTGCCTGTTCTGCTCCAGCTTCGCCTGTATCCACTCATGTTGGGATTGAGTTATAATTGGTTTTTCTACGACGATGTTGGGAAGTGGTAATCCAGATCGGCGCCTGGTCGAGGTTTTACCGTAGGTGTTACCTCGTCGCTTTATTGGCTCAACACTTTCCCGCCGCAGGGCTCGGTACTCACCGTAGTTAACCGAGTCTGTCAGAATGAGATAGATAGTCGGCTCCGGCCAGTACTCCCTCCCTTTGGGACTGAGGATGCCGCGTTTCCGAAGTACCTTGGTGACGCCCTTGAGTGTAGTGCCTTTCAGATATTCGTGAAGGATGAGCGACCTGTTCTCCCAGTTGGTGTTGGCCTTTAGCACGGTCTTCGTTTCGTCAAACTCATAGCCATACGGCGGATGGTTGTTAGTGGAGAGCCCTTTTATCGTGGCTCGTTCTCTGAGAGCGTCTCTGGAGCCCTGCTGAGCACGCAAAACAGATATCTCTTTGGACTTGGCTAGTCCGAACTCGACCCACTCACCGTCGCTGTCTTGCTGGAGTGGCGGACCCTGGCAGACCACGACTTCGACTTTATTGTCACGGCAGTCACTGAGAAAAAGGAGTCGTTGGACTGCCTTGGCCTGGAGACGATCCCGGTCGAAGACGCCGATAGCATTGATTTCCTTGTTAACCACCCAGCGCCGCAGTTGCTCGAATTGCGGGCAAGAGAGAAGGTCGAGGGAAGTCCAGTCGACCTTGAGGATTCGTTCAGGTGGTACGACATAGCCTCGCTTCTCCAGCTCCGCTATGGACCGGGCTACCTGGCTATCCAGCGTTTGCTGGGGTTCGGTAGATACCCTAGCCCATACCGCGGCAATTTCATTGTCCATTATTCATCACCTCCTGTAAATAATCTTTTCCAGAGTAAGTCCCACTGGGGAGTGCGCTCACCGACCCGGATAGTGAAGTGGGGTGGTTCAAGGCCGAGAAAACGCTCAGCTTCGGTAAGGCGCTCGGCTGCCCAGCTACCGTATCGACCACCAGCAAGGGCAACGTCCAGTGATTCAAGCTTTGATTTATCTCTATATTCCAGGGCCAGATGATAATCAACGATAGGATGGTTGCGAGTTTTAGCATCGCTGAGGATATCCCCGGCGTATTCGGCAAACTCGGCACCTTCGTCATTACAGCCGGTGAGAGCCAGGGCGCAGACCTGCTTTTCGACCGTCTCGATATCAAGGGGTAAATCTCCTGCTTGGTAATGCTTCACTACGCTTTTACTTAACTCCTCAAGGCAGTTACCGACGGCTACTGCATCGTGACCCTCAAGATACTGTTGTGCCAGATTTCTGACCGCATCGCTCTTGGCCTGCTGTACCATGTCGGGATACCGGGTCCTACCACCCTTGTAATCAATATTCAAGGCATCCGCCCACCTGGCCATGAGCCAATCTGGCATCCTGTTTAAATACCAGGCCGTCATCTTTTTCTGCTGGTAAGATAGGGGACATACTTCAACCATGGCGGTGAGCACATCCCGCATCCAGGTAATTGCCTCTTTCCTCTCGTTATCATCGGCTGGTAAATCGTTGTTCATTGTTGTACCTCCTAGCTTGGTGTTAGTTTAAGAAATAGTCCGCAGTAAGGACAGAATCCCTCCAAACCTTGCTCAACATTCCATGATATTTGCCCGGCACATCGAGGGCAAACTACCGGCTGAATTTGCGCTTCGGGCTTCACAATCGTTGGCTCAGGAGGCTTAACGGCTTGAGCCGGAGCGAGTCCCTCCTCTTGCATCACTCTAAAGCTGCCTGGCTGTCTCGAAGCTCGTTTCTGCGCCTGCCACCAATTAGGAAAAGCAGGTGCAATGTACTGCATGTAGAACTGGAGCAACTTGTCTTCAGGAACTTCGCCTGTGGTATCCATGATAATAAGCCGGTCACTGGCAGCCATCGATACCTCGTCAGATATGTTCATTTTGCCGGGTAACGTAATCCCCTTTGATTGGCCTATTGTAAACGGCTTACGTCTGGTCGCTATCATATCCATTATGCTTATCCCTCACACAGCTATAATCTAAACTAAGTTTATATTACTCTAATGAGAACGGGTTTGTCAATACCCATATAACAAAGCACATCTCGACTGAAGTTGCCTTGACATTCAACTCTACATTTATTATAATTCTATGAAAGAAGACGACGATTCTTTTATTAATTGAGAGGAGAAATGGCTATTAATAAGTTTGGTACGAGATTGAGGGAGATTCGGAAGGGAACCGGAATGAGTCAGAGGGAAGTCGCTAGTAAGGTCAAAATAGATTTCACATACCTCAGTAAAATAGAGAGCGGCACGATGTCTCCTCCGAGTGAAAAGGTGATAACGAAGCTTGCCAAAGTACTGGGTGCTGACAAAGATGAACTAATCACACTAGCTGGGAAAGTGCCGTCTGATCTTTCGCAGATTCTTAAGGACAAAGAGGTTGTGCAGATACTAAGGTCAGGCGACCGGGAAAAACTTGCGCGCTTTTTCAAGGAGAAGAAAGAGGATTGAAGACGAGATACCTAGCTCCCAAAGCCATAGAGAATCGCGCAAATCAGCTTATCGGAAGCTACGAAGAACGATACGGTTGGATTTCTGCACCAGTCCCGGTGGAGAAGATTGCCGAAAATTTTCTCGATTTGATGCTCGAATGGAATCACCTTCCTGAGGGATCCAATGAGATTGTTTTCGCTGGTCTGAGCCCGAGGCAAAAGAAGGTCATCTTTAATGAGAAGAGAAAAGCCTATTATGAGGATACCGATGGTCTATATAATACGGTTTTGGCACATGAAGTAGGACATTGGGTATTACATGTAGACGCAGTCGATTTGGGCTTGCAACCAACATTACTTGGAACCGAGGTTGCTTCTGAATTTGTGTATCGCTCAACAGGTCCAGTAAAACCACTTGAATGGCAGGCGCATACCTTCATGGGGTACCTTTTGTTACCGTACAGGCTACTTAGGAATCATATTGAGGCTGGTGACATCTACGATTGGGGTGGCCTATACGATATGAAGGAGAAGTTTGAGGTTACAATCTCTGCCTTGGTGATAAGGCTCGAGAAGATGGGCGTTATATTTATTGATGAAGATAAGGTGATATATCCATCTGAAGCGGTATCCAAAGGCCAAGGCAAGCTAATGTAAAAAATTTAGATAGTAAATTGTGTTGATATTCCACTCTACATATGTTACAATCTATAAATAAGGAGACGGTAAATAAAATGAAAAGGCCCGGTAAATGTTTCTACGGTGGACATGTTACCGGACCCGCCCCAACAGGGACTTAGCGATGTGCTTTCACAAGATTAGCAAGAAACTATAGAAAAAGTCAAGCAGGCTCGGTCGGTAGCCGCCTAACGGGGCAATCTAAAAGGAGGTAAAGACGATTGGCATTTTCGGAGACTGTAAAAGACCAGGCTTTTAAGCGGTCAGGTGGACGTTGTGAATGCAACCGGCAACATAACGGATTGTCTGCGCCGCATCACGGTGGAAGATGTCCCAAAACCTTTACTCGATATGGCGGGCAATGGGAAGCGCATCATATAGTGTCAGTGAACTCAGGCGGGTCGGACACATTGTCAAACTGTGAAGTACTCTGTCTTGACTGTCATAAGCTGACTATCACGTACGGTGGCTAGGTGTTTACCTTAAATTAGTTGACCTGTTTTTGCCCGGCAGAAGTTACGCCACTAAGCCTCTGCCGGGCGAGCAGGATTCGTCAAAAAGGGGGGTGAAAGTTGACTTGAGTAGGATAGTAGGTATTTTGGTTCTACTGATATTGATTGTAGGAATAATTCCGTTTGCACCAGAGACAAAGATCGAGTGGGCGGTTTACCTGGGCATGCCTCTCATCATTCTTTCAGGGTCAGCAGGTATGGCATTCATCACTAAGAGAGTTGAAGCGATTATCTGTGGTATGGTACTGGCTGCTTTTTGGCCTGTGTTCATTGAGATAATTCAGTCGGTTTAAGAAAGGGCGGTCTCTTAAGAATATTCCCAGGAGACGTACAACGGTTCATTGAACATGAGAAAAGAGATAATAATTCTAATTCTTATAGTTGCAGTCGCCTTCCTTTCACTCGGAGGGTATCTGCTATACAGCAATTGGAAAGTGGAAATTATGAAGATACCGCCCAAAGCTCCTGGTGAATTGGTAGCGATACCAACGTCTGCTATTCAAGTAAAGCTTACTTGGAAAGACAATTCAATAAATGAGAATGGGTTTTTACTATACCGTGACGGTGAAAAAGTCGTAGAACTCCAAGAGAACACTAGAAGCTTTATTGATAATGGACGAAGACCAGCTACAAGCTATCGTTATGAGATTAAAGCTTATAATCAAGCTGGTGAATCAGATGTTGCTATGTGTTCAGTCAAAACTTTGAATCCTCCAATCCAAATATGGCTTGAACAGATAGGAGTCCATGAATGTGGGGAGGAAGGAGAAAGCTTTAGGGAATTGTGGGATATTATGCGGCAGCAACCGGTAACAGGTGAGATACAAGTAGGATTTGTTGCAACCGATGGTAAGAGAACACTGCAAACACCCATCCCAAACAAAGACTATATTGAATTAAAGCAGGATGATGTGGTATCTGTAACCCGTTTATTATTTGAAACTAAAGAAGTCGGTGATTATCTCAGATTATTTGCGACTGCATACGAACAAGACGGAGGCTTCAAAGAAGATGTAATTTATAAAGTTTTGGATATAGCAACGGGTTCATATATCGGAACTCCGACATCTATACTACTTACCTTATCAGGAGTAGATTTCTCGAAAATATACGCTGATATATTTGGAGCGGAAGATGATTGGCTCGGCTCATATGTTTATGAATGGAATAGCAGTAATAACTGGGGTATAGGTGAATATACAGACGTTGAGTGTAAAAGAGATAATGGCAATGTCGGATTGAGGTTATGGTTTCGGGTAGTGTGTCCTATATATGATTATTCCTCAGAAAAAATTCCCCCACAGTAATAGGGGCCAAGCAATATCTTCAGTACCTCGATACTGTGACATACTGGAATCATACAAGTCGCAGAAGACAAAAAGGGGAATAGCCTGGGTACACCCCGGACTATCCCCTAAGAATGGGCACAAAAAAGGCAAAGCAACCCCTACTGCATTAGAGGCTACTTTGCGGACTTTTGGCAGACATTCTGGTTACAGCCCATACTCCAGATATGTATGAGCCATTTGTGCTATTGGTCTCTAAGTACGTTATATTGGTATATTTACTCAAAGGTGTATAATATCACCAATAACCCTTAAGTAGGTGGTACCTTATGGAAGATATTGTCCCGCAAAGTGCAATTGACTCGGTAGCACAGCATATCAACCAACGAACTAACAAACAATATAGCATCCCAACAGTCGGAGATGCCACTAATTCCGAGACACCCCAGATTTTCGAGATTATTCCCTTCGAAGATATCGACAAGACCGATTCCAAGTTCTATGCCGTCGATGGTAGCAGCAACAGTCATTCCTTCTACAACGGAGTCTCCATAGGTTTATACCGAGCTGGCTATGTCTGCTTTCACCTGGGCAAGCAACTCCGCATGAACAGCAGCACCGACCCTGTGATACTGGGGCAGTCTTACACTCCTCAAAACATACTAATAACCTGCGACCAACACCTGCTATCAATATATGACGAATTACTCACTTTGGCTCCCGTTAAGCGGTTCCTGAACTTCTTGCAAGGAGAGCCAGCCGAAGTGTTCCCATATGACCGGGAAGCAATATGCACCTCAGTTTCCACGCTTCTCTCCTTTTGCCAAGAGATACTCGAATGGTCACTTATATATGAAGTCGCTTGCCGACCGGATACCAAGCCAGACGATTTCATATTAAAAGACGGGCACCTCAGATCCCTAAACATTGCACAGAAATACCTTGTCAAACTTGGCGATTTCTTGAGCCATGAAAAGAAAGTTGTTCTCGTAGGAATAACTAAGAATACCCCAATAAAAATGGAATTGAGTTACACCATCAAACAGATAGATAGTTACCTTCAGGATAAGCTGAAACCGCAATATCCCTTTAAGCAAACTGACCCCAAGGGGCAGAAACTATGCTGCTGGTTTGAGGTGCCTGACCCAGTCTTGCATAACTCTTACGGGCATGGCTCGATGTTCACACGCAAGAAGCTCACTGGTGGCAGAGGTTTTGGGCTATTCTTTGCTGCAAGACTAGACTACGTTGAAAAGCTTCAGAACTATGATTGGGTAGTTGCCGACGTCAACATCTTTGATGCAGCCCCTGATATCAAGCAAGATAACCTAGTCCGGGACATGACCGGACTAAAGTCCATTTTCCACAACCTAACTCGCCTAACGCAAGAGCATTATATCCTCGGTTATCCCTATCCCTTGGTTGAGGCACACAACTTTATCACTCTCAAAGCCGAATTCAAGGAAGAAGTCATCAATCGGGTGAAACACTCTATGTACTCTACTCAGCAGATGGATCACGTTGATATTGAGAACATGTTTCTCGATATCCACTCTCGCTTTTGAAGGAGGCCAACATGCCACAACGAACAGATTTTGGTGTTCTATACGGACAGAAAACGACAGAAGACGCCTTGCTCATATATTCCTCTTACGAAGACGCAAAGGCCAGTCCCAATAAGGGCGACTTCATTGTTCTCACCCCAAAAAACGAGGATGGGAGTAAATTTCTTGCCAGAGTGGAGGCGGAAATATATGACGAAGACCCAATTTTCCGATCTCAAGACAAGACGCTTGTAGCCGTTCATTACGCACGGATAGCTGAAAGGGAACTTTCGGAGCGTGATAAGCAAAAGATGTTCAGCTACACCTACAGAGTTCGTATGCTAGGTACGTTTACTGACACGGGACAGAAAATTGAGTTTACCACTGCAGTTCGTAAGCTCCCGGTAGTTTCCTACCACGCAAGACATCTAAATAAAAGAGAGGTTGACGCAATCATAAATCAACCTGACTCGACCGGAGCATCGATAGGGCAACTCTGCATTGGAGAGGACGTTCACACAGATAAAGGAGACATACTCTTCGACACCAAGAGACTGCGAGAGAAGAGGACTATGGTCTTTGCACAGTCCGGCTTTGGGAAAACTAACCTCGTAAAAGTCCTCCTTTATCACATCATAGGTGATACAAGCTATGGGAAGCTCATTTTTGACCTCAACGGGGAATACTTTCTTAAAGGTCAAAAGACACTCGGATTGGGGAATATTGACGAACAGAAAATAAAGGATAATCTTATAGTTTACAGCGATAAACAGATTGACCCCTCGTATGCGGGCCATTTCACGTTCGCCGGCAAAGTCCTTTTAAACATGCGTCAACATCTAACTATCGCTGACATTTTAAGCTTTTCAACTGGCTTCTCGGATGTCATGAAGTCTTTTCTCCTATATCTTGATGACGAGGGTGTCACTGATTTCATCTCCAAGATTGATACCTACGTAAACAAGCCGTCACAACTTCACGTCGATTACCCAGACTTCTTTGCTCCGCCCAAGAAACCGGGCGATGAGGACAGAAGTGCCCAGAAGACAATAGCTGCAATACGCAAGAGGATAAGGCATTTGATAGACGAGGGGAAGGGCTTACACAGCCAACAGTCCAATCTAATTGAGAATGTGTTCAAGTCCCTGAAACAGGGTAAGACGGTTATCATTGACCTTTCCCTCAAGGACACCACAGACGCAAGCATAATCTCCACGATCCTCGTTAGAAAACTTTTCGATAACAACAAAATGGAGTTCACCAGTGACAAGGCAGATGCAGTAATTCAGACAGTTGTTTTTGTAGAAGAAGCCCAGAACGTCCTTTCGGACGAACTTGTTAAGACCAATGCTAACCCATTTGTCAGATGTGCAAAAGAAGGTAGAAAATTCGGATTGGGTATGGTGGCAATCACCCAGAGACCTTCGGCCATTTCCGAAGAGATAAGAACACAGGCCGAGAATTTCTTCACTTTCTACATGGGCAATTCAGACGACATAAAAGCCCTCGTCAAGTCCAACATTAACTACGACGGGGTCATCTCAAGCTTCATTCAAACAGAAACCATACCTGGTAATCTCTATATGGTCACGTCCGACCGTGCCTTCGCCGTGCCTGTACGCGTTTTAGAATTTGAGAAACTCGTAAAGGATAAGCTGTACAGATGACCACTACCTTGACCGTCCCTACCACTAGCAACAATAGGCTTCTCTCTCGAATCCTTGAAGAGCCTTCGTTTGCCATTTACCAGCCGTCTCTAATCCCGGAAGACTTGCCACTCGAACAACGTGTCCCTCTGTTGCTTGTCCGAGACCTACTTCGGTTAGGTTGGCATCTGCGGTCAAACCAAAACCAGTCACTCGAATTAGTGCCTCCAGCCAATTACGACAAACCCATCATCAGGGCAGCAATGGCTTATTCAAGGAACCAAATAATAGGCCAGAATAAGGCTTGGATCGAGAGCCATATAGACTTGGCTAGAAGCAATCTGGCACCAGGAGTTGACGTTCTAAAATCAGAAATACGTCCACGGATAGAGGTCTGTCAAACGGAGACTCAGCACAACACCTTCAGGATATTCAGGTACTTCTGGAGTTCTCCATCTTCAGACTATGTGGGTAGAAGGATAAGATTACTTGTCAGAGACGATGGCCTGAAAGACAGCCCGGTCATCGGGATCGCAGCTCTCGGAAGTAGCATCATACATATTCCTGACAGGGACAACTGGATTGGATGGGATAAAAAAATAAGGTCTAACCGAATCATCTACATGATGGATGCCTACGTAATTGGAGCTATGCCCCCATATAATCACCTGCTAGGTGGGAAACTTGTTTCCTATGTTTTGGCATCCAATGAGCTGAGGGAAATCTATAGGAACAAATATGCCCAGGCGAAAACCATAATCAAAAAGCGCATAGCTTGCGATCTTGTCTTACTTATGACCACAAGTCTGTATGGTCAGACCAGCTCTCAGTACAATCGCCTTAAATACGGTAAAACCTTGCTGTATAAGCCTATCGGTTCAACTTCTGGCTACGGTTCCCTTCACATCTCCAGCGACACTTTTGACTGCATGCTACAACTCGCAGAGGACAACGAATGCAATATCTCCAATAGATTTGGTGATGGCCCTAATTGGCGTATGCGAGTCATAAGAGCAGCTTGTGATGTGCTGGGCCTAGATTCCGACACCATATTAAAGCATTCTTTTCAAAGAGGACTGTTTGCCATACCGCTAACCAGGAACTTCAGAGCTTTCCTTAAAGGTGAGTCCAAAGCTCCGATGTATCGAGATATGCCGTTGGACAGACTCGTTCAATATTGGCGTGACCGATGGTTGAAGAATCGAAAGCAGAACGAGTCAGTCGTCAGCAAGGTCAAAGCCTTCTTGCCTGCGCATTTCAATATCGAGAAGACTAGCTTCGACGGCACATAGGCCAAGAACTTGTCTCCTTGACAGAGATTAATGCTTATATTAATATAGGCATTAAGGAGGTCAGTATGAGCAGGATAAAATCGATTGGAATGGCCGAGGCCAGGCCAAAACTCACCCAGCTTGTGGATGAAGTCTCCGGTGGCGGGGAACCATACCTTATCGTCTCCGGCAGCCAGGTGAAGGCGGTCCTCGTCGGGGTCAACCAGTATAACGATATGGTAGAGCGTCTGGAAGACCTCTCTGACACTGCTGAGTTGCTACAGGCTGAACTGGGACAGGAGCCGATAATGCCCTTTGAGGAGCACCTGACGAAATCGAAAGAGCTGAAGAGCGGTGTATCGACTGGAGATTAGCCACGCCGCCCACCGGCAGATACGCCGGCTCCCTACGCAAACTCAGGAGAGGGCCAACAGAGCAATTGCTGGTCTGGCTGAGAACCCCCGGCCGCCCGGTGCCAAAAAGCTAACCGCCAGAGAGGGCTACAGGGTGCGTGTGGGGGACTACCGAGTCCTTTACCAGGTCGATGATGAGGCACGGCTGGTCACCATCTATCGGGTGATGGCGAGAGGAGATGTTTACCGAGCCTAGACAGGCGGTACGGGCTGTCAGAGAATAAAAAAAGGGCAGCCAGGATTATCTCCCGACTGCCCTGAAAATGGGCATAAAAAAAGGCAGAGTATCCCTATATCGGACACTCTGCCGTAAAAAGATTAGACTACCTCTATATCAAGTGGGGCACTTACCGCTTTTCAGTAACCGCCCCGCTCTCATTGTTACAGGTTAGACTTACCCTATATCAAACTCAGCTTTTTTGTGCTTTCGGTCAACCCCGCTGGCTCATTCACTTGATAGCCCGCAACTCGCTGGCACTATCAAGCGGTAAGGACTAGCCTTGTGCCCGCTAGTCCTTACCAGAGCGTAGGGGTATCCCTTGCCCGCTAAAACTGGCTTGCCTTGCCTTATTCTGTTATCAGTAGCATTATCAAGCTGCGATACGCTAGCCTTGATAGATACTACCCAAAAGGTTTTTACCCTTTCACTATAGTAGTCGCCCAAAAGCACCCGTTTTATGACACCTCAATCAACTTTTTTGTAGCCTTTTTTCGCTCTCGCCAGTAGTAATGACCCTCACTATCCGTTAGCCGATAGCCCGCATACTTCTTATAAGCAAGGTCAACAAAGCGTTTAGGATAGCTCTCCAGAGTGTATTGAGCTTCTAGTCTAGGTATAAAGTCGGCGTTATCATCGGCGATTAGCTGATACAGCTCTGTTTTACCGCCTTGCCCATCTTCAATGAGCTTGCTCAACTCTTCCATCTTGATAGCTTTCGGGCAATCACCCGCCGAGTAATTCCAGTCTTTACACTTGGCTTTTTGAGCCTTGCTACAGCGACTACACTCGATACCATTAGTCCGCTTAAAGTAAGCTCTCCAGTAGTCGGCTACTTCGTATTGAGCGATACGGACAAGTCCGCCCTCGGTCAATTCTTTACCTTTGTCTTGATAGCTGGTCTTAACGCTGGCAAAGGCTAAAAACAGGTCGTGTAAGAAGTCCTCTTTATCCTCTGGTTTGACCTTGTGAGTGAAGCGACTGGCTACCTTATAATAGACCAGCCAATCGCCCTCTAGGTGGTCATAGCCGTTGCCGTTGCCGTTGTCTTGATGGTGGTCAAGCTCTATGGTATATTCCTGATAGTCTAGCATTGTCGGTTCACCCCGCTTTGTTAGATTTGCCCTAGCTAGTGTCCGCTAGTCTAGGGCATTTATTTATCCTCAAGGCTAGGCTATCGCCAGCTTTAGCTTTACTCGTATTCAATTGTTAAGGTGCTGAAAAAACTTGTTTTCAGCTTCATTATTTAACAAAAAGAACGATTGTTCACTGCGAAGAACTAGCTCGTTTATCATCCCTGTCCAAGGCATTAGATTAAAATTTCTGGCTTTTTGCATTCTTCCCCATCACCTACTGGGTGCTAGCTATGCCATGAAGCCGCGAATTCAGAATCCGGTAATCTAGACAATCATACGGCCACTGCATGACGAAGTTGAAAGTAATTGTTTTTACTATGCGCTCTAAATTACAATAGACACATGAGTGAAGATTTAGCGAGTGTTTGGAAAACTGTAGTTAATGTTCTAACCAAGCATTTAATTGAACATAACGCAACCGTGGCAAGACAAATAGATATGGCTATGGATCAGCTCATTACAGCTGGCTCGACTGAAGAATTCCAACAGATTGGAATAATCATGCGCGACGCATGGATAGAGTTTTCACAAAGTATATTTCGAAAGGAATTCTTACCGAATGGTGTTAATAGTATTAGTTCAGCAGACGCTAAAAGACTATTACAATACTCTCTGGATAGGGTTAAAAGTAATACGGAATACTTGATAAAGATGTCTAAAACCGCTTTTGATCTTTGTAACAAGGTTGAACACGATTTGAACGTAACTCAAGAAATGGCTCTTGAGTGTATCATTAGTTCTGTTATGTGCATGGGATTGGTCCTAAAAACATTGATTAATAACGATTTGCTCATTTCAAGGCCATATTATAGATGTCCAAATTGTGGTAGCCTTAAACTAGAAACAAGAGAACATTGGGAACCAGACATTGAAGGGGCTTTCAGAGTTGATAAACTAACCTGCACAGAATGCGGTTGGTTCTATATCGAGGAAATGGGAGGCATGAGCGGAGTTGGTGAAGACACATAACAGTCGGCCTATTAATGGGTGTTATACGCAAAAGCTATTCTGCTATCTTGACTTTTTCAGGCTTCGAACTACTTAATATTTAGTAACAGCTTGTCTAGTTTCTCGGCACTGAGGCATTCAATATTACAGGAAAGAGCCTTAATTTACGCCACATAATATCTCTATCTCACCGTTCGTGCTCAAGAGTTCGTTTGTGGAACTATCAGTGGATAATCAGTTTGTATGTAGATGACATTCTTACGTCTTACCAATCCGGCGACCGGGCATTAGAAGTCTAGGATCATTTTGCTTAATACCAAGCATTTGGCAACAGCGTTGCTTTTCGGAACGGTCAGTTTCATAAAGAGACATCCTTTTGAAAGCAAGATGTCTAAGTATGGCCTTAGCTAAGTGATTTTTGTCCAGGTCATTTAATAATTCTGACATGATATCTAGGGGCAGGTGCGTCTGGCTCTCCAATTTTATGGCAACATCAACTAATCGAATTGACAAGAGAGAATTGTACTTATCTAGGATCTCTTTGTAAATGGGATATAACTTATCTGAACCAACATGGTTAGCAATAGCAACTATACCATTAGAAGTTAAAATAAAAGTTCTCACGAAAGCAGTAGCTCTAGCAAGCGTCACTAACTGGGCATCAGTCAGTGAATGCCTTCTTTCAGGAGGGAGTTTAATCATCTCCTTTTCGATTCTGTACTGAATCGCTTCTTTAACATGTTCGACGAATTCATCATATGATTGCGCAAGATTAATGAGTATTTCCTTAAGGGTACGTAGACCGAGCATATAGCTTTCTTCAGCGATGGGATACTTGTCAGGCCCTTCCCAGGAAGTGGCGAAGTTTTTTGCAATATGTCCCATAATACGTACCATTCTGAAGGCTCTCGTAATCGACTGAATTCTCTCGTCGATTTGCTCCTCATCGTCAGGAACTGCTGATTTAGTAGTACCGACTCCTTTCGAATCACGTTTTCTTTGTTCCTGGTCTTCCTTCTCATGGATCAATTCTCTGATTTCTCTTGGTTTTTTCTCTGGTAAATTCATTGATAAATTGAAGTCATCCCTATTTATGAAGGCGACATCCTTATCTAGGTCTGTCGGGGCATTATACGAGAACATCTTTCTAGCAGCCTGTAGTATAGTGTCTCGAATATACGGGTCCTCAGATAGGTAGCTCAAGAAGAGTAGAATATTTTCGTTCTCGTCAGAGTCGATCTCGCCCGCCAATCGAGATACTGTTTCCTTAACATGTGTTTCGTATTCTGGTTTTTGTAGGCGACTATTAAGTGCTCTAGCAATAAAGTAGTAATAAACATATGGATATCTAAACTCATAGTAACCATTTTCGTCCTTGAGCAAACCGGAGTTGACCATGTCAGTTACCATATCGTCATACGGTAAGTCAATATGACGGAGCGAAAATCTCTGTAAGTATGAGCTGTGAAATGTTTCAAGTTCGTAAGGATCCATTCTGACCACGCTGTTTTGATACATGTGATAGGAAAGCTCAGAAAGGTATCTGTATTTCAAATTAACATCAGATATCTTCTTTGGAGAACGGTGTAAGGCTGTGGTTATTAACCATTCATAGAAGAAACCGAATGATCCTCTATCTTCGTTAGATAGTATGTGAGTAGCTTCCCCAATATTGTCTACAGACTGGGCAATAGTAAGTATATAGAAAGGATAAGATGGAGCCACACTGGGCCTTAATATTATACTGGACTTCGTATCTACTTCCTTTATCTTATGGTCAAGTTCTACTTCTTCAAAGGTATCTTCCTGACCGAGTAAGAGCCATTTCTCTATAAGTTTACTTCTCGAAACATTGCCGAATTCAGGAAGTAGTACTCGTTTACAGCTAAAAAGAAAATCGTTCTTCTCGGTCTCGACTAGTTCCTGAATTGAAATGAGACTAGAACTAGATATGAGCGCTGTACTGAAATGATTGTCTATGAAGTCAAAAAGGCTGAGTTTAGCTTTTCTGTTTAGATCCGAATTCTGGAGACCATCAATAATGAGAGCCACGTTAGCTGCGTCGAGCTGCCAGAAATCTTCCACATACTGATTTCCATATATAGATTCGAAAGCTGTGCTGAAAAACCGCTTTAGCCTTCGAGGATTTCCGGTTCTGATGTCTTTTCCATCCACCCACAAAGGAACAAGGCCTTTCTGTTGATATTGACGAAACATAACCTTGAGAAGAGACGTTTTGCCTGAATTCTCAGGACCAAACACTAAGACTCTGTTATTGGTCAGTAAATAATCTAACGTTTCTCTAGAATGAATGTAGTTACCTTCCGGTTTGTCTGATAGCTCTTCAAGGTCAGGGAATACGTATATGTCATCAATAGTGAGAGTTGTCTTCCTTGGGTGGCTAAAAGGGACTCCTGGTTCCATCAGAAAATCTGAATGTGATTTTGTGACAATGAACTTGTCTTGTTTCAGAGTGCTACTTCGAGGTATGTCAATCCACTCGAATTCTTGAGGGAGATATCGGGAATCACGCCAGTCATATTTTGTGTATCTCATCCTTCGATTGGGGATATCAAGTAGAATGGTATTAAACGTACTTTCTTCGCTTTCATTTTCCTTCTGTAACTCCCCGCCTTGAATGTATTGTCTGGTTTCTCCGAGTAAGTAGGTAGTTGCCTGATATGATGAGCTATGTTCGTGTCCTGTGATAATTATGTTTGAGGATAATTCAACTGCTTCACGAAAAGTCTTTGAGACATCTGACCTAATCCAATGGTATGGGTGATGCAATACTGAAAATACAAGGTCTACGGGTTCGCCGGTATCCGCGTGAGGAATCAAGTGTGTGGGGAATAGAACAGCATCATGTCTCTTGTCCGGCAAAGACATCCAAGCTGTATTATAACCAATGAATTTGACCCTTGATTTATCAGGATAAGTAATAATTCGTTCAAAGACGAATCGTTCATCTATACTTTTGATTCCTGAAGACAAGGTAGAAGAGCACCAATCAAAGTAGTTCTGCATTGGTTTCAGACAGTCGTGGAGTATTCCAGATTTATGTAGGAGTTCATGATTATCATTAATATCTCGGATAACTTGTTCTCTAGTATCTCCATGTAATTCTGGTTCAAAACTACAATCGTGGTTTCCTGGAACAACAATATAATTCAAACTCAAAGATGCTTTTACAGATTTTATCTCTCTCTCAAATTCTGAGAGGAACTGCCTTGCGAAGTCATATTCTGTACTCTTCCCGGAGAATGCTACATCTCCTGATATGAGTATTATAGCATCATCACTTTCAGCCAAATTATCCTTTAAAGCATTCTTAATGGAAGAAACCTTAGTGAGTATTGGGTTGTTGTTTGTTTTCAAATGAATGTCGCTAAAGTGAATCAACAAAACAGTCATACTTCAAGTCCTTTGCCCCAAAAAGGGCACAAACTATAATTAATCATATATATTTTATCACTCAAAAGGAATGTGAACAATCATGGACTAACTACTGACAGAAGCCTATTGAATTAAATAACATGACGCTTTGTGTAGCCCTGCCGCCTCCATATGTCGTGGATATGCAACAACACTGCATTCTGCTACGCGCCTTCTTAGAATCGGCTCAATAATAAAGTAGATTGAGAAATACGAAGAAAAAGTGGTAGAGAGATTCGCTACGCTGCTCATCCTATATCAGGAAAAACAGCTCGAATTATCCTAGTCTCTATAAAGTGTATGTAAGAAAGTAGTTTTATGGCGCGGTAGTCAATAATCATTAGGGATTACGTTTCGAGTTTATTGTGAGTCAACAACCTTAGTAATAAAACTCTCCAAAGGTACATCCCGCATCTTGTTTTTAAGGAATTGTTGGATTTGACTATCCGGAAGGTGTATGAGATCGTGGGTAAACCCGATCTTCTTATTCAACTCGAGAGCCACTTGCTTTGGCCAATATGCCATACTCATCTGAATAATGGTGCCATTTATTGCCTCTGCGAGAGTCTCTATCCTGCTTCTTTTGCCTATTGTATCTACCAATATGATTGTGCCCATAAACCATTTGGTATTTCCTAGTTCAATTTCTCTCTCGAATCTAGAAACCTTGTCTAAAGAAATTTCTGGGTTACCTCTGCCAATGAATCCAATATCGAAACGGATACCCTTCCCTGCCTGATATAGAAGAGTTGCGTCGCTTTCACGCTTTTCACCTATAGAAGAGAGCCAAAATACACCACTGGGAGTAGTTACGTTGTTTTTGGACACGAGTCTAAAACCAAATATGCTGAGCAATGAACCCAGAATGAGGCGTTCGAATAGTTTACCGTAAGTTGACTTCTCAGAACCGCGTATCGCTAAGGTCTGGGCTCCAATAGTCTGTAAAAGCTCAACCATGAAGTTCCAGTCTATGTTTGCCTTTTCATGGGAACTAAGTTGGAGTTCACCTCTTAGTTTGCCATACTCAGATTCACATGCAGATATTACTTCTTCGCATGTTCTTACATACTCATCCTTGTATTTGCCTAGTGGGTCAGTGCTATCTCGCAGGACATTTTGGGTGGCTTTATTTGTTAATCCTAAAAACCATTGAAGGATCTGACGCTCCTCTGCGCTAGGTTTATGCTGTAATCTTTCTGAAGCAATTGAAGGCAAACGCTGAGCGAATCCCTTTGATTGCGCCTCACCACGTAAGAACATTACTAACGTCGCAGCGTTTATTGTCGCCAATTTCTTTCGAGTGATTACCTCGGTAGAATCTCTCAGATTTTCCCCACACAAGACATCACATACTATGTCGCGTATAACATCCAATCCTATCTGTCGAACAACTTCTTTACCTTTGCCAGAAATGAGAGCTCTGGCTCCCGGTGGCATAAGGCTCGTTATTTTTGCTTCATCGTCTTTCACTGCTTACTTCTCCATTTTGAATATCCAGTCATTAAAGCAAGACATCCGACTGAGGTTCTTGGCAATTTACAAATAACACGTCCTTAACTGACTTACCCAGCCACGAAGAGATGCTATTTGTAATTACGTCAATATATCTAGGATCGTTTTCGATCAATACGAACCTGCGGTCAAGGGAAGCGGCTACTCTACCAACAGTGCCAATGCCAGCAAACGGGTCGAGAACAACATCATTCTTGAATGAGTAATACTTTATAACTCTTTTAACCAAATCATCCGGGAAAATGGCGGGATGATTGGAGTCAGAAGCCGGCTTAATATACCACACATTAGTCTTCTCATAATCATCGTCTATTTTGGATTGTTTTACCAGTTCCTGATTGGGATGGCATCGGAGATTCCAATCAATAAGTTTATCCGTGTGCTTGCGATAAACTAAAACATATTCCGTGACAGGAACTGATTTATATTGTAGGGGATTTCTATCTGCTGCGAAGCGACGGCCTCTGCTTGTTGCCCAACCTGCACCATCAGGTTTGACCCAGATAATGTCATCAATGAAATCGAAGGATTCTTCAACAAATAGTCTATGTACATCAAAGGGAACTGCTAGCCGTTTGGATGATTCGCTCCTGCTGCTTCGGCGTATTAGAACTGGGGCGATATTGATGACAAAAAATCTGCCCTCGTTTAACACTCTGTATGTATTCTGAATTATTTTCCGCAATTTTAATAGATATTCTTCGTAGCTTATGTAATCGGAATATTCTGGTCTAGCGTTAAAATAGGGTGGCGAAGTAAAGACAAGGTCAACAGACTCTGATGGTAGGTCCTGTAAGATTTCTTCGCTATCACCCAAAGCAACCATATTTCGGAGAGGCGAAACTTTGCAATATCCGTTCGTAGGTTTCTTCTTAGTCGTCTTAGGTTCTTTTCTTCGTAGGAGTCTAGCTTCGAGGGTATCCTGCTTTGTTGACTTATCTTCTCTGATTAGCGAGGTCTTGGCGTCTATAACAACCTCGCCAATCCTATCAGCTGTGTTATTTGGGATTAGAGGTACTCGCCAAATATGGTAGCGGTCATCGACTTCAGGTAAACCAAACGAAATAGCGTTTTCCAGACCCATGTTTTGGACCCAGAATAATGCTATCTTGCGGGCCTCTTCGACATTACGGACCGCGTAGTTTCTTAAATCACTGGTCGTATAACTTCGCACTGAAATGGCCTCTCATTTTTCCCTATGATAACAATTATACTACGAGTATACAAGAACCATCTCTGACCAGTTCAAGACAGAGCAACATGGAGGTCTACTATGAACATCCGTGGGGTTATTTTATATCTTCTTCTCCCAAACAAAGTCGTGAATTATCTGCCTATCAACTAACTGCCGGTGCTGCTCCTCCTGTATTTGTCGATGCCGCTCTGCCTCCTTTTCCCTATGGTATTCCCGCAGGTAGTAACTCCACTCTTCATAGGTCAGTCTTCTTCCCAGTCTTTCTTCTACTTCACGAGCTAATATTGGTCTAATCATCTCACTTAATCCCATGTACACTACCACGGGTAATAAGTTCATTGCTGCTCTAAAACTATCCTCTAGGCTGCTCATTGCTGCCTCCTCCCTGTTTTTCTATGTGTTGCTTCACCTGAAGATTGAGCATGGCGGCGCCGTTTGCCAGCATCCAACAGAACCCCATAGTTACCTGAGGGGTAGCCTGTGGCGGCTGAATGTTGCGTAGTTTGACTCGGAAAAACCCTTTCTCCGGGTCGGCGTCAATGATTATCTCGCCGCCACTGACAAGACCGGCCGCAGCTTGCTTACCTTGCTCTATCATTTGTTTTGTCTGTTGTTCCAAGTTCTCAGTCATTGAATGCCTCCTCTATATCTTCTTTTGATGCTTCACTTGCTGGTCCTGATGGTTGCGGACCAGGCTGGTTCCCCGGTGATGCCGGTGGCCGATAAGTTTGACCAGGCGGCGCTTGTCCGGGTGGTGGCATCATGCCCATGCCGGGCATACCAAACCCACCCATGAATGATCCCATCAGATTCTGAAGATGGGGTTCAATCATACGGACCATCATGTCGCCCATTGGATTAGGCGAGCGACCGGCTGATTGATCCTTTACCGCGCCAAGTATCTGCGGCATAGCCTGTGATATGACCTGCTGAGCAGCCATTTGGGCCGTCTCGGCGCCGCTTCCTTGCATTGCCCGAGCGGCTTCCGCCTGTCCCTTCTGCCAGGTAGACAAAAGGTCGGTCAGCGGCTTGATTGTCTCAGTGAACATCCTTAGACCCATCATGGGAACACTCATCCCAGCCATGAATATCTTTCGATCCCTCAAGTTGCCGTCGAATATCTCGGCTACATCAGCCTCTAGCCACTCGGGTAGTACCGATTCCTTTTCTTTCCGAAGGGCAAGCGCACCATCTTTTTGCTGAGTGGTAGCGAAGGGCTCCTTGCCTGCCTTCACCCTCTTGCGGATACGCTGCCTGACCAGTGAAGGTGAATACCCTCTGGCTTCGATTTCCTTCTGGGTAAACCCTTCTTCCAGCAGCCCGTCTACTTCCTGTCCCAGGTTTTCTTCTTCCTGATTGTTTTCTGTCATGTTTCTCTCCTTTCTTAGTCTTTTCTTGGTTGCTTGCACAGCTAAGCAGACATTAACTTCTTACCCTGCATAGCTGGCATTCATATTTACCACCGTGAGACGGTTAGCTATGCGATCATTTCATCACCTCCTCTATTAGCCCCAGGGGGGTGACCCGGTACACACCGATGGGATACACCCTACCGAGGTAGATAAATCGAGATTCATTAGTCTTTATACCTTTCACCTACAGTTACCTCGCTGATTTACGCAAATTTGGGCACAAGTCGGCTATATGCAGAAAAAAAGTTAGCGTGCTTGTGGTGGCTGGAAGTGCCTTACTCATCAGGACACCTCCAAGGCAAGTCTCAAAGTGAAATTGTCTTTAGCAGACTGGTGAGGGCTTTGTTTCACACAAGGCGATACTGGTAAACGCCTTAAGTCGGGCACTAGCCGAAAGGGTAGTGCTTATGGACTTTACCATAGGGCGTAAAGGTTTCCTAACCTACCTGAAGTCTCTCGGCGGGAGCAATATCGTAAAAGTAGTTCCCGCCAGCGTTAGTGCTAGCGGGTCGCAGACTAACGGACACAAGAGGCTCAAGGTAGTTTGCGGGGCTAATACCAGCTACCTTGACGATATGGCTTGGGTGGGTGAGAAAACACCCTTGACCTTGTGCGATGTCAGGGTAAGCCCTTCCAATTCCGTCAAGCCTAACCTCGGAGCACTGGAGCTATCGGAAGCCCTTAACAGGGCGTTACCCTTTACCGCCAAAGAGGACAACAGACCTGTATTACAGTGTGTCCTCTTCAAGGTGGCAGAGGGTAAGCTCACGCTGGTGAGTGCCGATGGTTTCAGGCTGGCGGTGGTAAAGCTGGACTATGATG